>Ga0310810_10006997_pt1 | contig 12808 bp, 13 predicted proteins | sample NCmetagenome_FD_207641 | JGI IMG/M metagenome (GOLD analysis project Ga0310810, IMG submission 207641) | Soil microbial communities from experimental microcosm in Duke University, North Carolina, United States - NC | ecosystem: Engineered > Artificial ecosystem > Soil microcosm > Unclassified ... | reverse complement strand
CGTGCAGCGAGAAGAGCAGGTCATGCTTCTTGCAGTGCTCGAGCTCCTTCTCGTAGAACTCGCACAGCGCCCGCTTGCTCATGTACATGCTGTCGATCACCTCGCCCTCGAGCAGCGGCACCGAGGGTCGCAGCACGATCGTTTTCCCGCTTCGGGTGACGAGGTCCATGCGCACGTCGCAGGCGTGCGAGAGGGTCATCGACTTCTCGCCGTGGTAGAAGTCGCCGGCGCGCATGTGCGAGACGTGGGTTCGCGAGGCCGGATCCCACTCGGCCATCGAATGCGGGTGCTTGCGCGCATAGTTCTTGACCGCGGGCGGCGCGCGCCGGTCCGAGTTGCCCTCGCGAAGCACCGGGTTGACCGCACTGCCCAGCACCTTCGAGTACTTCGCACGGATCGCCTTCTCCGCGTCGGTCTTGGGGTTCTCCGGATAGTCCGGCACCTTGTAGCCCTTGGACTGCAGCTCTCTGATTGCGGCAGTAAGCTGGTTCACCGGCGCGCTGATGTTGGGCAGCTTGATGATGTTCGCTTCGGGACTGAGCGTCAGCTTGCCGAGCTCCGCCAGGTTGTCGGGAATGCGCTGCTCGGGGGCCAGTACCTCCGGGAATTGCCCGAGGATGCGGCCAGCGACGGAGATATCGCTTTCTTCGATCTGGATCCCCGCCGGCTTGGTGAAGGCGCGCAGGATCGGTAGCAGGGAATAGGTGGCGAGGCGCGGCGCCTCGTCGGTGAGGGTGTAGATGATCTTGGGCTTGGAGGACACGGAAATGCCTTTGCAGTTACGGTTTGGCGCGAATTTTATAAGAGCTTGAGGTCGAAAGCCCGTTCGACGAGCCAGATCGCCGCCACGAGCGCGATCGCGACCGATCCGCCGGTGAAGAGCAGCCGCCGGTAGAGCCAGGTGCCGCGCAGCGCGTAGGCGGCGGGCAGGAACCCGCTCACGATCGCGAGCTGGCCGGCTTCCACGCCGAGGTTGAAGCCCACCAGCGCGAGCAGCAGCGCGCCCTGCGGCAGGCCGAGGTCCTGCAGCACGCTCGCGAAGCCGAAGCCGTGGACGAGGCCGAAGCCGAAGGCGACGGCCCAGCGCCTCGCGAACACCACCGGCCAGAGGTTGTTGAGCGCCGCGAGCAGCACCGAGAGTGCGATCGCCGATTCGACCAGGCGCGAGGGCAGCGAGATCACCGAGAGCGCCGCGAGCGAAAGGGTGATCGAGTGAGCCACGGTGAACGAGGTGACGACCTTGAAGACGTCCCAGAACACGTCGCGAAAGCCTCGGGCGGCTTGCCATTCCTTGCCTGAAAAAAGCAGGACGGCGGGAAGAAGGAGCGAAAGCAGGAAAAGCACGTGGTCGATCCCGTCCCAGATGTGCTTGATGCCTTCCTTCAGGTAGTCGAGGAACTGATCGAGCGCCGAGACCTCGCCCGCGCGAAAGGCGAGCTGGGGTTTTTCCGGCGAGAGCACGCCCGTCTGTGCGGAGCCGCCCGCGCGCTCGAAGCGCACGAGCCCCCGGTGCGTCGGGTCGAGGTCGAAGAAAAGGCGGTAGCCGATCCCGATCGAGCCGGCCGGGCGCGCGCTGCAGTCGGCGGCGATCCGAAGCACCGCATAGGCGCCGTCGCTGTGCTCGTCGACCAGAAGATCGGTCGCCGAGAGGACGCACGGCTTTTCACCGGAAGAAATCGTCAGACGGGAAAGCGCATACGCTTCCAGCTCCCTGCGCTTCGCCTTGAGCTCGCCCCAGGTGATCTCGCCGTTGCCGTCGGCATCCAGGCCGATCGCGAACTCAAGGTCGCGGAGCGCGATGTCCCACTGCAGGCGCGCCGCGGCGCCGTCCACGTGCAGTGCGAGGAAGCTGTCGCTCGGTTTGTGGGCGTGGACCGGCAGGGCAAGAAAGACCAGCAGGAAGGCAATGAACTTCACTTCATGCCTTTCAGCTTCCCCGCCACTTCGCGAATGCGCGTGCCCTCGAATCCTGTTTCATCCAGCCACTTCAAGGCGGGCGCGGCGGCCGCGGGCTCGCGCGCCGCAAGCGCGGCCTCGAGCAGGACGAGCGCATCGCGCGGCTCGCGCTGCGTCTGGTAGTTTTCGGCCGCGGCGGCGAGCGCGGCGGGCGCGTCGCCCTTCAGGTCGAGCAGATAGCGGGCCTCTTCCTGCAAGTGCAGCCGCTCGCCGCGCAGGCTGGCCTCGGCGAAGCGCTCGCCGAGCGTGCGCGTGTGCCCGGCCGCTTCCGGCAGGCCAAGGGCGCGCTCGGCGAGCGCGAGCCGCAGCAGCAGGGTGTCCGAGCGCACCCAGCGCTTGAGCAGGGCCGCGACTTCGCCGGCGCGCTTTTGCTCGAGCAGGAAGTCGGCGTAGGCGGCGAGCAGGAAGTTGTCGTCGAGGCCGAGCGCGAGCGCGGCGCGGAAATGCCGGTCCGCGGTCGCAGGATCGCCGTAGCGCCACGCCATCTCGGCCAGCCGCGTGAGCACCCAGACCTGGAATTCCGGGGGAACGTCGGATCTCGCGGCGAGCGCGGCGGCGAGCCGCTCGTGCGCGCGGCGCGCCTGGCCGGTCGTTGCCTCGATGTAAGCCGCGCACGCGGTGGCATGAAGCGCCGTCGAGTGCTCGGCGAGACGCTCGCATTCGCGCCGCGCGCCGGCATAGTCGGCGCGCACCATGAGGATTGCGGCGCGCCAGGCGAGCGCTTCCGTGTTCGCCGGATCCGAAGAGAGCGCAAGATCGAAATCGACGAGGCCGCGATCGAAGTCGTGCCGGTACTGGCGCAGCAGCCCCTGCAGGACGAGGAGCTCGGCCGGCGTCGAGGCCGTCTCGGGCCAGCGGCGAAGCACGGCTTCGGCATAGCCGACGTAGCGAGGATCGCCTTCGGCCATCGCCAGCTCGAAATAGCGGCGCGCGAGCCGCGCGGCCGCATCGACGCTTTCGGGGGCTGCGCTTGCCGCTGCCCGGAGGCGCTTGAGTTCCGCCGCGGCCGGATCGGCGGCCTTGCTCGGCAGCCGCTCGAGGACGATCGAATCATCTTTTGGAAGCTGCGGCGCGGCGGCGACGGACAGGGCGCCGACAACGCCGGCCGCCGCAACAAACCCTTTGAAAAGCAGGCCAACCCCCGGGGAAAAACATTGCTGCAAAAACAGCAGCTTACCACGGTTTGATGGCAATTCTCCTTTTGTCTACAATGAGTTGCGTGGGGAGGTCCCACAGGGAGGGTGGCCTCAGACAGGTCAACCGTTCGCGGCGCCGCGCGTTCTTCGTCGCGGGGCAATGGCGGCAACTCGTAACGTCACCCCGTTTTTCATACCAATACCAGGAGAGAGAAGATGACCAAGCTGCTGTCGATGATCATGGCCGCCATGTTCGCGGTCGTTAGCGTGAACGCCGTCGCTGCGTCCCACACCGGGGGCGGAAAAGACAAGATGGAGAAGAAGAGCGACAAGAAAGGCGGCAAGAAGTCCGACAAGAAGATGGACAAGAAGAGCGACAAGAAGTAATCGTCTTCGCTCGAAGAAAAGGCAGGGTCAGACCCTGCCTTTTCTTTTTCTGCCATGCGCTTCCTCCTTGCCCTGACTTTCGCGTTCGCCGCCCTGGCCGCGGGCGCGCAGCAGCTTCCCGTCGCCGATCTCTCGATCGGCATGCACCTCATCCACGCCGAGGTCGCCGACAGCCCGGGCAGCCGCATGCAGGGGCTCATGTACCGCGAATCGATGCCCACGAGCGCCGGCATGGTGTTTGTGTTCGAGGAAAACGCGCTGCACTGCATGTGGATGAAGAACACGCTGCTGCCTCTATCAGTCGCGTTCATCGACGAGGCGGGCGCGATCATCAACATCGCCGACATGCAGCCGAAGAGCGAGCAGACTCATTGCGCGGCAAAACCCGCGCGCTTCGCGCTCGAGATGAACAAGGGCTGGTTCGCCCAGCGCGGCATCAAGGCCGGCGCGAAGCTGCGCGGCCTGGAGAAGCTCAAGCCCCGCTAGCTAGTGCGAGTGCCGGTGGTGGATGTCCGGATAGTGCGGGTGCCGGTGCACCATCCGCTCGTGCCGGTGCCGATGCGCGTGCGGCTCCGCGCCGTCCCAGTCGAAGTCGTGTTCGTGGCGGTGGTGCTCGTCATGGACATGACTGTGCGCGTGCTCGAGCGGCTCGTGCGTATGCTCGTGGATGTGCCGCTCGCTTGCGTGCAGCCACACGCCCGCCGCCATGAGCGGCAGGGCGAGCCAGAAAGTCCACGCGGGCGCTTCGCCCAGCACCGCGAGCGCGAGCACGACGCCGGCGAAGGGCGCGGTCGAGAAGTAGGCGCCGGTGCGCGCCGCACCCAGCTCGCGCAAGGCGATCACGAAGAGCACCAGGCTCGCGCCATAGCCAAGCAGGCCGATCAGCGCCGCGCCGGCCGCCTGCAGCGGCGAGGGCAGCGGCGCGGCCGAGAGCGCGGCGATGCCGAGGTTGATCGCTCCCGCCACGAGTCCCTTGAGCGCGGCGATCGTGACGGGATCGCCCGCCGATACCTTGCGCGTGAGATTGTTGTCGATCGCCCAGGCGAGGCAGGCGAGAGCGACGAGGAGCCCGCCGCCGCTCAGTCCGCCGAGCGCGCCCGGCTCGAAGGCGGCGAGGCCGCCTGCAGCCAGGATGAGTGCCATGCCGAGCGCGATGCGGCGATCGAAATTCTCGCCGAACACGAACCAGGCGATGAGCGCCGTGAACACGCCTTCCAGGTTGAGCAGCAGCGATGCGGTGGACGAGGCCGTTGCGGCGAGGCCGAGCATCAGGAGAACCGGGGCGACGATGCCGCCAAAGAGCACGGCGCCCGCGAGCCACGGCAGATCGGCCCGCGCGATGCTTGCGCCGCGCCCGCTCCTTAGCGCGATCCAGAGCGCAAGGCCGAGGCCGCTTCCCGCGTAGAGGAGGCCGGCAAGGAGAAAGGCCGGCAGGTCGCCGGCGAGCACCTTCGCCGCCGGCGTGCTTGCACCGAAAAGCAGAGCCGCCCCGAGCGCGCCGGCGATGGCGCGCCGAGGGGAGGCCGGCATGAAAGGACGGCTAGAACCCGCCGTGCGACTGCGCGGCCATGCAGTACAGCATCGGGATCGACAGCATGGTGTTGAAGCGCGAGGCCATGCCGGCGAGCTTGCCGGCGGCGGCCTTGGCCGGTGCCTCGGCCGGCACGATGCCGAGCACCTTCTTCTGGTTCGGCCAGATGATGAACCAGACGTTGAACGCCATCACGAGCGCCATCCACATGCCGACGCCGATCGCCCGCGCGCCGGGCTGGAGCGTGAGCGCCTGCACGATGAACCCGCCCATCCAGGCGAGCAGCGCGCCGGTGATCACGGTGGCGAGCGCCGACCAGCGGAACCAGAAGAGCGCCGCGGGCGCGATCACCTTGCTCACCGCGGGCTTGTGCTCGTCCGGGATCTTCGGCATCGAGGGCGTCTGCACGAAGTTGAAGTACCAGAGCAGGCCGATCCACATCACGCCCGAGAGGATGTGCAGCCAGCGCATGAAGAACTGCCAGTAGCCGTGATCGCTCATCATGCCGAACGTGTTGGCGATGCCCATCATGACAAGCAGGATCACGATGCCTGCAAGGACGGTACGGCCGAGGGATTGGAAGATGAAGCCCATCGAGGTCTCCTTTTGCTTTTCTATGGAGAGGCAAAAAGTCTATCACCTTCGGCGAGCGCCTGCTTCGCGCCCGCCCCGCGCGCCGGGCCGGTTTCGAGGCTGCGGCTGTACGCGGACATCGCGTAGCAGAAGACGAAGTACACCGCGGCCGCAAAGAGGTACGCCTCCACGCCGAAGCCGGACCACGCCGCGTCCTGCAGCGACACCTTGACCGTGGAGAGCAGGTCGAAAAGGCCGATGATGAGAACGAGCGAGGTGTCCTTGAAGAAGCCGATGAAGGTGTTGACGAGGGGCGGGATCGAGGCGCGCAGCGCTTGCGGCAGCACGACAAGCCAGGTCGCGCGCCAGTAGCCCATGCCGAGCGCGGCCGCCGTCTCGCTCTGGTGGCGCGGCACTGCCTGCAGCCCGCCGCGCACCACCTCCGCCAGATACGCGGCGGCGAAGGCGGCGAGCGCGAGTTGCGCGCGCAGCAGCTTGTCGATCGAGACGCCCGCGGGTAGAAAGAGCGGCAGCAGCACGGAAGCCATGAAGAGCACGCTGATGAGCGGCACGCCGCGAATGAGCTCGATGTAGGCGATGCACAAGGCGCGCAGCGCCGGCAGGCTCGAGCGGCGGCCGAGCGCGAGCAGGATCGCGAGCGGAAACGCGAGCGCCGCGCCGAAGGAGGCGAGGATGAGGGTGAGGATGAGCCCGCCCCAGCGCTCATTCTCGACATAGGGAAGGCCTGCGACGCCGCCCCACATGAGCGCGCCGATGAGCCCGAGGCCGGAGAGCCAGACGAGCGAGAGCCACCAGCGCCACATCGAGCGAAAAGCCGAAAGCACCCACAGCAGGACAAGCAGCAGGCTGGCGAGCGCCGGCCGCCACTGCTGCTCGAACGGATAGGTGCTGAAGAGGATGAATCGGTGCTTCTCCGCGATGAACGCCCAGCACGCTCCTTGTCCCTCCGCCGCCCGGCAGGTCTCCGCGCTCGCCGCCGACCACACGGCATTGCCGATCGCCCAGTGAAAGAACGGGGGAATGAGTTTCCAGGCCAGAAAACAGATCAGGAACGTGGCAAGCGCGCTCGGCCAGCTCGAGAAGAGGTTTTCCCTTGCCCACTTCATCTCGCCACCCCGCGCAACGCGACGCGCCGGTTGTACCCGTTCATGACGAGCGAAATCGACAGGCTGATCGTGAGATAGACCGCCATGATCACAACGATGCCCTCGATCGCCTGGCCGGTCTGGTTCATGGTCGTGTTGGCGATCGAGACGAGGTCGGGGTAGCCGATCGCCACCGCAAGCGAGCTGTTCTTGGTGAGGTTGAGATACTGGCTGGTGAGCGGCGGGACGACGAGCCGCAGCGCCTGCGGCAGGACGATGTAGCGCATCGCGCCGCGACGCGCGAGTCCCATCGAATAGGCGGCATCGACCTGGCCGCGCGGCACCGAAAGGATGCCGGCGCGCACGATCTCGGCAATGAAGGCCGCGGTGTAGGTGACGAGCCCGAGGAGCAGCGCCGCGAACTCCGGCGTGAGGCCGACGCCGCCGGTGAAGTTGAAGCCCGAGAGCTCCGGAAAATCGCCCGGCAGCGGAAAGTAGAGGCCCCGGTTGGAAAGGAAGACGCCGGGCAGCGGGTTGAGCGCCTCGGCCGGCGCGGGCAGGTTCTCCGAGATGAGCGCGTACCAGAAGAAGAGCTGCACGAGCAGCGGCACGTTGCGCAGCAGCTCGACGTAGGCGCCGGCGAGCCGCGCGAGCAGCCAGTTGGGCGCGAGCCGGGCAAGGCCGATGGCCGCGCCAAGCAGCGTCGCGAGCACGATGCCGAGCGCGGCGATGCGGAACGTGTTGGCGAGGCCGACGGCAAGCGCGCGCAGGTAGGTGTCGGCGGCGCTGTAGGAGAAAAAGGTCGTTTCGCCGATCTCGAAGCCGGCCTCGCGGCTCAGGAACCCGAAGCCACTCGCAATCCTGCGCGCCTCGAGGTTCTGCGCGGTGTTGGAGGCGAAATACCAGACGGCGAAGCCGGCCGCGCCGATGAGCGCGGCCTGCCAGAGCCAGCTTTTCTTCACCGCGCCTTTAGCGGATGGGCGGGGCGTACATCAACCCGCCCTGGGTCCAGAGCTTGTTGATGCCGCGCTCGAAGCCGAGCGGCTTGAGATTGGCGTCGAACGACTCGCCGTAGTTGCCCACCTGCTTGACGATGTTGACCGCCCAGCGGTTGTCCAAGCCCATCATCTTGCCGATGTCGCCGCTCGCGCCGACGAAACGCTGGATCGAGGGGTTGGTGGTGGTGAGCTGCTGCTCGATGTTCTTCGAGCTGAGGCCGAGCTCCTCGGCCTCGATCATGGCAAAGAGCGACCACTTGACGATGTCGAACCAGCGATCGTCGCCGTGGCGCACCGCCGGCCCGAGCGGCTCCTTCGAGATCACCTCCGGAAGGATGATGTGCTCGCCCGGCTTGGTGGCGCGCGAGGCTCGCACCGCCACGAGGCCCGAGACGTCCGTCGTATAGACGTCGCAGCGGCCCGAGAAGTAGGCGTTGAGCACTTCTTCCAGCTTCTCGATCACGACCGGCTTGAACTTCATGTTGTGAGAGCGGAAGTAGTCGGCGAGATTGAGCTCGGTCGTGGTGCCCGGCTGGACGCAGACCGTGGCGCCGTTCAGCTGCTTCGCGCTCTTTACCTTCCGCTTGGCGTGCACCATGAAGCCCTGGCCGTCGTAGTAGTTCACGCCGACGAAGTTGAGGCCGAGGCTCGTGTCGCGCGTGATGGTCCACGTGGTATTGCGCGACAGGATGTCGACTTCGCCCGACTGCAGCGCGGTGAAGCGCTGCTGCGCCGTGAGCGGCGTGTAGCGCACCTTGGAGGCGTCGCCGAACACCGCGGCGGCGACCGCGCGGCACACGTCGACGTCGATGCCTTTCCACGCGCCCTGCGAGTCGGGCTGCGAGAAGCCGGCGAGGCCGACATTCACCCCGCATTGCACATGGCCTTTCTTGCTGACCGCTTCGAGGGTCGATTGCGCGGCCGCGGGTGCGGCGCACAGGACCGCAAGCGCGGCCAGCACGGCGAGCACTGGTCTCATGGGTTTCCTCCTCGCGGCCGAGTGTACGGCAGGCCCCGGATTTCGCGCTATCCTTCCCGGGGTGAAGCTCGCCGCCAATCTTTCGCTCCTTTTTCCGCAATTGCCCTTCCTCGATCGCTTCGCGGCGGCCGCCAAGGCCGGGTTTCGCTACGTCGAATATCAGTTCCCCTATGCGTTCGGCAGCGCGGCCGAGGTGGCCGCGCGCGCGCGCGATGCCGGCGTCGAGGTCGTGCTGCACAACATCACCGGAGGCGATGCCGCCAAGGGCGATCGGGGCATCGCTTGCCTGCCAGAGCGCGTCGCCGAGTTCCGCGCCGGCGTGGAGACCGCGATCGAGTATGCGAAGGAGGCGGGCTGCCCGCGCCTCAACACGCTGGCGGGAATTGCGCCCGCGGGCGCGGAGCGCGGCAAGCTGCGCGACACGCTCATCGAAAACCTGCGCTTCGCGGCCGACCAGCTGAAGGCGGCAGGCCTCACGCTGCTCACCGAGCCGTGCAACCAGCGCACGATTCCGGGCTTCTTCCTTTCCGGCTCGAAGGCCGGCATCGAGATCATCGACGCCGTGCGTGCCTCGAACCTGATGCTCCAGTACGACATCTTCCACATGCAGATCGTCGAGGGCGATCTCGCCCGGACGATCGAGCGGCTGCTCCCTCGCATCGGCCACATGCAGCTTGCCGACGTGCCCGACCGGCACGAGCCCGGCACGGGCGAGATCAACTTCGAGTTCCTGCTGCCCGAGATCGACCGCCTCGGCTACAAGGGCTGGATGGGCTGCGAATACATTCCGCAGGGCGACACCGCGCAGGGACTGCTGTGGGCGACGCGCTACCTAAAGTAGAACTGCAGAGGGCCGTCGCCGCCAGGCTCCGGGAATTCATGCCCGAGCGCGCGGTGCTCTGGGAAGAGGAAGACACGCGCCCGTACGAGTGCGACGGACTCACGGCCTACCGCCAGGTGCCGATGGTCGTCGCGCTACCGGAAACCGAAGCGCAGGTTCAGAGCATCCTCAGGACGTGCTCTGCAATGAAAGTACCCGTGGTGCCGCGCGGCGCCGGGACGGGGCTTTCCGGCGGCGCGCTGCCGCCGGGCGACGGCGTGCTGCTCTCGCTCGCCAAGTTCATGCGCGTCCTGCGGGTCGATCCGCTCGCGCGCGTCGCCGTGGTGCAGCCGGGCGTGCGCAACGCGGCAATCTCGGATGTGGCGGCTGCCTTCGGCCTTTATTACGCGCCGGATCCCTCGAGCCAGATCGCCTGCACGATCGGCGGCAACGTGGCGGAGAACTCGGGCGGCGTGCACTGCCTCAAGTACGGCCTCACCGTGCACAACGTGCTGCGCGTGCGGGGCTTCACGATCGAGGGTGAGCCAATCGAGTTCGGATCCGAGGCGCTCGACTCGGCGGGCTACGACCTGCTCGCGCTCGCCATCGGCTCCGAGGGGCTCCTTGCCGTCACCACCGAGGTCACGGTGAAGCTGCTGCCCAGGCCCGAGGCCGCTTGCGTGGTGATGGCCTCCTTCGATGACGTGCAGAAGGCGGGCGACGCAGTGGCGGCGGTGATCGCCGCCGGCATCGTGCCCGCGGGCCTCGAGATGATGGACCAGCCGGCGACGCGGGCTTCCGAAGAGTACGCGCACGCAGGCTACGACACCGAGGCGGCGGCGATCCTGCTCTGCGAATGCGACGGCACCGCGGCCGACGTCCAGGCCGAGATCGCCCAGGTGCGCGAGGTGCTCACGCGCGCCGGCGCGACGCGCATGACCGTCTCGGCGAGCGAAGCCGAGCGCTTGCGCTTCTGGTCAGGCCGCAAGGCCGCGTTTCCGGCGGTCGGGCGCATCTCGCCCGACTACTACTGCATGGACGGCACCATTCCGAGAAAGCGCCTCGGCGAGGTGCTGCGCTTCATCGCGGCGATGGAGAAGAAATACGGCCTGCGCTGCCCGAACGTGTTCCATGCGGGCGACGGCAACCTCCATCCGCTCATCCTGTTCGACGCCAACGACGCCGACCAGCTACGGCGCACCGAGGAATTCAGCGCCGAGGTGCTCGAGAAATGCATCGAGGTCGGCGGCACCATCACGGGCGAGCACGGCGTCGGCGTGGAGAAGATCAACCAGATGTGCGCGCAGTTCCGGCCCGCGGAGCTCGAGACCTTCCATGCCGTCAAGCGGGTCTTCGATCCCGAAGGCTTGCTCAACCCGGGCAAGGCGGTGCCGACCCTCGCGCGCTGCGGCGAATTCGGCCGCCGGCACGTGCACGGCGGCAAGACCTCGCATCCGGACTTGCCGAGGTTTTGATTCTTGGTCAAAGAATTCTCGGAAAAGATCATCGAGGCCAAGGCGTCCAAGCGGGCGCTGCGCATCCGCGGCGGGGGCACCAAGGATTTCTACGGCAATGCGCTGCAGGGCGAGGTGCTCGACACGCGCGGCTTTGCGGGCATCGTCGACTACGAGCCGACCGAGCTCGTGGTCACCGCGCGCTGCGGGACCCCGTTGGCGGAACTTGAAAAAAATCTGGCGGAGAAAAACCAGTACCTTCCCTTCGAGCCGCCCCATTTCGGCGCGGCGGCGACGCTCGGGGGCTGCGTCGCCGCGGGGTTGTCGGGGCCGCGCCGGGCGAGCGCCGGGGCGCTGCGCGACTTCGTGCTCGGCGCGAAAATCATCGACGGTGCGGGCCGCGAGCTCGCTTTCGGCGGGCGCGTGATGAAGAACGTCGCCGGCTACGACATTTCGCGCCTGCTCGCGGGGTCGCTCGGCACGCTCGGGCTGATCTTGGAGGTGTCCCTCAAGGTGCTGCCGCGCCCCAAGGCCGAGCGCACGCTCAGGCTCGAGCTGCCTCAGGCGAAGGCGCTCGAGAGCCTGAACCGGTGGGCCGCGCAGCCGTTGCCGGTGACGGCGAGCGCGTGGGAGGACGGCGAGCTCTCGCTCCGGCTCGCGGGCGCCGAGGACGCCTTGCGGGCCGCCGCCGGGCGAATCGGCGGCGAACCGCTCGAAGCGGGCGCCGCGAGCGCGTTCTGGCAGGAGGTGCGCGAGCACGCCGCTCCCTTTTTCGCGGGCGAGACGCCGCTCTGGCGTCTTTCGGTTCCCTCGCACGCGGCGGCCATCGAGGTGCCGGGCACGCAGCTCATCGAATGGGGTGGCGCGTTGCGTTGGCTGAAAACGAATGCAGACGCCGGCACGGTGCGCGCGGCCGCTGCCCACGCGGGCGGTCACGCCACGCTCTTCCGTGCGAAAGAGAAGGCTGCCGGCTCTTTCGCGCCGCTCTCGCCGATCCTTGCGCGCCTGCATCGCGACCTGAAAGCGGCCTTCGACCCGGCCGGCATCCTCAACCCGGGCCGGCTCTATGAGGGTCTCTAGCTCTTGAGCTTCTTCTTCTGCGCCTCGGCGGCGGCGCGCACCTCGTCGGCAAAGGCCGAATCGGGAAAGCGCGCGAGCAGCCGCGCGTACAGCTGGATGGCAAGCGCGGGCTCGTCTGCCTCGCCGGCCCGGCGCGCGGCCTCGAAAAGCAGCTTTTGCGTCTCCAGTTTTCCCCGGCCCGGCGCGGGCGCCGCCGCCTGCACGGGCGGCCTTAAGTCATGCGCAACAGTCGTCGGCGCGGCGGCGAGCTTCGCGCCCGCCATCTGCGCGAGCAACTCGGCGGCGCGCGCTTCGGAGGCGCGCTCGCGCGCCGCTTGCTTGCGCAGCACGTACCGCACGATGAAAACGAGCACGCCGGCCGACGCGAGCACGGCGACCCAGAACAGCGTCTTCATGCGCAAAGTATAGCGAGCGATGCAGACCGAGCTCGCCGACTTCATCCGCGACACGCCCGAGGGACGCGAGGCGGACGCGATCCTGCGCAAGTGCGTGCACTGCGGCTTTTGCACCGCGACCTGCCCGACCTACCAGCTGCTCGGCGACGAGCTCGATGGCCCGCGCGGCCGCATCTATCTCGTCAAGCAGGTGCTCGAGGGGGCCGAGCCCACCGAAAAGACGCGGCTTCACCTCGATCGCTGCCTCACCTGCCGCGCCTGCGAGACGACCTGTCCCTCGGGCGTGCGCTATGGCCGGCTCGCCGACATCGGCCGTGCGATCGTCGAGCAGAAGGTGGCGCGGGGACCGCTCGGGGGTTCGTTGCGGAGGATGTTGTCGCTCGTGCTGCCGCG
>Ga0310810_10006996_pt1 | contig 12809 bp, 11 predicted proteins | sample NCmetagenome_FD_207641 | JGI IMG/M metagenome (GOLD analysis project Ga0310810, IMG submission 207641) | Soil microbial communities from experimental microcosm in Duke University, North Carolina, United States - NC | ecosystem: Engineered > Artificial ecosystem > Soil microcosm > Unclassified ... | reverse complement strand
GTAGACCTGATCCTGCAGCCGCTGGATATCCGTGGTCGTTATGGACTGGGCGAAAACGGGCGTCGCCAGCGCCAGCACGCAGAGCACGACCGCGGGTTTCACGAGCTTCATCACTGTCATCTGTCTCTCCCTCTTGACGTCTGATTGCAAGAGTAACGCCGAGCCGGCCGCCCGCGGCGCCCAATTGCCCTCGCACGCCGGGTGCTATGATCGTCCCCATAACACCACAATGAGCACGGTTAAGCTGCACAGGACGGTCGGGGTTCGCGTCGGCCACGTCCAGGTCGGCGGCGGCGCGCCCGTCGTGGTCCAGTCGATGACCATGACCGACACGGCGGACGCGGTGGCCACGGCTCGCCAGTGCATCGAGCTGGCCGAGGCGGGCTCGGAAATGGTCCGGGTCACCGTGAACCTGCCGGAAGCCGCCGCGGCGGTCCCGGAGATCAAGCAGCGGATGCTGGATGCCGGCGTGACCGCACCGCTCATCGGCGACTTCCATTACAACGGCCACCTGCTGCTCACGCGGTTTCCCGCCTGCGCCGAGGCGCTCGACAAGTACAGGATCAATCCGGGCAACGTCGGCACCGGAAAGCGCCGCGACGAGCAGTTCGCGACGATCTGCGCAGTGGCGCGCGACCGCGGCAGGCCCGTGCGCATCGGCGTGAACGGCGGCTCGCTCAATCAGGAGCTGGTCGTCGCCAAGATGCAGGAGAACACCGACCGTGCGCTCGGCCGCACGTCCGAGGAGATCATCAACGAGTGCATGGTGCTCTCGGCCGTGCAGTCCACCGAGCTGGCGCTGGAATCGGGACTGCGCCGCGATCAGATCATCATCTCGTGCAAGACGTCGCGGCCGCGCGATCTGATCGCGGTCTACCGCGACCTCGCGCGACGGACGGATCAGCCGCTGCACCTCGGACTCACCGAGGCCGGCATGGGCGCGAAGGGCTTGGTGTGGTCCGCCTCGGCGATGGGCATCCTGCTGAACGAGGGCATCGGCGACACCATCCGCGTCTCGCTCACCCCGCGGCCCGGCGGCGATCGGCGCGAGGAAGTCTACGCCGCCTGCGAACTGCTCCAGGCGCTCGGCCTGCGATCGTTTTCTCCCAGCGTGACCGCCTGTCCCGGCTGCGGCCGGACCACGAGCAGCACGTTCCAGCAGCTCGCCGAACGGACGCAGGCCTACATTCGCGAACGCATGCCGGAGTGGAAGGGGCAGTACGAAGGCGTCGAGTCGATGACGCTCGCCGTCATGGGCTGTGTCGTGAACGGACCCGGCGAATCGAAGGCCGCCAGCATCGGCATCAGCCTGCCCGGGACCGGCGAAGAGCCGAGCTGCCCGGTGTACATCGACGGGCAGCACGCGACCACGCTGCGCGGCACCTACGAAGAGCTCGACCGTGCCTTCCGCGAGCTCGTCGACACCTACGTCGCGACGAAGTACCGAAAGGTGGCTCGCACCTGAGGGGTGCCAGCCACCTCGTGTCTTAGTCGATCCGGCTCACGATTGGGGAGCCGGTCTCGTCGTAGAGCTTCCGCCGCTGCTCGCCGTCCGCCTCATCGAATTCGGGGACGCCGTTGGCGTCCGATCCGCGCCCGTGAGCGCGGTCGGACTGCTCGGTGAAGTCCGCGCCCGGACGATCGCCCGCTTCGTCAGCGGTCGCGTCGGATCGCGCCTGAGCGGGATTGTCTTCAGGATTCCTCTGCATGGGGTCGCCGCCGGGGCCCGGCCGGCGCGTCAGGTCAGCCATGACACCTCCTGACCGTCACCGAGCAATCGCGGTGCCTTTGTGGGCGCGGCTCCAGACGGCGAGCAGGCCGACGCCGCAAATCATCAGTCCGGTCGACAGACCCCACCACAGCCCGGGAACGCCGAAGCCCAGGTGAAAGCACAGGAGATAGCCGAGCGGAAGGCCGACGAACCAATGGCCGCCGAGATTCCACAGCATCGCGGTCCGGGTATCGCCGAGTCCGCGCAGCGCCCCCGTGGTCACCCCCTGCAGGCCGTCGAACAGCTGAAAGACCGCGGCCACGAAGAGGAGCGTCACGCCGGTTTGGATGACCGCCGCGTCGCGGGTGAACGCGCGCATCAGCGTTCCCGGCATCACGAGGAACACCGTGGCGGCGGTCGCCATGAACCCGACGCCAATCGCAATCGCCGTCCACCCCGCGCGAATCGCGGCGGCGCCGTCGCGCCGCCCGATCGCCTGGCCGACCCTGACGGCCGCCGCCGACGACACGCCGAACGGCACCATGAACGTGAGCGCCGCGATGTTCAGCGCGATCTGATGCGCGGCGAGCGCATTCGCGGAGACGCGTCCGGCGAGCGCCGACGCTGTCGCGAAGACGCCTACTTCCAGGACCATCTGTCCGCCGGCAGGAAGGCCGAGCGCGATCAGCCGGCGCACCCGCGGCACCTCCAGCCGCTTCGGCGTCGCCCACAGCCGCGGCGTCGTGTGCCGCTCACGCCGCGCGATGACCGCCAGCAGCGCGAGCGCCATGAGGATCCGCGCCGACAGCGTCGCGTAGGCGGAACCCCTGACGCCGAGCGCGGGGGCGCCGAAGTTGCCGAATATCAGGATCCAGTTGGCGGCGGCATTGACCAGATTGGCCGCGATCAGCGTGATGGTCACGGGACGCACGATGTTCATGGCCTGCAGATAGCGGCGGAACGCCACGTAGAGCAGGAGCGGCGGCAGGCTCCAGGTGAGCACGCGCAGGTAGGGTTGCGCCAGCGTCAGCACGCCGGGCGGAAGCCCCCACGACGGCAGGGTCGCGTTGATCACGTAGACGGCACCGATCACCGGCAGCGCCGCCAGCAGCGCGAGCCAGACGCCGGCTACCAGCCAGTGGTGGCATTCGTCGATGCGGCCGGCGCCGAACGCCTGCGCGACGAGCGGGTCGAGCCCGAGCAGCAGTCCCATCGCAAACACCGCGACGGCAATGAACATCGAGCTCGACAGCCCGACGGCGCCGATCGCGTCCGCCCCCAGCCGTCCGACGATGAGGGTGTCCACGATCTGCATGGTCACCCATCCCAGCTCCGCGATCACGACTGGCGCCGCCAGCGCGAGCATCGGCCGCAATTCGCCGGTTCGCGCGGTTCGTGTCGCCATACGCTAGTAGCATGACACGTTGGATTTTCCTCGTGCTGGCGCTGATGCAGCAGCCCGAAACGCTGTCGCTGCTCGGACAGCCGCTGTACGCGCCGCGGCTCCCCAAGGCGGAACGCGCGAAGGCGGAGGAGGCGCTGGCCGCCGCACGCGCGGCCTACGACACGCAGCGGTCGGAGCCGCCCGCGATCCTCGCATTCGCGCGCGCGACGGTCGCGGTCGGACACGTGGGTGACGCGCTCGAGATCCTGACCCACGGCTTGGAGGCGCGGCCCGACGATCCCGGGCTGCTGTTCGAACGCGGACGCGGCTACATCCTGATTCGGAAGTTCGAAGCCGCGCAGCGCGACCTTCGCAAGGCGGCGGCGGCGCTCCCCGACGCGAACTGCGCGCTCGGATTGGCGCTGTATCTGTCGGCCGACTTCGCCCGCGCCCGCGAGTCATACGCGAAGTGCGCTCAACCCGGTGTGCTCGGCGGCCTGGCCGATCGGCGCGCCGGTGCGTCCACCCAGACGCCGGCATCGCCGGGCGATCCGCCGCCGCCGGCGCCGCCGCCCCTCCGCTTCCCGGGGAGCGTCGCACGAACCGATCGCGACCGCCGCGCCGCGCCGGCGATCGCCGAGAGCTACACCAACGCGATCGCCCACCTGCTCGCTGGCGACGGCATCGCGGCCACCGAGGAACTCAAGAAGATCGTCGAGAAGAATCGGAGCGAATGGATGGATCCCGTCTACATCGCGGCGGAGGCCGACTACGCGCGGCTGTACAAGCCGGCGCGATCGAAGAAGAAGAAGACTACCTAGGTTCCGCGTTCACGCCGGGACGGCGAGCCGGGCGACTAGCGCCAGGGGACCAGTTTTTCGATCCACTGGATGCGCATCAGGTCGTTGTAGATGACCGTGACCATCAGCATCAGCAGCAGCACGAAGCCGGCGAGGAGCATCTTCTCTTTGGCCCTGATGCTGAAATCGCGGCGCGCGAGGCCCTCGAGCGCGAGGATGAAGATGTGGCCGCCGTCGAGCACCGGGATCGGCATCAGATTGAGCATGCCGAGGTTCAGGCTGATCATCGACATCAGACTGAGCAGCGAGATCCACCCGGCCTGCGCCGCCGCGCCCGAAAGGTCGGCAATCGCCACCGGGCCCATCAGCTGCTTCACCGAGGTCTCGTGCGTGAACAGGCCGACGAGCGTCTGCACGATGAGGCTGGCCCATTCCCAGTTCTTCTTGATGCTCAGCCGGATCGCCTCGAACGCCCCGGGATTGACAGTGATGGTTTCGAAGGCGCGGATCTGCGCGCCGATAATCGCGTACTCACTGCCGTTGACCTGACGCGGCACGACGGTGATCGTCTGCAGCTTGCCGCCGCGCTTGATTTCGAGCGGCAGCGGCTTTCCGCCGCTCGCGCGGATGATGTCGATGAGGCGATCGTAGGCGGGGCCGCGTTCGCTGCCTGCGGCGAGCACCACGTCGCCCTTCTGCAGACCCGCTTCGTCGGCGGGCGCGCCGGGGTTCACTTCGTCGACTTCGGGATGGATCGTCGGCTGGATGCCGAGGTCGCCCATCTCGTACTTGCCTTGCGCCGCCGGCGTCACCGTGAGTTCGTGCGGACGGCCGTCGCGGATGTAGCTGACCACGACCTGCCGCCCGGCTTTCGGCAGAATCGCGAGCGAGAACTGATCCCACGTCGCCACCGACTTCCCGTCGATCATCGTGACGCGATCCCCGGCCTTCAGTCCGGCCGCCGCACCGACCGAGTTCTGCGTGAAGGTGCCGATGACGACGGGATCCTTCTCGAACGCGGGCGCCTGCGCGCCCTGGTAGAGCACGACCGCCATGACCACCAGCGCGAGCAGCAGGTTCATGACCGGCCCCATGACCAGCACCTGGAAACGCTGCCACTTGCCCTTCGAGAGGAACTCGTCCGGCGCGCCGGTGCGCGTGTCTTCCGGGTTCTCACCGGCCATCTTCACGTAGCCGCCGAGCGGAATCAGGCTGATGCAGTATTCGGTATCGCCGCGCTTGATATTCACCAGCTTCGGACCGAAGCCGAGTGAAAAAGTGAGCACTCGTACCCCGATGCGCCGGGCCATCAGGAAGTGGCCGAGCTCGTGGACGAAAATCAGCACGCCGAGAACGAACAGAAAGGCCAGAATGGTCAAGATTGGCACCTGAAAGGCTGGGTCCTCGATTGTAACCCGGCTGCCGCCCGAACCGCGAACTCCCTCGCCCACTGATCGATACGGCGGACGTCGGCCAGCCCCTCGACGGGCTGCGCCGCCGCTTCGTAGGCGTCCATCGCGAGCGCAATCGTGTCGGCGATGCCCGTGAACGCGATCCGCTCGTCCAGGAACGCGGCCACGGCAATTTCGTTCGCCGCGTTCAGCACGATCGACAGCCCCTCGGCCCCGCGCAGGGCGCGGAACGCCAGCGCGAGGCACGGAAACCGCGCCGTGTCCGGCTCCTCGAACTCGAGCCGGCCCGCGCGCGCGAGATCGAGCGGCGGCAGAGGCGCGCTCCAGCGCTCGGGGTACGAGAACGCATACTGGATCGGTAGACGCATATCGGTCACGCCAAGTTGCGCGATGACGGATCCGTCGACGAGCTCCACCATTGAGTGCACGATCGATTGCGGGTGCACGAGCACGGCGATGCGATCGGCCTCGACATCGAACAGCCACCGCGCCTCGATCACTTCGAGCCCTTTGTTCATCAGCGTCGCCGAGTCAATCGTGATCTTCGGACCCATCCGCCAGGTGGGATGGCGCAGCGCGTCCGCCGCCGACACCGTGGCGAGCGCCCGCGCCTCGAAGCCGCGGAACGGGCCGCCCGAGGCGGTCAGGATCAGCCGCCGGACTTCGCCAGGCCCGCGCCCGTGCAGGCACTGGTGAATCGCGTTGTGCTCGCTGTCGACCGGCAGCACCGCGACGCCGCGGGCCCGCGCCGCGGCCATCACGACCGATCCCGCCATCACCAGCACTTCCTTGTTCGCCAGCGCAATCGTCTTCCCTGCCTCGATGGCCGCCAGGACCGCGTCGAGCGCGGCCGTACCCGACGATGCAAACAGCACGACATCCGCGTCGGGATGGGTCGCGACGTCGATCAGCCCCTGAGGTCCGGCCTCGGTCGCCAGCGCCGCCCGCGACGGCCGGTAGCGTTCCACCTGTTCGGCCAGCCGCGCCGCATTCCCGCCCGCGGCGAGCGCGACGATACGCAGCTGCGCCGGATGCGCATCGACGACCGCCAGGGCGCTCTGGCCGATCGACCCCGTCGAGCCGAGAATGGCAATCCCCTTCATGTCAGCCGGCGGTTCGCGTCACCGCGGACAGAAACATGTAATAGACAGGCGCCGCGAACAGCCAGCTGTCGATGCGGTCGAGAACGCCGCCATGTCCGGGAATCAGCTGAGACGAATCCTTCACGCCGGCGCTCCGCTTCAACAGCGATTCGAACAAATCGCCGACGATGCCCAGCAACGACATCGCCGCGCCGAGCAGCAGCAGCATCCACAGCGGAGCAGGGAACAGGTACACGCCGCCGGCGGCAAACGCGGCCGTCCCGAAGACGACGCCGCCGACGGCGCCTTCTATCGTCTTCTTCGGACTGATCGCAGGCGACAGCGGGCGTTTCCCGAAGGCGCGCCCGGTGTAGTACTGCGCGGAATCGGAAACGACGATCACGGCGAGCAGCAGCAGCAGCGGGAGCCGTCCCCCGCCGGACCATTCCGTGCGGATCGCCACCAGTGCGCCGAGCGGCAGGCCGATGTAAATCGGCGCGAACATCGTCGCTGCCGCATCCGCGAGGACGCCCGGCGACGGACGGCCGCCGGCGACCGCGACGGCTCCGGTTACGATGAGCGCGGCCAGAAGAACGAAGGGGACCGCAGCCGAAGACCACATCGCGCAGCACACGAAGACGACCGCCGCCGCGCAGATGCCGACCGGAATTCTGATCTGAAGCGCGCCGGCGAGGTCGCGGAACTCGAAGCACGCCAGCACGCCGGCGATCGCCGCCAGCACCAGCGTCCCCTGCGACGGCAGGAACCAGATGACGCCGATGACGATCGGCAGAAGCACCAGCGCTGTGAGAACCCTGGTCATTGCGCAGTGCCGGGAACCGGGAGCGGAACGCGGGAAGCGGAACGCGGGACGCCGGATGCGGGAAGCCGGAAGCTGATGCTCACCGTCCGGCGACCGCCGGCTGGGTGATGCCGCCGTAGCGGCGATGGCGCTTCTGATACGCGACGATGGCCTCGAGCAGGTGCCGCTGGCGGAAGTCGGGCCACAGCGTGTCGGTGACCCAGATCTCGGCGTAGGCGATCTGCCACAGCAGGAAATTGCTGACGCGCATCTCGCCGCTGGTACGGATCAGCAGATCGGGATCGGGCTGGCCCGCCGTGTAGAGGTGCGACGCGAACCGCGCTTCGTCGATGTCCTCCGGCGCCACTCCGCTGGCCGCGAGGCGGCGGGCCGCTTCCACGATCTCCGCGCGCCCGCCGTAATTGAGCGCGATGTTGAACTGCATGCCGGCGTTGCCCGCCGTCTTCTCCTCGGCGTCGCGCAGCTCGCGCTGAACGTCGCGCGAGAGCTCCTCGACGCGGCCGACGACCTTGAAGCGGATGTCGTTGCGCAGCAGCGTGTTCAGCTCCGACCGCAGATAGCGTTTGAGCAGGAGCATCAGCGTCGAGACTTCGGCCGCCGGACGCTTCCAGTTCTCGACCGAGAACGCGTACAACGTCAGCACCTGGATGCCGAGGCGGGCCGAGCCCTCCACTGTCTCGCGCACCGACTCGATGCCGGCCCGGTGCCCCTCGACGCGCGGCAGGTGCCGCTGCGCCGCCCAGCGGCCGTTCCCATCCATGATCACCGCGACGTGCGCCGGAAGACGGTCGAACGCGACCTGCCGCGCCAGCGCGTCTTCGACGGAGCCGGGAGTCACCGAGGCCAGGACGTCTTCGAGGCTCATGGACTGACCGTCCATTTTAACAGTCAGTACGTGACCTTCACCAGGAAGAGTCCGCGGGCGGGAGCCGTGCGTCCCGCAGCTGAACGGTCCGGAAAGGCCAGTCGCTGCGCCATGTCCGAAGCCGGACGCTGCCCGCGGCCGATTTCGACCAGCATGCCGACAAGGCTGCGCACCATGTAGCGGAGGAATCCCGCGCCTTCGATTTCGAACACAAGAAGGCGGTCGTCGGCGGGGCGCCAGCCGGCGGCGGTGATGCGGCGCACCGTGGTGTGGTTCACGGCGCCGGCGCCGCGGAATCCGGCGAAATCGTGCTCTCCGACGATCGCGCGCGCCGCCTCGCGCATGGAGCCGAGATCAAGAGCTCCTGTGACGTGCCATGCGTACAGCCGGAGGAATGGCGGTACCACGCGATCGTTCCAGATACGGTACTCGTACGCTTTGCCGGTCGCGCTGAACCGCGCGTGGAAGCCGTCCGGCATCGTGCAGACCTCGACGATGCGGATCGCGTCCGGCAGATGCGCATTGAGCGCCCGGACCATCGTACCGTCCTCCATCGTCGTCGCGACTCGCGCGCTCGCCACCTGACCGAGAGCGTGCGCGCCGGCGTCGGTTCGGCCGGCGCCGTGCAGGGCGACGGGCGCGCCGTCGATCCGGCCGAGGGCCTCTTCGATCAGGCCCTGGATCGAAACGCCCCTACCCTGCCGCTGCCAGCCGACGAACTCCGTACCATCGTACTGAACGACGAGTTTTATGGTGCGCATCGATCAGGGCTCAAGGCTCACCGCTCACGGCTCACGGCTCAGGGCTCAAGGCTCCGGGCCCAGGGCTCACGGCTCGGGGCTCGGGGCTCAGATCCGGCTGCCTGGCTTCACGACCGGCACACCGGCGGCGCACAGCGGACACGCCTCGGGCTGATAGGCCGGCACTTGCATGCGGACGAGCGCCTGCAGCGGAACGCTGAGGCGGGTGGCCTCGGCGCCGCGATCGACGATCGCTCCGGCGCCCAGCACTCGCGCGCCGGTGGCTTCCGCGGCGTCGATCGTCTCCCGCGTCGACAGCCCCGTCGTGATCACGTCCTCGATGACGACCACGCGATCGGCGGGCCCGAGGCTGAACCCGCGGCGCAGCGTCAGCTTGCCGTCCTGCCGCTCGGCGAAGATGGCGCGGACGTGCATCGCGCGGCCGACTTCCTGCCCGATGACGATGCCGCCCAGCGCCGGCGAGAGGATCGCGGTCGGCTGCAGATGCTGCAGCCGCTCGGCCAGCGCTCGACCGAGCCGCTCGGCCAAATCGGGATATTGCAGCACCAGCGCGCTCTGCAGATAGCGGTCGCTGTGCAGTCCGGACGAGAGCTTGAAGTGCCCTTCGAGCAGCGCGCCCGACTGGCGGAACAGATCGAGAACCTCGGAATCGGTCATGGTCGAATGCGCGCGTCCGGGGCGGACTTCATTGCGGTTGCGGTGGTCCCGCCCGGGTAGCGCTGCAGCAATCCCGGTTCCGCCATCACCTTTTCTATGGCGGACATGTCGCGCGGCACCCAGTCCGAGAGAATTCGCGCGGCGGTGGGAGTGATGACGATCATGTCCTCGCTGCGAATGTAGACGTTCTCTTCGGGGACGCGTAGCGCCGGCTCGATCGTGAACACCAGGCCGGGCGTGAGCGTGCCGGTGCCGCCGCCCATGTCGTGGGTCGACATGCCGACGGCGTGGCCGAGCGATCCGCCGCGCGGGCTGGCGAGCGAGCGGCGGAACTGATCGACGAAGGCTTCAGCGGCCTTCCGGTATTCCGGCTTCGAGAACTTCGTGCTGCCGAGCAGCGCATCCATCTTGACGATCGCGCCCTCGAGCACCGACTTGGCGGTCACGTTCGGCTTGATCCCGTACAGGATCGCCTCGTACGACGCGTTGTAGAAGCCGTAGAGCTCGCGCTGCCATCCCTTGAACTTGCCGTCGACCGGCCAGGTGCGGGTGACATCGCAGCGGTAGTAGCTGACGTCCGGGCAATAGTCCATCACCACCAGCTCGCCGGCGGGGAGCACGCGCTCGGAGGCGCGATGGTGCTGATTCATCGCGCTGGGGCCGCTCGCGACGATCGCGCGGTACGCCTCGCCCTGCGCGCCGTTGCGAACGTAGATGAACCGTGCCAGCGCGTCGAGCTCCGCTTCGCGGACGCCCGGCTGCGTGCTGCGCATCGCCTCGACAATCGCGTCGCCGCCGATTTTCGTCGCGCGCTCGATGACGGCGAGCTCCTGCGAGCTTTTGAGCGCGCGCATCGCGTCGAGCGCCGGCGAAAGGTCCTTCACCTCGGCCCCGGGCACGCGCGATTTGATCAGCTCGATGAAGCGCTCTTCGCGCGGCTGCCGGCCGTCCCACGGGTCCGCGGCCGCATCGGCGTTCTTCCGCCGGGCGCCGTCGCGGCTTTCCGCATCCCCTTCGGCGGGCTGGAACGGCGTGTAGATGGCGGCCGGCGCCGGGCTCATGCCCTTGACATCCTGCGCCAGCTGGCCGAGCGGATGCACCTGCTCGATGCCGGTGAGCGCGACGACAGCGGCGGCATCGTCGGCCGTCAGCAGGTCTCCTTCGGTGGCGGCGCGGCGCTCGTCGCGCGGCGGCAGGTAGAGCGTGCTCTTCTTCGAGGCGCCGTCGATCAGAAGATACGACTGCGGCACCGTCACCCCGGTGACGTAGAAGAACTCGTTCGACTGCCGGAACACCGCCGAGGAATGCACCGAGGGTGCGCCCTGGACCAGCGCCACCGCGCGCGGTCCAATCGTCTCGGCGATGCGCGCCCGCCGCCCGGCGAACTCCTCGCGCGTGAACGCCTGCGAGAACTGCGGCCGGCCCGCCTGCGTCGCGACCCCGACGACCGCGGCCCCGGAGATCAGCGCGGCGCACACCGAACTTGCGATCAAAAAGCGTGGCATCGTCTTAGCTCCCCATTCCATTCCGTGGCATCCGCAGATGGTCCTCGAACAGCTTCAGGATGCGCTTGTACTCGTCGGCCCAGCTCGAGGCGCGCTCGAAGCCGTGGTTCTCCACCGGATACGGCGCCAGCTCCCAGTTGTCCTTGCGTAGTTCGATCAACCGCTGCGCGAGGCGGACCGAATCCTGGAACAGCACGTTGGTGTCGACCATGCCGTGGCAGATCAGCAGCGCGCCCTTGAGACCCTCGGCGAAGTAGATGGGCGAGCTCTTCCGGTACGCCTCCGCATCCTTCTGCGGCACGTTCAGGATGTTCGACGTGTAGCCGTGGTTGTAGTGGGCCCAGTCGGTGACCGGGCGCAGCGCCGCGCCGGCGGCGAACACGTCGGGCGTGGTGAACATCGCCATCAGCGTGATGAATCCGCCGTAGCTGCCGCCGTAGACGCCGATGTGCTTGGGATTGACCTGCTCCTTCGCCGCCAGGTACTTCGCGCCGTCGACGACGTCCTCCAGATCCTTGCCGCCCATGTGGCGGTAGATCGCCGTCCGCCAGTCGCGGCCGTAGCCCGAGCTGGCGCGGTAATCGACGTCGAGCACGACGTAGCCGCGCGACGCCAGCAGGTTATGGAACATGTACTCGCGGAAGTAGCTCGCCCAGTACTTGTGGGCGTTCTGGGCGTAGCCGGCGCCGTGCACGAATACGACGGCGGGACGCGACGGATCGCGGCGGCCGCCGAGCATCTCCGGCGTGAACAGGCGCGCGTAGACGTCGACGCCGTCCCGCGCCTTGTAGGTGATGATCTTTGGATCGATCCAGTTGAACGAGCGCCATTCGGCCGTCGGCGTTGTCGTCACCTGCGTCGCGGCCGCGCCGGGCCGGTTCGCCATCAGGTACACCTCGGGCGGCTTGTTGCTGTACGAATAGACGAGGCCGAGCGTGGACTCGTCCGGCGAAACCACGGCGGCGTTCGATCCCGTCATCGACGTCAGCTTCGTGCGCGGCCCGCCGTCGACGGGAATCGTGTAGACGTGGCGCTCGCCGGGATGCTGCTCCGTGCTCGTGACGTAGAATTTCTTCTCATCCCGCGCGAGCGAGGCGTCGGTGATCTCCCACTTGCCGCTCGTCAGCTGCTTCGCCTTCGCCGACGCGTCGCTGACGTCGAGCGTGTAGAGGTGCATCCAGCCGTCTCGCTCTGAAAGGAACCACACGCGCCTGTTGTCGGGCAGGAACTCGACCCCGGACGATCCGAAGCCTCCGCCGGCCTCGCGGATCCACGCGTCGTCGTGCAGCGCGTCGACCACGCGCGTCTTGCCGCTATCGGCCTCGACCACGACGTACCAGCGGTCCTTGTTGTCGGCCGAACGCGCGCCAGCGACGGCGAGCGCGCCGTCGTCCGACACGTCGGGCATCGACCAGCGAATCTCGCGTTCGGCCTTCTTCCCGGGCGGAGCGGCGGCGCCGGTTGCCGGCGCCGCAGCCGGCTCGTCGACCGGTGGAGCAAAACTGCCATCGGCCCAGACGGTCTTGCCGGTCTTCAGGTTCATGATTGCGAGCAGCGCGCGATTCTGCGCGTCGCCCACGGCGGTCCGTCCGGGAATATCCTCGGTGTAGCCGGTCTCGTTGACGTAGTTGGGGACGATGACGTTACGCGCGCCGGCGGGACGCTCCGATACCAGCACGAACACATGCCGCTCGTCGGGCGAGAGCATGAGATCGACGGCGCTCTGGCGATCCTGGAGCTCGAGCGCGGGCAGCTTGTCCGGCTTGTCTTTTTCCTCCGCCTTTTTCTTCTTGTCTTTCTGCTCCTTGA
>Ga0310810_10006994_pt1 | contig 12811 bp, 13 predicted proteins | sample NCmetagenome_FD_207641 | JGI IMG/M metagenome (GOLD analysis project Ga0310810, IMG submission 207641) | Soil microbial communities from experimental microcosm in Duke University, North Carolina, United States - NC | ecosystem: Engineered > Artificial ecosystem > Soil microcosm > Unclassified ... | reverse complement strand
TGAGCCACCCCGCGAGTGAAGTCAAGCAGGATCACGACCCACTACGCTATGATCGCCGGCTCACATGACCGATCTTGGGATGAATGAGCGCGCGACCGTTCTGGTGGACGAATACATCGCCCGTGCGGCCGAGCTTCGAATCGAAGTCCACACGCTTTCGACCGGCGCGCGCATCGTGGATGCGGGCGTGAACGCCGCAGGCGGCTTTGGCGCGGGACTCGCCCTCGCCAGGCTGTGCATGGGCGGTCTCGGACACGTCGCGTTCACGTCCCTCACCATCGGCGGTGAGGGATGGCCAGGAGTGCACGTCTGGACCGACCATCCGGCGGAGTCGTGCATGGCGTCGCAGTACGCGGGATGGGCGATCAACCCGGAAGGATTCTTTGCGATGGGCTCCGGTCCATTGCGCGCGAAAGCGCGGGTGGAGCGCGAGCTGTTCGGCAGGATCCGCTACGCGGAAGCCGCCACGCGGGGCGTGCTCGTGCTCGAGGGGCGTACGCTGCCGACCGATGCGGTCGCCACGTGGGTAGCGGGCAAGGCGGGCATTGCGCCCGCTGCCCTCACGTTCGCCGTGGCGCCCACGGCGAGCCTTGCCGGCGGCGTGCAGATCGTCGCCCGCGTGCTCGAGACGGGACTCCACAAAATGGAAACGATCGGTTTCGATGTCACCCGCGTGGTCAGCGCGATGGGCACGGCGCCGTTGCCGACCGTGGCGCGAACCGATATGCGGGCGATCGGTCGCACGAATGATTGCATCCTGTACGGCGGCCAGGCGCGTTATACGGTGCGCGCCGAGGACCAGGAGCTCGACGAGCTCGCGAATCGTCTGCCCGCTTCCGCATCGGCCGATTACGGCACGCCGTTCTACGACGTTTTCAAACGCTACGACAACGACTTCTATAAGATCGATCCGATGCTCTTCAGCCCCGCCGAGGTGTGGTTGACGAGCGCGACGACGGGCCGGACATTCCACGCGGGGCGACTCAATCCCGAGGTGCTGCGCAGATCGCTGTTCGATTAGAGCGGGTGTAGCGCAGGTCTTTAGCCCTGCCGACACAAGCAGGACTAAAGTCCTGCGCTACGAGAGACGTGGATGCAGATCGTCATTCTCAACGCGGGTACCGGCTGGCACACCGACGAGTTGTGCCGCGCGCTGGCCGAACGCGGCCACACGAGTCGCGTCCTGCCTTACGAGGCGCTCGTCGCGCGGCTCGGCACCGGACGCGGCGTCGTACCGGCCCTCTCGATCGCCAGCAACGATATCCTCGATGCGGACGCGGTCCTCGCGCGGATCATTCCCAGCGGGTCGCTCGAGCAGATGATCTATCGCGTGGATGCGCTCCATTGGATCGAAAAGCGCGGGGTGCCGGTGATGAACTCGCCGCGGGCGATCGAGCGATCGGTCGACAAGTTCTATACAACGGCGCTGCTGCAGGAGGCCGGGCTGCCGACACCCGAGACGGTCGTGTGCGAGGGGACGGCCGACGCGATGGCCGCGGTCCTCGCGTTGGGCGACGTCATCATCAAGCCGATCTTCGGTTCGATGGGCCACGGCATGGTTCGCGTCAACGATCCAGACGTCGCGTTCCGTGTCGTGCGATCGCTCGAGCAGCTGCGGATCGTGTTTTACGTGCAGCGCGCGGTCGATCACGGCGGACGCGACATCCGCGTCTTCGTCGTCGGCGGCCGCGTGCTCGCGGCGATCGAGCGGTGCGCGCCCGAGGGCCAGTGGCGCACGAACGTGTCCCTCGGAGGATCGGCGCGGCCCTTCGAGCTGTCCGCGTCGTGGGAACAGCTGGCGCTGCGGGCTGCGGCGGCCATCGGCGCGGACTATGCCGGCGTCGACCTCCTGCCATCGCGTGACGGAACGGTATTCGTGCTGGAGGTGAACGGCATTCCTGGATGGGAGGGGCTCAAGCAGGCCACCGGCATCGACGTCGCCGGAGCGATCGTGGACCATCTGGCGGGTCGCGTACGGGCTGGAGACGCCGCGGCAGGCCGCGGGGCGGAGCTGCCGGCATGATCAACATGCACGCGCCCGCGACTCCGGTTCGTGCGCTGGATGCGGCCGCCGTCGCGAGCGCCGCGCAGCTCGCCTGTCTGCTCGAGGCGAGCGCGCCGAAGCCGGGGAACGTTTCGCCGGGGCGCCACTTCTCCGACGCGCGCTACGAAGACTTCCTCGCCAGCGCCGTCGCGATTGGCGATCCGCTGCGCGGCGCCGGTACACGCGCCGTGGGCGCCACCGTGCGCCTGGCCATCGAGGCGACGGCGAACTGGACGCGCTCGAACACCAACCTCGGCATCGTCCTCCTGCTGACCCCCATCGCGCGTGCGGCGCTTCGGGAAAAAGGGGACGGGGCTCATTTTTCGGCCGAGGACCTGGGGCAGAAGAAAGGCGATGGGTATCATCTTCCCGCTTCGGAAAAGACCCCCGTCCCCTTTTTCGCGGACCTTCGCCCCGCAGTCCGCGGCGTACTCGAATCGACGACCGTCGACGACGCGCGCGATGTGTATGCGGCGATTCGCCGTGCGGCGCCGGGCGGACTTGGACGCGCGCAGGCCCAGGATGTGGCAGACGAGCCGACCGTCACGCTGCTCGAGGCAATGCGGATCGCAGCGGACCGCGACGGCATCGCGTCGGAGTACGCGACGGCGTTTGAAGTCACCTTCGGCGCCGGCGCTCGCCCGGGCCCGCGCCGCGGGACTCTCCTGGGACGACGCGATCCTCGAGACATTTCTGACGCTGCTTGCCGCCCGTCCTGACACCCACATCGCGCGCCGCGGCGGTGCGACGCTCGCGGCAGACGTTTCGCAGCGCGCACGCGGTGCGCTCGCCGTCGGCGGCGTCGCATCGGCGGCAGGACGAAGGGCCATCGAGGAAATGGACCGTCAGATGCGCGATGCCACCAACACCGCCAATCCCGGGACGACTGCCGACCTCACCGCGGCCGCGATCTTCGTCGTGCTGCTCGGCGGCTGCTGGACCGCCCGTGATCCCAGGTAACGGAGGTCGTGATGCCGCGACGGCCCGGTGATTTCCGTGTGTCGGTCAGCAAGGACTATCTCGTCTTTGCCTCAGCGCACTTCATCACCTTCGCCGGACACCGCTGTGAAGGTCTTCACGGCCACAACTACCGCGCCAGCGTCACGCTCGAGGGGGAGCTGAACGAGGACGCGTGGTTCGTCTTCGACTTCGTGGAGCTCAAAAAGATCATGCGACGGCTGTGCGACGAGATCGATCATCTGGTCCTGCTGCCGCTCCAGAGCGATCGGGTCGGCGTCGCTCAGGAAGGCGAGATCGTCAAGGTCGCCGTCGATGGCAAGCCGCGCTACGTCTTTCCGCTGCGCGACTGTGCCCTGCTGCCCATTCCCAATACGACCGTCGAGATGCTGGCACAGCTGCTCACCGATCGCCTCCGCGCCGAGCTCGAGGCGCTGAACGCAGACGGCGTGGCCGCCATCGAGATGGAAGTCGAGGAGAACTTCGGGCAGTCTGCCACCTACCGCCTTTCGCTGCGGTGACGACGTCTCGCGGCCGCGACGTCCTCGGCGCTGAGCCGACCATCATGGAGCGCCGTGGCGACGAGCGCGCCGTCGCAACCGGCATCCGCGAGTCGCGTGAGGTCTTCGGGCCCGCGCACGCCGCCGCCCGCGAGGAGCGTCAGCCGGGGCACCGCGTCGCGCACGCGTGCGACGAGAGCAAGGTCGAGACCGGACCCCGTTCCGACTCGCGCGAGGTCGATCACGATGACGGCGCCCACGCCGGCACGGGCCGCGCGCTCGGCAACAACGTGCGGCGGTTCGTTGCGTGATTCATTCAGGCCTTCCGACGCCACGATCGGTTCGCCGTCGCGCAAGTCGAGACTGAACGCCACGCGGTCGCCGCCGACGGCGGCACAGATGTCCGCCAGCACCTCGTATGACGGCAGCGTTTCGAGCCCCACGACAGCGACGGCCGCAGCGAGCTCGAGCGCATGGCGCGCGTCGCCCACCGACGCCGCGCCCGCGTCCAGCCACAGCGGCGCCCCCAGCGCCGACACGGCCGCCACGAGCGCGTCTTGTCGAGGACGACCCAGGATCGCATCGAGATCGGCGGCATACAACTCGGTCAGGCCGACCTCGCGCATGTACCACCGCGCAAGCCCAACGGCATCGCCAGCGGCGTACGCGGGAGCGGTCTCGCCACCACCGCGAGGATCCGTCCCCTGTGCGGCACGCACCGGCTCGTAGCGATCGCGCCGTCCGGCCCGCGCGTGCACCGCGCGGCCCCCCAGCAGATCGAGCACCCCGATCACTCGCATTGGCGCCTATCGGCGCAGCGTTCGTTTGTCGCCCTGCCGCAACGTCACGAACGTGCGATCGAGATGTTCGAGCAGCGGCACGACGACCCGGCGGCTGCTGCCGAGAGCCTGCCGCAAATCACTGACGGTCGCGGGACCGTGCTGACGAATGAACTGCGTGATGACCAGGGCCGCCTGCGTCACGCTCTGTGCGGCCATCACCAGCTCCGCGTTGATCTCGACGACTTCGCCCGTCTCGATGAGAAAACGCAGCGCCCGCTGCGACAACGCATCGGGCGTCAGCTCCTTCCGGGACGGCGGATCGAAGGCCTTGACGGCAAGCGCCTGAACCAGTCTTGCGCCGGCCGCACGGAGCGGTTCCGGTAATGCGGGCCGATGCGCGGCTCGGCGGACGACCGAACCGGCGCGCACGAATTCACCTTCGCACAAGCGGGCGACGAACGAATCGAATATGCCCTCAACGAGTGCCGCGGGAAGCTCCGCATCGAGCGCGGTACGCAAATCCGCGAGCGGAAGCCCGAGGCGTTCGGGATGTGCTCGATGCGCGCCATCGATGGCGTCGGCGGCTCGACGGCCGAGCGCCTGCCATTTGCCGGCGTCGCAGACGAAATCCCCGAGCGGCACGAGGAGGCCGGACGCCACCAGCCGGGCAAGAGCCTCTTCGATGTCGGCGGCACTGAAATTCGACTTCAACAGCAGCTGCGACCGCCGGGCGGCGCCATCATGGCGAACGTACGAGGCGACAAACCGATCGACATCCTCTGTGGACTCTGCCAGACGGCCGAGCCATTCCTGATATGCCCGCGTCCGGAACGCCTTTCGACTGGCGTCCGGATCGAGCACGATTGCGCCCGCCAGCGTGTGCTGCTCGGACCAGTCGCGGATGGTGAAACGATCGCCGGCGAAGACGAAAGCCGGCGCTTCCAGCCGCAGCTGCGCGAGCATGCGCGCACCAACCGGCACCTCCTTCCCGGACGCGAGCGCCACGACCGCGGCGACGTTACCGCTCCCATGATGCGCGCGCACGCGAAGGCCGTCCTTGATCGGCCGGGCGCCTCGCGGCGAGATCTCGAGAAGCACGCCGAGCACTTCACTTGGGCCGCCGAGCTCCGCGAGCGTGATCACGTCGCCGCGATGTACATCTTCGAGGACGCCGACGTCGGCCAGATTGAGAGCAGTTCGTGTGCCTGGCCCGCTCGCGTCAACGTCGTGGCCGTGCGACTGGATCCGGCGGATGCGCGCCGTTTTTCCGGACGGCTGGATGACGACCGCCTGGCCGCGGCGCAGCGTCCCGCCGAACAAGGTGCCGGTCACCACCGTCCCGATGCCCGGCAATGTAAACACGCGATCGACGGGCAGCCGCGGTTTGCCGATGTCGCGGGGCGGGGGCGTTCCGGCCAGCACGCGTGCGAGCGCCGCCTTCAGATCATCGAGGCCCCGTCCGCTGACGACCGACGTCGGGACGATCGGCGCGTCGGCGAAGGGACTGTCGCGCAACCGCTCGCGGATCGCCGCGATGGCGCCCGGCTCGTCCGGCGTCAGATCCGCTTTGGTCAGCGCGACCACGGCGCGGCGCACGCCGAAATACGTGAGGATCTGCAGATGCTCCTCGGTCTGCGGCATCCACCCATCGTCGGCGGCGACCACCAGGAGGGCGAGGTCAATCGCGCCCACCCCGGCGACCATGTTCTTCACGAAATCTTCGTGGCCCGGCACGTCGACGATCCCCAGAAGAAAAGACGATGCGGGGGGCGCGGGCGACGGCAGTTCGAGGTGGGCGAAACCCAGATCGATGGTGATGCCGCGCGATTTCTCTTCGGGAAGACGATCGGGATCGGTGCCGGTCAGCGCTTTGATCAGCGCGCTCTTGCCGTGATCGACGTGTCCGGCGGTCGCGACGATGAAATGCTGGCTGCCGGCCATGACGACAGCCTATGACACCGACGCGGCGCGGATCGCGCCGACGACGTCGCCATCCTGCCGTGGAAAAATCGTCCGCAGGTCGAGCTTCAGCGTGTCGCGCGCGACATAACCAATCACTGGTACCGGCTGCTCCCGCAGGCGTCTGGCGAGCTCCTGCGGCTTGAACGCGCGGTGCATCAGATCGACGGTGACCGATGGCATCACCGAACGAGGCAGCGTCCCGCCGCCGACCTGCGCGCGACCCGTTCCCACGCGCGCCGCGAGCGGCAGGTCGGCGAGCGCCGCGATGATGCGCTCCGCTCGCGCGCGCAGATCCTCGTTCGTGAGGCGGAGCATCTCGAGGACGGGCACGCCCGCCTCGCCGCGCAAGTAGGCGTCGACCGTCGCTTCGAGCGCGGACAGAATCAGTTTGTCGCAGCGCAGCGCGCGGAAGAGTGGTTCGCTTTTCAGCGCCGACACCAGTTTTCTGCTGCCGGCGATGATGCCGGCTTGCGGCCCCCCGAGCAGCTTGTCGCCGCTGAAGCAGACGAGATCCACGCCGCGACGAAGCACGTCGCCGGGCGTCGGCTCGTGCTCGAGGCCGGCGACCGTCTCGGTTTCGATCATCGCGCCGCTGCCGAGGTCTTCAACGAACACAATCCGCCGAGTCCGTGCCAGGGCGGCAAGATCCTCCGTCGGCGGCGAGCCGACGAAGCCGTCCATGAAGAAATTGCTGCGGTGAACCTTCAAAATGAGAGCGGTCTGGCGCGTGATGGCGCGAGCGTAATCCTTGAGCGACGTCTGGTTCGTCGTGCCGATCTCACGCAGCTTCGCGCCGCTCGATTCGAGCACGTCCGGGATGCGGAATCCGCCGCCGATTTGGACCAGCTCACCGCGGGAGATGACGACTTCGTTCGCCGGCGCGCGGCAGAAATGTCGCACCATCAGTACCAGAGCCGCCGCGTTGTTGTTGACGACCGTGGCGGCTTCGGCGCCGCACAGCACGGCGAGACCGTGCTCGAGATACGCCGCGCGGCCGCCTCGGGCGCCGCCCGCGAGGCTGTATTCAAGGTTGCTGTAACTGGATCCGATCAGGGACAGCCGGGCAACGACATCTGCGCCGAGCGGAGCGCGCCCGAAATTCGTGTGCACGAGAATGCCTGTGCCGTTGATCACCGGTTGAATGCGGGACGCGGCGGTGTCCATCACGGCTGCGCGGATGTGACCAACGACCGCGTCGAGACCGGGAATCGTTTTCTGCGTCCGGAAAACGCGGAGTTCTCGGCGCACCACGTCGAGCACAATCGGACGTGGCAGGCCGGTCTCACCGAGCGCGTGCAGGACTTTGTCCACTGACGGGATCGCGCGGAGGCGAGACGGCTTCATGCAGGCGACACGAATGTCAGATTGAACAGTGCGGCCCGTCTCCGCTGCTACCGCAGCTTCGGCGCGGCAGTCTTCGCGCGTTGCGTGCCCGCTGGCTTGCCGGGCCGAAGCTCGCCGAAGGCGAGCGGAAACTGGCGGAGAGGGTAGGAATCGAACCTACCCCCCGACACGAAGTGTCGGGGCGACGATTTTGAAGACCGTGACGACCACCAGGCACGTATCACTCTCCGTAACCGATTAATACTAACTTGTAATAGATTGTAGGCATGAAAACGCGCCGGCGTTTTTGAATAGACGTGAGGCTCGAAGGCTTCGAGCCGCAACCGACGCAGCCGCCGTAGACGATCGCGCAGGCGACGCTCACCTCGGCGGTCGGCGACGAGGTGAGCATGTGTCCAGACATCGCAGCCTACTCCGCAACGTTGGAACGGATTTGCCGTGAAACGATTGCGTCAGAAGCTCCCCCCGTCGACGAAGGAGCATTTCCAGAACGAGGACTCAAGGCGCTCGCCAACGCCGGGCTGATGGGCGCCGTCAGCGCGGCGGAAGTTGGAGGGCTCGGCCTCGGCTTCAAAGGCGCGTCGGCCATCATCGAACGGGTGGCTCAGGAATGCGGATCGACCGCCATGGTGCTTTGCATGCACTACTGCGGTACGGCCGTCCTCGAGGCGCACGCCCCCCGCGAGGTTCGCCGCGATGCGGCCAGCGGCGCGCACTTGAGCACGCTCGCCTTCAGTGAAGCGGGATCACGCAGCCACTTCTGGGCCCCGGTCGGCACGGCGAAGCAGGACGGCGATTGCGTCGTGCTCGACGCGCGAAAAAGCTGGGTCACCTCGGCGTCGAAGGCCACGAGCTACGTCTGGTCGTCCCAACCGATGCACGCCAACGGCGGGTTGAGCACCCTCTGGCTGGTCCCCGCGGACACGCCGGGCGTCCAAGTGCAAGGCACGTACGATGGCCTTGGTCTGCGCGGCAACGATTCGGCGCCCGTCTGGGCGAACGCCGCCCGTGTGGCGGAGTCGGCGATGCTGGGAGGGGACGGCAAGGGATTCGACATCATGATGGGGACGGTCCTTCCCCTGTTCAACGTCCTCACCGCCGCCTGTTCGGTCGGTCTGATGGAGGCGGCCGTTCAGCGAACCGCGCAGCATGCGAGCGCCGTCCGTTTCGCCGATGTCGACTCGACGCTGGCGGATCTCCCCACCATTCGCAACTACATCGCACGGATGCGCGTCAAAACGAACATGGTGCGGACGCTGCTGAACGACACGATCGTGGCCCTGGAAACGGCGCGCGGTGATGCGACGCTCTGTGTGCTGGCGTGCAAGGCCGCGGCCGGCGAGACGGCCACCGAGGTTGTGGACATGGCGATGCGCGTATGCGGCGGCGCCGCGTTCCGGAAAGAGCTCGCCGTCGAGCGCCTGTTTCGAGACGCGCATGCGGCCGGCGTCATGGCGCCGACGACCGATGTGCTGTACGACTTCATCGGCAAGGCGATGTGCGGCATGAAGCTCTTCTGAGAAAAGGCGCGAATGCCAGTCATCAGCAATTCCGGTCCGTTGACGATGGGAGCCGTCGCGTACGACGCGAAGGTCGTGACGATTTGGGATGGGTTTCAACAGTACTTTCGGAGCCGCGGTCTCGAGTTCGATTACGTTCTGTACACCAACTACGAGGCGCAGGTCACGGCGCACCTGCTGGGACATGTCCATGTGGCGTGGAACTCCCCTCTCGCCTGGCTCCAGACGGAACGGGTCGCCAGCAGCCTCGGCCGGCATGCCGAGGCGCTCTGCATGCGCGACACCGACCGCGATCTGACGTCCATCATCCTGGTGCGGTCCGACAGCGGCATCAACGAAGTCCGCGACCTCCAGCAACGGTGCATGGCAGTCGGCGCGAACGACTCCCCGCAGGCGACGCTCATTCCCTTGAACTATCTCGCGGACCACGGGCTCACCCCGCGCCGCGACTTCGAGGTGATGTTGTTCGACCGGATGGTCGGCAAGCACGGCGATCACATCGGGGGCGAACGCGAGGCGGTGCGCGCGCTGATACGCGGCGAGGCGGACGCCGCCTGCATCCTCGACGCGAATCATCTGGCATTCAGCCGCGAAGGCACGATTCCCTCAGGGGGGACGCGCATTCTTGCCCAGACGCCGGCGTACGATCACTGCAATTTCACCGTGTTGAATGATGCGCCCAAATCGCAGGTTGCGCGATTCCGCCAGCTGCTCCTCGGGATGTCATACGCCGACGCCGAAGTGCGCCCGCTTCTCGACCTCGAAGGCCTGAAGCGGTGGGTGCCGGGCCGCATGGAGGGCTATACGCAGCTTGCGGCAGCCGTCGATCGGTTCAGTACGATTGACGCGTTCATTCAGGATTCCCTGGCTCGATGCAGGTAGACCTCGGAAGCCTGAGCCTCGTTGAAGGCGGGTACCTGCTCGTCAAACGAGCCCTGCGCCTGGCCGGAGCCCGCGAAGAGATCACCATCACGGGCACGCGGCCGGGGCTGGACGTCGATCTCCGCGCCTGGTGCCGCAGCGAAGGCCATCGTTTCGACTGGCGGCCGGATGGACCGCACGGACACACGATCATTGTTAGCGGCGAAGCCGAGACTGGCCGATGGGCCGGTGCGCGGCGCGCCGGTCCACCTGGAGCGGCTCGCACCGATGCCGTGGCAGAACACGGACAGCGGAGTTGGGGGCTGGCCGCCCGCGGCGCGATGGTCGAGGCCGGCGCCCCGGAATTCAATTTCCACCTGGTCGACAAGATTGAAGTATGGGCGGACGATGCCGCGCGGATTTACGCGCAGGCGGTCGCCGCCCAATGGGATCCCGAAACCGCGATCCCGTGGAACGCCGAATTCGCGCTTCCCGACGATGTGGAATCGGCCGTCGTGCAGATCATGACGTTTCTCATCGAAAACGAAACCGCGGCGTTGATTATTCCGAGCCGCTTCATCGCGCAGCTGCATCCGCATTTCCGCGAGGTGATGCAGGTGCTTGCCGTGCAGGCCGCCGACGAAGCCCGCCACATCGACATCTTCACCCGACGGGCGCGTCTCAAGCGCGACGAGCTGGGCCGATCGACGATTGGCGGCCAGACGTCGCTCAAGACGCTGGTCGACGAGCCCGAGTTCGCCATCGCGTCGTTTCTTCTTTCGGTCCTCGGTGAGGGAACGTTTCTCTCATTGCTCTGGTTCATCGAGCAGTATGCGCCCGACCCGGTGACGGCGTCCGTCGCGCGGCTGGCCGCGCAGGATGAAGCACGGCACGTGGCATTTGGTCTCGCTCACCTCAGCCAGCATCTGAGCTCCGACGCCGGCCTCCGCCCGCGCCTCGCCGAAGCCATTCGACGGCGTCACGAGGCGCTGCGGCACACGGCTGGTCTCAACGCCGACGTGTTCGACGCGCTGCTCCTCATGGCCGCCGGTTCCTGGGACCACGCAGACCTGCGCGCCGGCTATCGGCGGGTCATGCAACTGACCGATGACATGGATGAGGGACGGCGAAAACGCCTCATGCGCTTGGGATTTACCGAGGTCGACGCGGCAGAACTTTCCGGACTGCACACTCGAAACTTCATGTAGATGAACGCGGGCCATGCGGACAGGACGGCTGTCGTCGACACGGTCGTGAAGATCGGCGGCAGCGTTCTCGAACACGCTGAGCACCTCGACGCCGCGCTCGCGGCGATCGGCGCGGCCAGCGTGGAGGGACGTCTGCTGGTCGTGCCTGGAGGCGGGCCGTTCGCCGACGCGGTGCGCGATGTCGACAGCCGGATCGGGCTTTCCGATGATGCCGCGCACTGGATGGCGCTGCTGGCGATGGACCAGTACGCCATTCTTGTCGCCTCGCGGCTGGCCGGCAGCGTGCTCGTCACGAAGCGACACGAGATTGCCGACGCGCTCGACGCGTCCGTTCGCCGGATCCCGGTGCTCGCCCCGTATCGTTGGCTGCGCGAGGCCGACCCGCTGCCCCACAACTGGACCGTGACGAGCGACAGTATCTCCGCGTGGATTGCCGGCCGGGTCGACGCGCGCCGCCTTGTCCTCATTAAACCAGCGGGCGCCCCGCTTCGTCTGGCGTATGGAACGGGCGCGACCGGTTTCGGCGAGTCGGCGCAGAAGGCGGCAGCGAGCGAGCTGGTGGATGCGTACTTCCCTCAAGCACTTCCGCCTCAGGTCAGGTTTGTGATGGTGGCGGGCGCCGATCAGAAAGAGGCGCTGCGGCTAGCCCTTGAAGGACGGTCCGACTAGCCGGACACGGCGGCAGAAAATCCCGGCTAAAGCTGGATCCGACGTACGTGGGCGAGGTCGCGTACGTCAGGGAGATCGCGGACGTCGGCGGAATCGCGGACGGAGTGGGAATCGCGGGCGTGGGATCCGCCTTCAGGCGGATTACACAGCCTGCGCAAGAGGAGCACTTTTTCGCTCGACACGCGGCCGTTCCGTCCGCCTTCGCACGCGGCGCCACGGACGCCGGCGATGTCGGCACCGGCGTCCCGGACGAAGGCGAGATCCTCCGCCGCCAACCGGCCCGCCAGCGCGACCAGCAATCCGGCAGCGTGCGCCGCGGCGACCCAATGGGCGAGCGCCGTCGGCGTCATAATCGCGCGCAAGCCGGGAGCGGACTTATCCGCGGTGTCGAGCAGCACGCCGGCTGCCCCCGCGCGCGCCGCCGCGTCGACGAGGCCATCGGCCGCGAGACTCGCGACGCGATCGGCGTCGGCGTACGCCACGGCAATCACTCCCGCGGGATCCGGCTTGATTGCCGTCACGCCACGCACGGCCGCTTCGATCAGCGCCTCGATGCGGCTGGCGGCGCTGATTCCGGCGAAGCCCACTTTCACGAACGCGGCGCCCGCGGCCGCGAACGTCGCCGCCGCCTGCTCGATCCCGGCTTCGTCGGCTGCATCGCCGATCGCGGCGGTGACGAGCCGCCTTCCGGCAACGGCCGCGTGAATATTGCGCAACGTCTCGGGTGATACGGCGCCGAGCGCGCCAGACACCGGGTTCTTCGCGTCGATCACATCGGCGCCGCCCGCGAGCGCCGCCGCCGCCTCCGCGGCGGTCGCCACGCTGACGAGCAGCCGCAGCCGGCGTCTCTGATCGGTCATTCGGCTAGACCACCGTGATGCCGGCCGATCCGGCGCCCACTTCACCAATCACGGCGGCGTGATTGAATCCTTCGGATTGGAAGACCTGCAGTACCTCGTCGGCC
>Ga0310810_10006993_pt1 | contig 12811 bp, 11 predicted proteins | sample NCmetagenome_FD_207641 | JGI IMG/M metagenome (GOLD analysis project Ga0310810, IMG submission 207641) | Soil microbial communities from experimental microcosm in Duke University, North Carolina, United States - NC | ecosystem: Engineered > Artificial ecosystem > Soil microcosm > Unclassified ... | reverse complement strand
TCTTCCACCACCCGGCCGTCGAAGAGGTGAATCGAACGGTCGGCGTGCCGAGCATAACGCGGATCGTGCGTCACCATGCAGATCGTCGCCCCGCCGCGGTGCAGCTCGCGGAGGAGCTCCATCACCGCCTCGCCGTTCGTCGAGTCGAGGTTTCCCGTCGGCTCGTCGGCCAGCAGGATCACCGGATCGCCAGCCACGGCGCGCGCAACGGCCACGCGCTGCTGCTGACCGCCGGAAAGCTGCGACGGATAGTGCTTCATGCGGTGCGACATGCCAACGCGCTCGAGCGCGTTCTGTACGCGCGTCTTGCGCTCCGATGACGACATCCCGCGATAGGTGAGCGGGAGCTCGACGTTCTCGTAGACCGTGAGATCGCCGATCAGGTTGAACGCCTGGAAAATGAACCCGATCTGCCGGTTGCGAATGCGCGCGCGGTCGGCCGCCGAGAGCTTCGCCACGGGTTCACCGGACAGCACGTAGCTGCCATCGGTCGGAGTGTCGAGCAATCCCAGTATGGACAGCAGAGTCGTCTTGCCGCACCCGGACGGGCCCGCGATCGCGATGTACTCGCCAGGCCGAATCTCCAGATGAATGTCCGAGAGCGCGTGCGTCTCGACCTCATCGGTGTAAAAGATCTTCTTGATCCCTTCCATCTTGATCAGCGCCTCGCCGGAAGCACCGGGCATCGAGCCGAGGGACGAGGGCGACGTTGCGGACTGAGTGGCCATGGCCAGGGGAGTGAGGGTTGAGCTGGGGTCGTGGGGACGGAAGCCGTTCAATCCATTACCGCGGCGTCTCGGTCGCGGTTTCGTTTCGCGATGGGCTCAGTAGGGATCACTGCAGTCGAACCTTTGCGACGTTGTCCCATTGCGACATGTCAGACACGATGACCTTGTCTTTCGGTTGCAGCCCGCTGACGATCTCGATCGTGCTCACCGAGCTGCGGCCGAGCTTCACGTTCACGCGTGAAGCGGTCTTGCCGCCCGGGTCGAGCTTGAACAGACCAACGGTGCTCTCCGCCTGGCCGTAGGCCGGGCGCTGCACGTACAGCACGTTGTCGAGGCGCTCGATCTCGATGACGCCGTCGACGCTGAGGTCCGCACGCATCCCGGGAGGCCCTTGCTCATCGAACAGGACTTCCACCGTCACGGTCCCGTTGACTGCGGCGGGGTCGACGCGGCTCACGTGGCCCTTCACGATGCCCGAACCGCCACCGCCCCCGCCCGCACGCGTGTCGATGTCGACCTTCTGCCCCAGCGCGACATCCTTCGCCTGCGTTTCCGGAACGCGAAGGACGGCTTTGAGCTTACCGGGTTGAGCGACCGTCGCGAGCGTCTGACCCGCGAGAACCCACTGGCCGAGCTGCAGCTCCTGCTGCCCGTTGCCCAGGGACAGAAGCTGACCGGCTTCGCCGGCCGGCACCTTCATTGAGCCAACGCGCTCCTGCTGGAAGTGCAGGATGTCGGTGAGGCGGTCGATGTTGGCGCGCGCGAGGCGGAGTTGCTCGGAGATCGCGTCGGTCTGGACCTTGAGCTGCTGCTCGAGCGACTTCAATCGCTTGTCGCCCTCGTCCATTGCCTCCGTCGCCCGCGCGACTTCATTGGGCGAGGCCAGAGGAGGATTCTTCGCGGCGAGCGCCTTGAACGTTTCGAAGTCGCGCTTGGCATTGCCGTATTGCGTTCGCGCGTTCGCCACCTGCGTTTCGAGCTGCAGCCGCTGCGACTCGAGCGTCGTCTGCAGGGTGACGTAGTTCTGCTCCGCGCTGGTGACGGCGCTCTGCGCATTGAGCATCTCGAGCTGCACGTCCGGGTTACTCAGCTCGAGCACGAGCGTCGATGGGGTGACGGTGACGCCAGGCCGAACGGGCAGCGCCTCGACTCGGCCCGACGTGACCGCAACGACGTACCGAATGTGCTCGGGGGTCAACGTGCCCGGCGCTCTGACTTGTCGGGTCATGGTGCCGCGCTGCACGGAGTCGATCCACAGCGTGGCCCGATCGACCGAGGGCGCCCGCTGCTCGAGATTCCCGAGCGCGACGGTGGTGATGCCGAGGACGGCGACACCAACGCCAATCAAGATGTATTTGCCGCGCTTTTTAGGCGGTTCCCGCTTGATGTCCATCGCCAAGAGGACGCGTCCTTATGCTAGAAAATCGTTCGGTTTGACAAGAGAAAAGCACGAACAGTTCGAACATACGCAAAGGGAAGAGCCGTGCCATCGCACCTGCATCGTAAGATGCAGGAGTACAATCGGTTACGATGCAGGTTGCATCGGTGCTCAGGGCGCGCGCGCCCAGATGTGGGAACTCGCGTCCCAAAAACGGACGATCTGAAAACTAACGAGCCGGCTACCATACCACGTAGCCGGCTCGACCACTCCAGGGATTGTCCCGCGACGTTAGGGCGTATCGCCTATGGGGCGGCGGCCGTTGTGTCCGACAACCAGTCGCGTTCGGCGAGTAGCCGGCGGCCGCCGCGCCAGATCTTCACGAGCGGCGACTCCGTCCGTTCCAACGACGTCTCGATCACCCGACCCGCGGTGCGGCTCGCGTGGACGTATCGCCCGTTCCCCACGTAGATCCCGATGTGAGTCACTCGTCCGCCGCGTCCGAACGTAAGCAGGTCGCCTGGGCGTAGCCGAGTGGTGTCCTTTGGGATCGTAGCGCCGAGCTCGGCTTGCTGGGCGGCGGTTCGGGGCAGCGCGAGCTGAATGGCGCTCAGGACATACCGCACGAAACCGCTGCAGTCGAACCCACCGCTGGGCGTGGTGCCGCCGTAGCGGTACCGGGTTCCGATCTGAGAGCGCGCCACTATAACAATGGAGTCTCGCATTGTCAGTGCGGTGGCGCTCAATGCCGCGAACGGTCGCCGATCACGCGTAGCCCGCTCGGTACTGTCGTCCGCCGCCTGCGCCGCGACTACCCCCGGCGCGAGCGCGACCATCGCCGCGATCGCGCTATGGCGAAGGCGTCGAGAAACCGGCGATGAATGCGGGAACGAGTGGGGCATATTCCTGAGCTTGGACACGCGCACGTACGAGGCCGTTGCCACGTCGTACAGGATCGTGAAGGTACCAGCGTCCCGCTCGCTGCGACCAGCCCCTCTCGCCGTCTTGTTGCTGTGTCCGTTGACTTCGTGGTCAACGGACGTGTCCGCCGTCACGCAAAAACGCCGATTTCGGCTGTTACCTAACGATGGGCGCCCCGCAACTACTCGTCCTCGCCGCGATAGATGCAGCCCGTCGTGCAAGTCTCGCGAACCTCAATTTCCGCCAGCCCACCCAGACTCGGACTCAGCTGCCGCCAGATCCATCGCGCGAGGTTTTCGCTCGTGGGATTCTCGAGTCCGGCGACTTCGTTCAGATAAACGTGGTCGAGCTGATCGTACACCGGACGAAACGCCGCTTTCAGCTCGGCGAAGTCCATCACCCAGCCCGTCCGTTCGCCTACCGGTCCACTCACCGACACGCGCACCTGAAACGAGTGACCGTGCAGCCGAGCGCACTTGTGATCGGTCGGAACGTTAGGCAGCCGGTGCGCGGCTTCGAACGAGAAATCCTTGAACAGTCGCATCACCGAATCCCGAGCGCCTTGTGCGTTTGAACGCTGAGCCGCCACGTCGGGTGCGCCAGACAGTACGCCACGGCGAGCCGCGTGTTCTCATCGAGCACCGGACCGTCCATCGGCTGAAGAAAGAAGTGATCGAACTCGAGCGACTCGAATCGTTCGGGCGGGGCGTCCGCCTGTGGGTAGACGAGCTTGAGCTCATTCCCGCGTGTCAGAACGAGCGTCGCCGTGGATTTGGGGCTCACGCAGATCCAGTCGAGACCTGCCGGAGCGGGTTGCGTCCCATTTGTCTCCACGGCGATCTCGAACCCGGCTCCGTGGAGCGCCCTGGTCGCATCGTCATCGAGCTGGAGGAGCGGCTCGCCTCCAGTGCACACGACGAGCGGACGGGCGCGTGCACTCTCGCGCCATGGCCAGCGTGAGCTCACCGCGTCGGCAAGCGTGTCCGCGGTGGCGAACTTGCCGCCGTCGGGACCAACCCCGACGAAATCGGTATCGCAGAACGTGCACACGGCGTGAGAGCGATCGACTTCGCGACCCGTCCACAGATTGCATCCGCTGAACCGGCAAAACACGGCCGGTCGTCCTGCATTCGCACCCTCCCCCTGCAGCGTGTAGAAGATCTCCTTCACCGTGTACGTCATCGCGCGGGCTCGCCAACGGGCTCGTCATCCGCCTCCGGTGCGTACCGTCCCGGGTCCGATGTGCCGGCTTCGCGAAACCCACGCAGGCGAAGTTGGCACGCGTCGCAGTGGCCGCACGCCGCGCCGTCTGCCGATGGGTCGTAGCAGCTCGTCGTGAGCGCGTAGTCGACGCCGAGTCGCTGGCCGAGCTCGATGATCTGGCGCTTCGAGAGGTCGATGAGCGGTGTACGAATTTCGATTCGAGCGTGATCCTCGGCCCCCGCACGTGTTGCGAGGTTCGCCATCCGCTCGTACGCGCGAATGTATTCGGGACGGCAGTCAGGATAGCCGCTGTAGTCCAGGGCATTGACCCCGATGAAGATCACGCGTGCCCCGATCACCTCGGCCCACGCCAGCGCGAACGAGAGAAAGATCGTGTTGCGCGCGGGAACGTAGGTGATCGGCACGCGCGCACCGAGCTCGCCGGGGAGCCGATCCTTGGGAACCGGAACGTCGGACGTGAGCGCCGATCCCCCGAACATTCGAAGATCGATGTCGGCGACGACGTGCTGTCGCACCGTATACCGCTCCGCGATGGCGCGTGCCGCGTCAACCTCGTGCCCGTGACGTTGTCCGTAGCGGAACGTGAGGGCGTGAACGGCATACCCTTCCGCGGACGCAAGGGCCAGTAGGGTGGTGGAGTCGAGGCCACCGCTGAGAAGGAGAACGGCTGGACGTTCCGGCACGGAGTAGGCAAGGGAGGAGGGAAGTCACCGGCAAGCTAGCCGCTGCATCCATGGAGGGGAACGCTGCGCGCGCGTGCGCACGCGGCACGTGCCTCACGCGTGGCGGACTGTGCCCTCTACGGCGACGAGAGTGTATTTTCTCGCTTCGTTTTCGGACTGTCAGCCCCGTAAGGCGGAAGGTTCTTGCATGACCTGCCGAGCTCCTCGCGCCGCGTTGGCCCTCTCGTGCGTGACACTCGCCATGGCGTGTGGCGGTCACGGTTCGACTGTGGCCGGACCGCCGCCGCGGCCCGCGGCGCCCGCGATTACCGACGGTCGGTCGCTCTTGAGCGCGATGCGGGAGAAGTACAACGCGCGGTGGTACAAGACGCTGTCGTTCACGCAGAACAACACGCTGTACTCCTCGCGAGGCGGTGTAACGACCAGTCAGTGGCGGCAGCACATCGCGGTACCGGGTCGCCTGCGCATCGATTACCTGCCGCTTTCGCAGCGGAGCGGCGTGCTGTTCGATGGCTCGCGCGTGCACACCTTCGACAACGGTCGCGCGATCGACACCCAACCCGGCGTGAACGTCCCGCTGCTCGTGACGGCGGATGTGTATGCGCTTCCGCTCGAGCGCGCGGCGCAACTCCTCGACTCACTCGGCTTCGATCTGTCCGGGCTTCGCCGCGATATGTGGGAGGGACAGTCCGCGTATGTCGTCGGCGCCGGGGCAGGGGATTCGACGACCAACCAGTTCTGGGTCGACAGTGTGACGCTTGTCGTGCTGCGAATCGTTCAAAAGGAGCGGCGCGGGACGCGGGAGATCGTCACGGACATCCGGTTTGGAAAGTTCGCCGACTTCGCGGGCATCCCGATCGCTACGGAGGTGATGCAGTATCGCGACGGGCGGCTCGTGTTCAGGGAGCAGTATAGCGAGGTGCGTGTGAACGACCCGATCCCCGACCCCACGTTCGACCCAACCAAATGGGTCGCGGCCCAACCGAAGAGCGCCAGCTGACATCTGATGAGTGGCGACTCGCGGCTGCCGTCTGATGGCAGTCGCCTGCGGGTTAGGCCGCCTGCGTCTTCAGGCCACCGACCAGTTGCCTGAGCTGAGTGGAGCCGGCAAGCAGCTGCGCGGACGCTGAGCTCATCTGCTCGCACGCGGCGCTCTGCTCCTGGGTCGACGCGCTGACCTCCTGGGCGGCAGCGGCGTGACCCTCCGCGGTCCGCGCGATGGACTCGACGCCACGCGCGGCCGTCGACACCACGTCCACGTTGCGCTCGGCCGCCTGCGTCACGCTCGTCGCGGCGTCGCGTGTACGCTCGGCCGCCGCCGTAATGGTCCGCAGCGCGCCGTCGATGTCGCGCGACACGCGTTCGATCTCGCCTACCCGCAGCGCGCCCGCCTCCATGGCGCGCGTGGTCGTCGTTAGGCGCACCACGTCGTCGGCCGCCGCCTGCGCCTGCTCGGCGAGCTTGCGCACTTCGTCCGCGACCACCGCGAACCCACGCCCCGCGTTGCCGGCGCGCGCCGCCTCGATCGCCGCGTTCAACGCGAGCAGATCCGTCTGTTCGGCAATGCGGCTCACCGACGCCACGAACTTGTTGATGTCCTCGGCCGTGCGATTGAGGACGACGACTTCCGTCGCGGCTTCCTGCACCGACGAGCGCACGTCACCGAGAATTCCCATCGCGCGCTCGATCTCGGTTCGCTTGGCGCGTGCTGACTCCTCGATCGATGCGGCCAGCGAGTTCACGACCTCGGCGCCCGAGCGTACCCCCTGCGCGCTCTCACGAATGGTCCGCAACGCGTCGTCGATCGATCGAAGCTGCTGCACCTGTCCGTCGGCACCATTGGTGATGTCCGCCATCGACGTGGCCATCTGGCTCGCGGAGACGGAGATCTGCTGAGACACCTCGGACAGATCGTGCGCCGATGTCGCCACGTCCTCCGCGGTCATGGACGCGATCGAGACAACGCGAGAGAGCGACTCGGCTGTGGAGTTCATCGCCGCAGCAAGATCGCGGAACTCGCCGGGGAACCGGTCAGTGGTCCGCACCGCGAGATTGCCGTTGCTCAACTCCCGGGCGTGCCCCACCAACTGGGTGAGCGGGGCGCTGATCGACCTGATGGTGTTCGCGACGATCACCACGGCGAGAACGACCGCGAGCGTGATCGCTACGACGAGCAGCCTCGCGCGGCGATCGTTCTCTGCCCGTAGCTGCTCGGACGCCGCGGCGACCTTCGCCGCCTCGAGCGTGCTGAGGTTCTCGACGTCGCCGAGCAGTGATGCGATGAGACCGCGGGCTTGCCCACCGAGCTCACGAGCGGCGGCGTCCCGCCCAAGATCTGCCAGTCGGTGCGCGGTCGCGTACTTGATCTCGATCTCCGACAGCTTCGCATCGATGCTCGCGATGAGTGTCACCTCCTGCGCGATCTGGCCGGGCCGCAGGTTCATCTCGCGCTGCACGCGATGCGTTTCCCAGCTCAGGCGCTGAAACTCGCCTCGCGCGGTTGTGTCGCGGCTGTCCAGGTAGCCCGATGCCGCCGAGAGCTCGCGCATGACCGCCGCGGACAGCCGGGCCGTCAGCAGCCCTTCTTCCTGCACTCCGGCGAGCGTCCCGCCAATCACGCTCGACATGTTCGACAGGGCGGTGTAGCCCAACACGCCGCCGGTCATGAGAAGAACAGTCAAAACGCCAAACCCGAGCCGCAGGCGTTGGCGAATGCTGTCGAGGCGAAGCGACAACCAGCGCGTCACTGCGAGGCTCCGCTCTGGAGCACCAGCGCTCCGTGCCTGACCCGCGTCATCGCCATCGTCTTGGCCACCACGTCGCCGGTGTGCTGAAACGCGATCTGCCCGGTCACACCCTGGTAGGCGTTGCGTTCGCTCATCGACTCGAGATAGTCGCGAATCGCGGCGCGATCGGGGCCCGCGCGCTCGATGGCTTGTGCGACGACCATCGTCGCGTCGTACGCGAGCGCGGCAAAGCTGTTTGGGTCGCGGCCGAACTTCGCGCGGAACGCCCGCACGAAGTCGCGCACTGCCGGCCGCGGATCATCGGCACTGAACGGGGCCCCCACATATACCCCTTCGGACGCCGCGGTGTCGGTGGTTACGCCGGCCCACCCATCCCCACCGAGGAAATCGCTCTTCATACCCTGCCGCCGTGCTTCACGCAGAATCTCGAGGCCGGAGCCATCGCTGCCCGCGACGAAGATCAGTCCAGGTTCATGGAGCTTGAGATACGCGAGGTATGGCTCGACGCCCTTGCCGTTCACGGCCACCGGTTCGAGCGACATGATCTCGCCGCCGAACGCTCGCCGGAACGAATCGGCGAGCCCGCGCCCATAGCTGTTGTTCTCGTACAGAATCGCGGCGCGCGCGTGGCCAAGCGCCCTGGCGAAACGGGCCAGCTCGATACCGTTGGCAGAGTCGCTCGCGATCACACGGAACAGCCAGTGTGACAAACCGGTGAGCTCCGGCGAGCTAGCGCTGGGCGATACCGATGCGAGTTGGCCGTCGTACACGCGGGCAGCGGCGACGGTGGCGCTCGAGTTCGCGTGTCCCACCACGGCGAGGACGCTATCGGCGTCGACGAGCTGCTGTGCGACGACCGCGGCGGTGGCGCCAGTCCCTTCGTCGTCGACCGTCACGACCGCGAGCCGATGCGAGCGGAGGCCGCCTCGCTTGTTCACGATGTCCACCGCGAGCTGAGTGCCCTGGCGAGCCATCAACCCGTACGCCTCGTTCGCCGGCGAAGCCGACGCGATCGTATACGTGGAACCATCACCCCCGCGCGCGCACGCCCCAAGCGCACAGGCGATGACAAGCAAATGCGGACCTTTCACTCGATCTCCTGAGGGGCTCTTGGGTAGGCTTCCAAGGACGAGGCCAAAGAACTGGCCGTCACGCCGTCATGGCCCGGCATCTGCCACGTCTCTCGCACGCCACAAACGGATCGGGTGCGGTGAGAGTTCTGGTGACGGGCGGCACAGGCGTTGTGGGACGCGCGGCGGTGGACGCCTTGCTGGCGCGCGGGCACGACGTGCGACTGTTCAGTCGACAAGCCTTGGACGACGTGGCGGAATGGCCGCATCGCGTCGAGCCATTTCCGGGCGACGTGTCGAACGAGGTCGAAGTGCGCGAGGCCGCGGTCGGATGCGACGCGGTCATCCACCTGACCGCGATCGTCGCCGAGTCGCCTCCGGAGGTGACGTTCGAGAACGTGAACGTTACGGGGACACGCAACATCGTCCGCGAGGCCGAGCGGGCTGGCGTGCGCCGGTTCGTCTACGTCTCGTCACTCGGTGCCGATCGAGGCGAGTCGCCATATCACCGCTCCAAGCTGCGCGGTGAAGAAGCGGCGCGAACATTCAACGGGAATTGGATCATCCTGCGACTCGGGAACGTCTACGGCCGCGGCGACGACCAGCTCTCGCTCATACTCAAGATGGTCCGTACGTTGCCCGCGGTTCCGGTCATTGCCGGCGGCGACAGGCCCTTCCAGCCCATCTGGGCGGGCGACGCGGGCCCGGAGCAGACGACATTCGATGACGTGGTGGAGCGGCTGGCGCGCCTCACGAAGCGCGATCCCGTTCGGCTCCCCGTGCCAGTGCCCCTCGCGTCGATGGCACTACGTGCCGCGAGCGCGCTCGGTGCAGATCTCCCCGTGGACAGCGGACAGCTCACGATGCTCAGTGAAGGCAACGTCGTGACGAGTCCGAGCGGAAATGCACTGACGACGGTGTTCGGGCTCGCCGGGACGAAGCTCGACAAGGGGCTCGCGATGCTTGCCGACTCGCAACCCGAGTTGCTGCCCGACGAGGGCGTTGGTGCGCTGCGTCGAAAGCGTTTCTGGGCAGATATCGAGGAGAGCCGCATGAGCCCGGAGATGTTGTTCCGCCACTTCGTGTCGCACTTCGCGGACTGTACGCCCTGGCATGTGGACCTGCAGGCTGAGCCCGGAACGCCGCAGGTACCGGAGCTCGGCGCCGTGCTCACGATTTCGTTGCCACTGCGCGGCAACGTGCAGATCCGGATCGTCGAGCTCGAGGAGCGTCGCATGACGGTGTGTACCGTTGCAGGTCATCCGCTGGCCGGCGCGGTGCGATTCCTGGCCGAGGCGCGAGGGGCAATGGTTCGCTTCGAGGTGCAGGTGTACGATCGAGCGGCCAACCTGGCCGACTGGCTCGTGATGAACCCGATCGGCGCACGACTGCAGAACGCGACGTGGCGGGAGACGGTGGAGCGTGTGCTGAAGGAAAGCGGCGGTCGCGCTCCGCGAGGGGTGGAGCACGAGTTCTCGAAGCTGGATGCCGACCAGGCGCGCGAGGTGAACGAATGGCTGGAACGTCTCGTGGTGGCGCAGCGTCAGGCGGACCACGAGGTGCGGCGAGATACCAAGCCTGCTGACGCGGCACCTAACGATGACAGCGGGAGTCAGCAGTCATACATCGAACAACGAGAACAGGCGCGCGAGGCGGAGGGACGATGAGGCAGGCGGCCGCCAGTCCCTATTAGCGCGTCCCGCGGCGCCGCCAGTCGCCGATCACTCGGAAAATTCGAGATCGAGCTCTCGAAACTGACAATGCTCGCCGCAGCCTAGCCGATACCGGTTCCGGGCGAACCAGCGGTAGAAGCGGTCAGCCAGCGGGCGGGCGAACGGGATGGAGAACACCCACGTCACGAGACGGCCCTTGGGCAGCTGATCGATGATCTGCTCGATCGCGGCGGCGCCCTGCCACGTGCGGCCGTCGCGGCGGATCAGCTGGACCGACTGCGCGTACGCTCGCGCCGGGATCCACGGAAAGCGGGCGTGCACGCCGGGCGCCTGTGACGGGACGATCTCGAGCATGCCGTGCCGATCCCACTTGCCGAGACGCCTAACGAGACCCTGGCAGATGCGGCACGCGCCGTCGTAGACGACGGTGTACGCGCGAGTCGGTGATCCGTAGGCCGGCGCGAGCGCCGGCGATGCGCCATCATCGGTTCTGGTCTGTCCCTTGACCGTGAAGCGCACGACCGGGACGGTGCGCGCGGGGGACCTGACACGTGACTCCTGCGTCGCCACGGCGCTCATGCTGCCACCGCCGCCTTGGTGGCGCGCTGGATCGTCATCGCGGGCGCATGCGTCAGCGTCTGATGCAAGGGGCACAGCTCGGCCACGCGCTGCGCGACCTTCGCGCGGTCAGCGGGGAGCGACGGCCAATCGTACGAGAGCGCGATCGCGCTGACGCGGTGCGGATGCTCCTCGAACGACCAAGACACGTCGATCACGAGATCGTCCGCGCTCAGCCCGACGTTCGATCCCCATGACTGCAGCACGCCGAACGTGCACACGGCGAGTCCACTCGCGAACATCTGATAGGGCGAGTACTCCTGATTGGCGGACTCGGCTTCGATGGTGAGCTGACCCGTCGCCGGCTCGAGCCGAATGGAATCGTCGGATAGCAGAATGATTTTCAAGGGCGTCTCCTTCCTCGACGCCTCGAGAAGTGCAAGGCGCCGGCCACTATGCCGACTGATCTGCCGTGGGGCCGAATAGCTCGAGCTGTCGCCACCGCCGGCGCAGACCGGGAAGCGCGACGACCGTGGAGCCACGCTCACGGGGGACGTGATCCGCCGCGATGATGAATGGCAGGGCACGCGTCAGCGGCACTCGCATGGCCGCGAGATCGGCAAGCGTGATGCGCGAACGCCGACGCGCCGTGAGGATCGTCTCCACCGAGCGAAGGCCGAGCCCGGGCACGCGCAGGAGGTCGCCCTTGGGCGCGTGGTTCACGTCGACCGGAAAGCGATCCGGGTTTCGCAGCGCCCAGGCGAGCTTCGGGTCCATTGCGAGGTCGAGATTTTCGGCACCTGGAGGAGTCAGATCGCCAACCGAGAATCCGAAGTCGCGAATCAGCCAATCGGCCTGGTACAGTCGACGTTCCCGCGCGATCTGCGGGGGAGCGTCGGCCAGTGCGCTGCTCTCGACCGGGATATACGCCGAATAGTAGATGCGCCGAAGCTTCTGTCGCGTGTAGAGGGACGCCGCTGCAAACAGCACGTCGGCGTCAGTTGCGGGCGTGGCGCCGATGATCATCTGCGTCGTCTGGCCGGCGGGCGCGAAACGACGCTGCGCCCGAAAGCGCCGGCCGGCGTCGTGATCCATGTGATCGGGCCGAGCGTTAGGCAGGGAGTCGCTCTGAGCCTCGTCGATCTCCTTCCTGATCACGTTCATGGCGCGCGTGATCTGGACGAGCGACTTCTCCGGCGCGAGCTGGTCGAGATCCGCCTGTCGCGGCATCTCGATGTTCACGCTCAGCCGGTCGGCCCATCGCCCGGCTTCCGTCACGAGCTCGTCGGCGCAAGCCGCTATCGTCTTGAGGTGGATGTACCCGAAGTAGTGGTGATTGCGGCGCAGCGACCGCGCGACGGTGATGAGCTGTTCCATCGTCGCGTCCGGGCCATTCAGCACGCCCGAGCTCAGGAACAGGCCGTCGATGAGCCCCCGCCGGTGATAGTCGAGCGTGAGCGCAACGACCTCCTCGGGAGAGAAACGAGCACGCTCGACATCGCTCGACCTGCGGTGAATGCAGTAGGAGCAGTCGAACACGCACTCGTTCGTGAGGAGGACCTTGAGGAGAGCGAGGCGGCGGCCGTCCGGCCCAACACTCTCGTAAATGCCAAGCTCGTTCTGTCGAGCCGATCGGGGGTCAGCGACGCTGACTGCGCACGATGCGTCATATCGCGCCGCATCGGCGAGAACTTCCAACCTTTGCTCCAGCGACTTCACGACAGCTACTCCGGTGCAGCGCACGCGCGAATCGCGTGCCCCCAAATATACACCGAAGCCGGGCGATGGAAGGATCCTTTCGGGGTCAGAGTCCCGAAGCAACCGTACCA
>Ga0310810_10006992_pt1 | contig 12811 bp, 12 predicted proteins | sample NCmetagenome_FD_207641 | JGI IMG/M metagenome (GOLD analysis project Ga0310810, IMG submission 207641) | Soil microbial communities from experimental microcosm in Duke University, North Carolina, United States - NC | ecosystem: Engineered > Artificial ecosystem > Soil microcosm > Unclassified ... | reverse complement strand
CGCGACCTCACCGAGCGTCAGTGTCCTGCTCTCGCCGTCGAACGCGCGGATCACGGCGAGCCCGCGCTGGAGCGACTGGACGAAGTCGGCCTCGCGATCGACCGCCTCGACCGATACGGCGGGGCGCGGCGGGCTCACGCCGGTCCCGGTCTCGTGCGCTCGAGCTCGCGCACCGCCTCGAGCTCCTCGGCGGTCGGCGGCGGCGTGGTCGCGAGCGCGTCGACCGCGCGCAGCTCCCATCCCGTCGCTGCCCGCGCCTGCTCGAAGGTCACGCCCGGATGGACGTGGGTCAACACGAGCTCGCAGGTCCGCGGGTCGGGCGCGAGGAGACCGAGGTCGGTGATCACCTTCGTGGGTCCTCCGCCCGGGAGACCGAGGCGCTCCCGGTCGCCGGGCCCGCGCCCGTAGCCGACCGAGGTCACGAAGTCGACGGTCTCGACGAGCTTGTCCGGGCCATGGCGGAGCACGATGATCACCTCGCGGCAGGAGGAGGCGATCTCGGGCGCGCCTCCCGCGCCCGGCAGGCGCACGACCGGATGCTCGTAGTCGCCGACGACGGTCGTATTGATGTTCGCGTACCGGTCGAGCTGCGCAGCCCCGAGGAAGCCGATGTCGATCCGACCCGGCTGCAGCCAGTAGTTGAAGATCTCCGGGACGCCAACCACGGTGTCGGCCGACTCGGCGAGGCTCCCGTCCCCGATCGAGAGCGGGAGCGTCTCCGGCTCGGAGCCGATCGTGCCCGACTCGTAGACGAGGACGAGCCGCGGCGCATGGAGCCGGCGGGCGACGTTCGCCGCGGTCCCGGGGAGCCCGATCCCGACCAGGCAGGTCGCGCCGTCGGGCAGCGCCCGTGCGGCGGCGACGGTCATCATCTCCACCGGCGTCCAGGCCACCGTCCCTCGCTGCGCCTCAACCTGCGAGGACATGTGCCTCCATCCAGGCAAGGAACGCGTTGCGGTCCCGGCTGATCGCGCCCCACGAGACGTAGAAGTCGTTGTCGCGCTCGGTGTACCCGTGCGCGTACGACGGATGCGCCCCTCCCGGCGCGACGGAGACGGCGTCGAGCGTCCACGCGGGCAGGACGACCGCGCCCGGCTTCGGCTCGAGGACATCGACCACCTCCTCGACCGTGACGACGGCTGCTCGCGCGGCGAGCACCGCCTCCTTCTGGATCCCCGTGATCCCCCAGAGCTGCACATTGGCCTCACGGTCGGCCCGTTGCGCATGGATCACCGTCACGTCCGGCCGGAGCGCGGACACCGCCGTGAGCACCTCGCCCGTGAAGGGACACGTGATCTGGCGGATCGTGTCGGTGTGCGGGACGAGGTCGCTGCCCGCATAGCCGCGCATCACGGCGAACGGGAGGCCCGATGCCCCCGCCGCGTAGCGGTTCGCCATCCCCGCATGGCTGTGCTCCTCGAGCTCGAGGGGCCGCGGCCAGCCGTTCTCGACGGCGTCCCGGAAGCGATAGAGGCTGCCGACGCCGGGGTTCCCGCCCCAGGAGAACACGAGCCGCCGTACGCGACCCATCCCGATCAGCTGGTCGTAGAGGATGTCCGGTGTCATGCGGACGAGCGTCAGATCGGTGCGACCCTGCCGGAGGATCTCGTGACCGGCCGCGAAGGGAATCAGGTGCGTGAAGCCCTCGAGCGCGACGGTGCAGCCGTCGGAGATCGTCCGCTCGATTGCCTCGGCGAGCGGCACGATCTCGGCTCTGCGGGGGCGCTCGACCACGGTGTCCGGCGCAAGGCCCACGGTGGCCGAACGATAGGTGCGCGCGTGGGACCGGTCAACCAAAACGTGCAGAATACGCACCGATGAACGGTCTCCGCACACTCCGTGATGACGTCTCCTCTCGGCCCGCGGGCCGGGCGACCCGATGAGCGTCCGGATCGGAGCGAAGGTCCCGAACAGCGGCCCGCTGCCGGGCACGATCGGGATCTCCGAGATGGCGCGAGTCCTGGAGCAGGCGGGCTTCCAGTCGCTCTGGGTCGCCGACCACGTGGTGCTGCCGGCGGAGATCGGGTCCCGCTATCCCTTCGCCGCCGACGGCAGGGCCACGTGGTCGACGACGACGCCGTACTTCGACGCTGTCGTCGCGATGGCGCTGATCGCGGGCGCGACGGAGCGCGCGACGATCGGCACCGCCGTGCTCGTGCTCCCGCTGCGGAACCCCGTCGTCTTCGCCAAGCAGGCGGCGTCGCTCGACGTGCTCAGCGGCGGGCGGCTCGCGCTCGGGCTCGGGGCGGGGTGGCTGCGCGAGGAATTCGAGGCGCTCGGCGTCCCCTTCGATGCGCGCGGCAGACGCCTCGTCGACGGCATCCGGATCCTCGGCGAGTGCTGGACCGGCACGTACCAGGAGGACATCGTCTTCTCGCCGACCCCGGTCGGCCCGCTGCCCCTCTACGTCGGCGGCCACTCGGAGATCGCGCTGCGACGGGCCGGCGCGCTGGGCGACGGCTGGCTCGGCCAGCAGTCGCTCGACGCGGTCGACACGCACGAGCTCGAGGCCGCGCACGCGGCGATCACCCTCGCCGCGGCGGACGCAGGTCGCGACCCCGCCCGGCTCCGTGTCGTGCTGCGAATCGTGGACTCCGCAGGCAGGAGCGACGAGGTCGCGCGCCGGCTCCCGGCGCTCGAGGCCGCGGGTGTCGACGAGGTGATCGTCGACCTCGACTGGGACGGCGATCCGGCCGCCGACTACGCACGGATGGCGGCGTGACGCGAACCGTCCTCGTCACGGGCGCGTCGCGGGGCATCGGCGCGGAAGCCGTGGGGGCGATCGCGGCGGACGGCGCGGCCGTGATCGCGCACTACGGCTCGCACCGCGCCGGCGCGGAGGAGGCGGTCGCGGGCCTGCCGGACGAGCGCAGGCTGCTCCTCCAGGCGGACCTGGCGAAGCCGGGCGCGGCCCGGTCGCTCTGGCGCGACGCCGTCGCCTGGCGCGGACGGGTCGACGTCGTGGTCGCGAACGCCGCGATCGCGCCCGAGACGCCGTTCGACGGCACGGACGAGGCCTGGGACGCCGGGTGGGACGAGACGCTCCGCGTGAACGTCCTCGAGCCGGTCAGCCTGATCCGCGAGGCGGTGAACCACTTCCGCGAGCACGGCGGCGGGATCGTGATCACGCTCTCGAGCTGGTCGGCGCAGCAGGGGTCGGCGATTCCCTCGCTCCCGGCATACGCCGCTTCGAAGGCTGCGGTGAAGGCCGTCACGCAGACGGTCGCCCGTGCCTACGCCGCCGAGGGCGTTCTCGCGTACGTCGTCGCGCCCGGGATCGTGCGCACGCGGATGTCCGAGATCTCGGCGACGTCGCGAGGCGGGATCGACGCCGTCAACGCGCTCCTGGCGATGGGCGAGATGGTGCCGGCGGAGGAGATCGGCGAGGTGATCGCGTTCCTCGCGAGCGGGAAGTGCCGCCACCTCAGCGGCGCGACGATCGACGTCAACGGCGCGACCTACGTGCGCTGAGGGACGGCGAGATGGAGATCAGGCGGATCGACGTCTATGCGGTTCGCTACCACCACGCGGCCGGACCCTTCGTCATGTCCGGTGGCCGGGTCTCGACCGAGCAGGACGGGACTGTCGTCCGGCTCGAGACGGACGACGGGCTCGTCGGCTGGGGCGAGCAGTGCGTCGTCACACCGACGTACTCCGACGGCTACGCGCCGACCACGCACGCCGTGCTCGGCCTCCTCGCGCCCGCGCTCCTCGGCGCAGACCCGCGTCGCACGGACGTCGCCTATGCCCGGCTCGACGCGGCGACGAAGGGCTACCGGTACGCGAAGGCCGCGCTCGACATGGCCTGCTGGGATCTGTTCGGCCGAGCGACCGGTCTCCCCGTCGCCGACCTCCTCGGCGGGATCTACACGGAGGTGTTCCCGCTCTACACCGGGATCGGCATCGCCGCGCCCGGCGAGATGCGGGACCGGTGCGCGGCTGCGCTCCAGGCCGGGTACCGTCGCGTCCAGCTCAAGGTCGGGACCGGCGTGCACGAGGACGTCGAGCGGATCGAGGCGTGCCTGGAGGTGCTCGGCGACGCGGAGCACGTGATCGTGGACGCGAACGCCTGGTGGACGCAGGCGGAGGCGGCGCGCGTGATCGCTGCCGTGCAGCACCTCGACCTGATGATCGAGCAGCCGTGCGCGTCGCTCGAGGAGTGCGCGTTCCTCCGCAATACCACCCGCCATCCGTTCGTCCTCGACGAGAGCCTGATGGAGCTCGGCGACATCGTGCGGGCCCGCTCGGCCGGGGCGGTCGACGCGGTCCGGCTGAAGCTCTCGCGCCTCGGCGGCATCACCCCCACGCGGCATGCGCGCGATCTTGCCGCCTCGTTCGGCCTGCCGATCACCGTCGAGGACACCGGCGGCGGCGACCTGGTCTCCGCCGCGACGGCCCAGTTTGCGGCATCGATCCCTCCCCGGCTCCTGCTCGGTGGCTACCTCCCGGGCGAGATGGCCGCGGAGCGCATCGCGAGCGGGACACCCGAGCCCGAGAACGGGTTCGCCCGGGTGCCGACCGGACCGGGCCTGGGCATCGAGGTGCACGCGGAGGCGCTCGGCGAGCCCCTCCTGCGTGTCGAGTGAGGTTCGCATTGCGACCGGCCGGCCGTCCTGCGTACAGTGGTGGGAATGACGGTCTCCGTCGCGCCCGCCGCCGACCGCGTGAGGTCACGTCTCCGCGACCCCGAGCTCTTCCGCGACGACCTATTCGTCGAGGGCGTGTGGGTAGCGAGCGCCGATGGAGCGCGGCTCGAGGTGGTCGACCCCGCCGACGGCCTCCCGCTCGGCTCCGTCGCCAGCGCGACGCGCGACGACGTCCGGCGCGCGATAGACGCCGCCCAGTCCGCTCTCCCGGCCTGGTCGGCACTGTCGGCGAAGGAGCGCTCCGGGATCCTGCGCCGGTGGTTCGACCTGATGGTCGAGTCGGCGGACGACCTCGCGGTGATCCTCACGGCCGAGCAGGGCAAGCCGCTCGCCGAGGCGAAGGGCGAGATCCTCTACGGCGCCGCCTTCGTCGACTGGTACGCCGAGGAGGCGAAGCGGATCTACGGCGAGACGATCCCCGCGAACACGACGAGCCGCCGCATGCTCGTCCTCAAGCAACCGATCGGAGTGTGCGCCGCGATCACGCCGTGGAACTTCCCGATGGCGATGATCACGCGCAAGGCCGGGCCGGCGCTCGCAGCGGGCTGCACGATGGTGCTCAAGCCCGCGAGCGCGACGCCGTTCTCTGCGCTGGCGCTCGCCGAGCTCGCCGGGCGCGCAGGCGTGCCGCCGGGCGTGTTCGCGGTCGTCCCCGGCTCGTCGTCGGTGGTCGGCGACGAGCTGGCGACCAACCCGACGGTGCGCAAGCTGACCTTCACCGGCTCGACCGAGGTCGGCCGCGAGCTGATGGCGAAATGCGCAGGGACGATCAAGAAGGTCTCCCTCGAGCTCGGCGGCAACGCGCCGCTCCTCGTCTTCGACGACGCCGACCTCGACGCCGCGGTCGACGGCGCGATCGCCTCGAAGTTCCGCAACACCGGCCAGACCTGCGTCTGCGCGAACCGCTTGCTCGTCCAGGACGGGATCCACGACGCGTTCGTCGAGCGCCTCTCCGAGGCCGTTCGGGCCCTCAACGTCGGCAACGGCTTCGAGGACGGAGTCGAGCAGGGCCCGCTGATCGACGACGACGCTGTCGCGAAGGTCGAGGAGCACATCGCCGACGCGCTCGCGCAGGGCGCCGCGGTCGCCGCAGGCGGAGCGCGCCACGAGCTCGGCGGGACGTTCTTCGAGCCGACCGTCATCACCGGCGCCACTCCGGGAATGCGCGTCGCGCGCGAGGAGACCTTCGGCCCCGTCGCGCCGGTGTTTCGCTTCGACGATGAGGCCGAGGCGATCGAGCTGGCGAACGCCACGGAGTTCGGGCTCGCCGCGTACCTGTTCACCCGCGACGTCGGGCGCGTCTGGCGCGTCGGCGAGGCGCTCGAGTTCGGCATCGTCGGCGTCAACACGGGCGTGTTCTCGTACGAGGGCGCCCCGTTCGGCGGCGTCAAGCAGTCGGGGATCGGGCGCGAGGGCTCGCGTCACGGCATCGACGAGTTCCTCGAGCTGAAGTACCTCTGCCTGGACGGCATCGACCGCTGACCGCCGCGCATCGCCGCCCGGATTGCCTAAGGGCGAGGCGATGCGTTACCGTCGGAAGCGCACTTTCCGCGCCGTCTCGGAGCGGTGCGCATCGATCACAGGACACGGTCGTTGTGACGCTCGAGCGCGAGAGCCCGATCCCCCAGACCAGCCGCCTCCCGGCACGCGGAATCGTCGACGCGACGGGCCTCGCCGCCCTCCCGAGCGTTCTTGACACCGGAATCACGCTCGTCCACTATCCGGACACTCGGCCACTATGCGTACGCCGCTCCCGACGATGAACGAGCCTCTCCCAACGGCTTCGCCGGCAGCGGAGCACCCGCCGGCCCGTCCGGACGTCGTCGTCCGGCTCGAGGGGATCCGCAAGTCGTTCGGGAAGAACGAGGTGCTCCATGGCGTCGACCTGAGCGTCCACCAGGGCGAGCATGTCGTCATCTTCGGCCCGTCCGGCTCGGGCAAGTCGACGCTGCTCCGCACGATCAACCTGCTCGAGGAGCCAGACGAGGGCTCCGTCAGGATCTTCGGCGTCGAGTACGGCCCGGGTCTCGAGCGTGGCGGCACGCGCGGAAACGCGATCGAGCTGCGGCGGCAGGTCGGGATGGTGTTCCAGCAGTTCAATCTCTTCCCGCACCTGACGGCGCTCGGCAACGTCGCGCTCGCGCTTCGCACGACGAAGCGCATGGGCCGCAACGAGGCCGAGGAGCGCGCGGCGCGGGCGCTGCAGCAGGTGGGTCTCCTGCGCTGGGCGGCACACTTCCCCGGCGAGCTCTCAGGAGGGCAGCAGCAGCGCGTCGCGATCGCGCGCGCGCTGAGCCTCGACCCGAAGGTGATGCTCTTCGACGAGCCGACCTCCGCCCTCGACCCCGAGCTCGTCGGCGAGGTGCTGGGCGCGATGCGCGTCCTCGCCGAGTCCGGGATGACGATGGTGGTCGTCACGCACGAGCTCAACTTCGCCCGCGAGATCGGGGACTTCATGGTGTTCATGGACGAGGGCCTGATCGCCGAGTCGGGGCAGCGCGGGTTCCTCGACCGGTGCGAGAACCCGCGGACCAGACAGTTCATCGCGGCGGTGCTCTGATGAGCACTCTCGTCGCGAACTACGACTGGTCGCTCGTCTGGGAGCACCGAAGCGAGCTCCTCCACGGCCTCCTCACCGCCCTCGAGGTCGCTGCCGTCGCGCTCGTGATCTCCACCGCGATCGGGCTGCTCCTCGCGCTCGCACGGATGGGCAAGGCGCCCCTCTCGTGGTTCGCGGTGATCTACATCAACGTCTTCCGTGGCGTCCCCGCGCTCGTGAGCGTGATCTGGGTCTACTTCGGGCTCTCGCTGCTGGTCGGGATCAGCTTCACCGTCTTCCAGGCCGGCGTGATCGCGCTGACCCTGCTGTACAGCGCGTTCATCGCGGAGATCTATCGTTCGGCGCTCGGCGCGATCCCGCGCGGCCAGCGCGAGGCGGGGCTCGCGCTCGGGATCCATCCCGTCCGCGTCTTCGCCCGCGTGATCCTGCCGCAGGCGACGAAGATCGCGATTCCCAACATCGGCAGCATGTTCATCGGGATGGTGAAGGACACGTCGACCTTTACCGTGATCGGGTTGCTGGAGGTCGTGCGGGTGACGCAGAACCTCAACTCGACGACCTTCCAGCCGTTCGTGCTGTACACCGCCGCAGCCGCGCTCTACGTGGTGGCCGCGTTCGGGATCGACCTCCTGTTCCGGACGATCGAGAAGCTCCTCGCGACCCCGCCGTCGGGCCGCGTGGCACGGGCGGTCTCGCGTCGTCGTCGCAAGCGCCTCGAGGCGGTGATGCTGCGGCTCGAGTCCGCGTCGAGCAGGACGTGAGGGGAAGTGCAGTCGGTGTGAAGACCAAAGGAGGAGGAAGCAGACGTGGTACGCAGACGCAGTAGGTGGGCTGGTCTCGCGGCACTCGCCGCCGTCCTCGCGGCCGTGTCCGTCGCGGTCGGTGGCGCAACCGCCGGCAACAACGCGGCGAACCCGCTCCGGTTGAACAGCACCGGAACGCTCGTCGTGGGCATGAACCTCCAGTACCCGCCCCAGATGTACCTGGACAAGAATGGCAACCCAGCGGGCTACGACGTGATGATGCTGAAGGCGCTCGCCAAGCAGATGAAGGTCAAGCTGAAGATCCAGAACCTGGACTTCAACGGTCTCATCCCGGGTCTTGTCTCGAAGAAGTTCGACATGGTCTCGGTCGGGCTCTCCGCGACGCCGGAGCGGAAGAAGGCGATCAGCTTCAGCCGGCCCTACGTCCCGTACGCGCAGGTGCTCGCGGTGCGGCCGGATGACACCACCCCGGCGACCATCGCCGCGTGGAACAGCTCCGACAAGACGATCACGTCGCTCCAGGGGTCGACCGCGGAGCAGCGGGTGCAGAGCCAGTTCCCGAACGCGGCGTCGAAGTCGTTCCCCGACCAGAATGCGGCGTTCCTCGAGGTCGCGACCGGTCGCGCGGACGCGATCGTCGTCGAGAACTACCTGGTCGCGCAGTTCAACAAGTCGAACCCGAGCAACAAACTCAAGCTGGCGCCGTTCAAGCGACCGCTCACGGTCGAGTACGGCTCCTGGGCGGTGCAGAAGGGCAACACCCCTCTCGCCGGCTATCTGAGCAAGTTCATCTGCAAGGCCCAGAACAACGGCACGCTCGGCCGCTTCTACCAGAAGGCGGAGGGCACGCCGCTGCCCCCGATGCCGCGCTGCAAGTAGTACGGCTCGTTCAGGCCCGGGCGGCGACACCGCCGCCCGGGCCGTTCTTCGCATGAGTACCTCGACCGACAAGCGCTACGACGTCCTGGTCGTCGGCGGCGGGCCGGCGGGCCTCGCTGCGGCCGCGACCGCGGCGGGGCTCGGCCTCGACGTGGGGCTCGTCGACGAGCGCCCCACGCTGGGCGGCCAGATCTACAAGCAGCCCGGCCCCGGCTTCGTCGTCGAGGACCCGCGGCGTCTCGGTCGCGATCACCTCCGCGGCCTCGAGCTGATCGCGCAGGCCGAGGCGAGCGGCGCCGAGCTGCTGCCGTCGACCAGCGCCGTTGCCGTCCGGGACGAGGAGGTCGTGCTCGTTCCCGAGGGCGGGCACGCCCGCACGGTCTCCGCGGCGCGGCTGCTGATCGCCCCGGGCGCGCACGACCGCCCTGTCGTCTTCCCCGGATGGACGCTGCCCGGTGTGCTCACCGCCGGGGCGGCGCAGACGATCGTGAAGACGCAACGGGTGCTCCCCGGAGATCGGTTCGTCTTCGCGGGCAGCGGCCCGCTCGCGCTCGCGTTCCCCGCGCAGCTCCGGCACTACGGCGCGGACGTGCTCGTCGCGCTGGAGGCGGGGCCGCGCCCCGGGGTCCGCGACGTCTTCCGGCTCGGCGCGACGGCACGGGGCAACGTCGGGCTCCTGCGCGACGCCGTCTCCTACCGCTCGCAGCTCCTCCGGGCCCATGTGCCGATGCGCTACGGCCGGATGGTCGTCCGCGCCGAGGGCGACGGAAGGGTCGAGCGCGTCGTCCACGCGGCGGTCGACCGCGACTGGCGCGTGATCCCGGGCACCGAGGAGCAGGTCGAGGCGGACACGCTCTGCGTCGGATACGGCTTCGTTCCCTCGGTCGAGCTCCTCCGGCTCGCCGGCTGCGACTTCCGCTACGACGAGGATCTCGGCGGCCCGGTCGTCGTCGTCGACGAGTGGCTGCGGACGACGGCGCACGGTGTCTCTGCAGCCGGTGACGGCGCGGGGATCGCCGGCGCGCTCGTCGCCGTCGACGAGGGTCGCCTGGCCGCGCTGGGCGCGGCGCTCGACCTCGAGGCGCTCTCGATGAAGGAGGCCGAGCGGCAGGCGAAGCCCGCGCGCGCACGGCTCGCCCGCAAAGCCGCCTTCCGCCAGGCGCTCGGCGGGCTGCATGCGGTCGGACCGGGCGTCTACGTGCTGGCGACGGACGACACCGTCGTCTGCCGCTGCGAGGAGGTCACACGTGGCGAGCTGCACGAGGCCGCTGCCGAGACGACAGACGTGAACGTCGTGAAGAGCCTCACGCGCGCAGGCATGGGCCTCTGCCAGGGGAAGATCTGCCAGCGCCAGGTCGCCGCGACGATCGCCGCCCGACATGGGATTCCGATCGAGTCGGTCCCGATGGCGACGCCACGCTTCCCGGTGCGGCCCGTGCCGATGGGCGCCATCGCCGACCCGACGATCGAGGACGAGGGGCTGTTCTATTGACCGCTTCCTCCAGCGCGCCGCTGCCGTCCTCGACCGACGTGCTCGTCGTCGGCGGCGGCCTGACCGGTACCGCGCTCGCGTACTTCCTCGCGCGCGAGGGCGTCGACGTCGTGGTCGCCGAGCGGGGTGAGCTGAACCGCGAGGCCTCCGGGACGAACGCGGGAAGCTTCCACTTCCAGATCGCGATCCACCACCTCACGGCCTTCGAGACGACGAGCGTCCGGGGCCGGCTGCTCGAGGAGGTGCGCCTGCTGCGGGACGCCGCGGGCGTCTGGGAGACGCTCGAGGACGAGCTCGAGGGCCCGCTCGACGTCCACGTCACCGGCGGCCTGATGGTCGGCGAGACGGACGACCAGTTCCAGCTGCTCGTGGACAAGCAGCAGATCGAGCAGGAAGCCGGGCTCGAGACCCATCTCCTCGGCCCGGCGGAGCTGCGCGACTTCGCCCCCTACCTCGCGGACGACCTCACCGGCGCAACGTTCTGCCCCGGCGAGGGCCACGCGAACCCGTTGCTCGTCGTGCCGCTCTTCGCCCGGCGGGCAGCCGAGCGGGGCGCGGTCGTCTGCACCCATGCCGCGGTACAGGCGATCGAGCGCCAGGACGTCGCGGGTGCGAAGCGATTCGCCGTCGCGACGAGCGCGGGCACGATCACCGCCGCGCGCATCGTGAACGCGGCGGCGGCCTGGGCGAACGACGTCGCCGCGCTCGTCGGCCTGAGCCATGCGTACCGCCCGGACGGCCTGCACGTCAACGTGACGGAGGCGCGCCCGCGGCTGATCGAGCCGATGGTGCAGCACATCGGTAGACGGCTGACGCTCAAGCAGTCGGCGAACAACACGTTCATCATCGGCGGCGGCTGGCCGGCGCGTCCGGAGCAGCCGCCGCGGCGGTTCTCGAACCGCTGGGACAGCGCTGCCGGGAACACGGCGATCGCGATCCGGGTCGTGCCGGCGCTGGCCGGCGTTCGCGTCGTCCGGACGTGGACGGGCGTGATGCCGTTCACGGACGACGGCGCCCCCGTCGTCGGCGAGTCGGCCGTCGTTCCAGGCTACTTCGTCTGCCTCGCGACGACCGGGTTCACGCTGATGCCGCTGCTCGCGCGGATGCTCGCCGAGCATCTCGCGTCGGGCGCCCCGCTTCCGCCAAGCTTCTCTCCCGACCGACGATCGTCCCACCCGGCCACGACCATCTGAGAGGACAATCATGAACCGAGACGACGTCACCTGGCAGGGCTACTGGCCAGCCTGTCCCACGCCCTTTCACCGGGACGGGAGCTACGATCCCGACTCCCACCGCGCCCTTCTCGAGCTCTATCTCGAGCTGGGGGTGCACGGCGTCCTGATCAACGGGACGACGGGCGAATGGTTCTCGCAGACGGCGGACGAGCGCCGACTCGTCGCAGAGACGGCGCTCGAGCAGGTCGCCGGCCGCGTCCCCGTCGTCGTCGGCTGTGCCGCGTACACGGCCCGCGAGGCGGGCGAGATCGGCCGTCATGCGATCGCCGCGGGCGCGGCGGGCGTCGAGTCGACCCCTCCTCCCTACGCCAAGACGTACGACGACGAGACGGTCGCCTACTACGACGACCTGGCGAACGGCGTCGACGGGCCGATCCTCGTCTACAACTGGCCGCACGGCACGGCGATCGACATCGGGCCCGAGCTGGCGAGCCGGCTCGTCGAGATCGACAACGTCGTCGCCCTGAAGGACTCGACCCCGAACGCCGCGCAGTTCTACGAGACCACGAAGGCCGTCGTCGGACGCGTCCGGGTCTTCGGGCCGTTCATGTCGCTGGAGGGGTTCGAGCGCCTACTCGCCGACGGCGGCGACGGCTTCATCGGCGGGGGCTGCATCTTCGGCGCACCCGACCCGCAGTTCTGGGAGAGCTACTGGCGCGGCGATCACGACGCGTGCCGCGCGCACGCCGTGCGCGTCGACCGGCTGTTCCCGAAGCTCTGGCTGCCCGGCGGCTGGGGCGGCGTCTATGCGGCCTACCAGAGCCAGCTGAAGGCGATCATGGCGATGATCGGCCAGCCGGGCGGCTGGCCGCGGCGGCCGCGCCTGCCGCTGACCGACCCGGCGAGCCTCGAGGCGATCCGCGTGATCCTTGCCGAGGAGTCGCTGCTCCCCGAGGAGGCGGGCGTCGCATGAGCACCGCGCTCTTCTCCGGCGTCGACCACGTCGGCGTCGGCGTCGGCGACATGGACGAGGGCATCGCGTTCTACGGCCGGGTCGGTTTCTCCGACGTTCTGTTCGACTACACGGGCGAGATCCCCGGAACCGAGGTGTTCGCGGGTGGCACGCCGCGGAGCGCTCGTGTCGCGATGCTCGCGAACCCCGAGGCGACGCCGATCGGGCCGGGCCGCGTGAAGCTCGTCCAGGTGCTCGACGGCGACGGCCCGCCGCCCGTTCCCGCGGGTCAGGGCTGGGGCGAGCTCGGGATCTGCGAGATCTGCCTCCACGTGCGCGACGT
>Ga0310810_10006991_pt1 | contig 12813 bp, 14 predicted proteins | sample NCmetagenome_FD_207641 | JGI IMG/M metagenome (GOLD analysis project Ga0310810, IMG submission 207641) | Soil microbial communities from experimental microcosm in Duke University, North Carolina, United States - NC | ecosystem: Engineered > Artificial ecosystem > Soil microcosm > Unclassified ... | reverse complement strand
CGCATTGCGCTCGATCCCGAGACCGTGAACAACACGCTCGGCGTCCTGCTCAAGTACCAGGACGACATCGAGCGCATCGCCGGCGACGAGGCCGCGCGCCTCGTGGCCGAATCCAAAACCGCGGCCGCGGCCTGACCATGAGCGTGGTGACGTTCCTGCGCGGGCTCCTCGGCCGGCGCCGGCCGATCGCCGCCGAGGGCACGCGCCACGCGGTGGCGCTGTGCGAATCGCTGCTCGGCCAGCGCGGCGAGGTGTCGGGCGCCGCGCTCGCGCGCGACACGCTCGCGGCGTACCGCGCGCTCGACCAGCGAAGCCGCGAGGAATTCTTCGACGTGCTGGGCGAGGAGTTCGCGCCCTCGCCCGAGGCGATCGGCAAGGCTGCCGACGCCTACCGCTACGATCCGAACCCGCAGAACCTCGCCGAGCTGCAGCGCGTGCTCGATTCGGCGCGCCAGGAGCTCTTCCGCCGCCTCAACATGGCGCCCGGCGGCACGCAGGCGCTCGTCGACATGCGCCGCGAGGTGCTGCGCGGCCTCGACCAGCACCCGGGCTGGCGCTCGATCGAGCTCGACCTGCTGCACCTCTTCCGCTCCTGGTTCAACCGCGGCTTCCTGCGCCTGGAGCGAATCGACTGGCGCACTTCGGCGATGGTGCTGGAGAAGCTGATCGAGTACGAGGCCGTGCACGCGATCCAGGGCTGGCGCGACCTGCGCCGGCGGCTCGAGGCCGACCGGCGCTGCTTCGGCTTCTTCCATCCGCGCCTCGGCGACGAGCCCCTCATCTTCATTGAAGTCGCCCTGACCCGCGGCATGAGCGCGCAGGTGCAGCCGCTCATCGACGTCAACGCGCCCGTGGGCGCGCCCGGCAACCTCGACTGCGCGATGTTCTACTCGATCACCAACTGCCAGGAGGGCCTGCGCGGCACCTCCTTCGGGAACCTGCTCATCAAGCAGGTGGCCGAGGAGCTCAAGCGCGAGCTTCCGCACCTGAAGACCTTCGCGACGCTCTCGCCGATTCCCGCGTTCCGCCGGTGGCTCAGGCGCACCGAGACGCAGGTGCGGCTCTCGATGGGGCCCAATGCCGAGGAGCGCCTCGCGCTGCTCGCGCGCATCGAGGAGCCCGGCTGGCACACGGGCGAAGTGCCGGAGATGCTGCAAAAGCTGCTGGCGCGCCTGGGCGCCTGGTACCTCATGCACGCCAAGCAGAAGGAAGGCGACGAGCCCTTCGATCCGGTGGCGCGCTTTCACCTCGGCAACGGCGCGGCGCTCGAGCGCCTGAACTGGCTCGGCGACACCTCCGCCCAGGGCATGGAGCGCTCGGCCGGCCTGATGGTCAACTACATCTACCGGCTCGAGGACGTCGAGCGCAACCACGAGCGCTACTTCAACGAGCGCGCCGTGGTCGCCTCGCGCGCGGTCGAGAAGCTCGCGGCGAAGTGCGTGCTCGGCGCCGACTCCGCCAGGGACAAGGACGCGGCCGCCTGAGCCTGTTTCCCTCGATCGACGCCGCCAGCTCCAAGCGCCTCCTCGCCGAGAACGTCATGCATTTCGCGCGCCTGCTGCGCGCCGCGGGCCTGCGCATCGGGCCGGACCGCGCGGTCGACTGCGTCCGGGCGCTCGAGCTCGCGGGCTGCAACCGGCGCGAGGACTGGTACTGGACCATGTCGGCGGTGCTGCTTTCCAAGGAGGAGCAGCGCCCGATCTTCGACCAGGCGTTCCGCATCTTCTGGCGCGACCCGCAGCTGGTGGAGAAGATGATGCAGGCGCTCCTGCCCAAGGCCTACGGCCGCGCCGGCAAGCCCGAGCAGCAGCAGAGCCAGCGCCTGTCGGATGCGCTCTTCAAGGACCGCAAGCCCTCGGAGGAGAAGGCGGAGCAGAAGCTCGAGATGGACGCGCGCCTCACCTTTTCCTCGCGCGAGGTGCTGCAGCGCATGGACTTCGACTCGATGTCGGCGGCGGAGCTGGCCGAGGCGAAGCGCATGCTGCGGCAGCTTCGCCTGCCCTTGCCCTTGATCCTGACCCGGAGAAAAAAAGCGGCCAGCAGCGGAAAGGCGGTGGACCTGCGCGCCACGCTGCGCGAGTCGATGCGCGAGGGCGCCGACATCATCCCGCTCGTGCGCGCGGCGCCGCTGCGGATCCATCCGCCGCTCGTGGTGCTGTGCGACATCTCGGGCTCGATGAACCCGTATGCGCGCATGTTCCTGCACTTCCTGCACGCCATCACCAACGATCGCGACCGGGTGTCGGTGTTCGTGTTCGGGACGCGCCTCACCAACGTCACCCGCCAGCTGAGGCACCGCGACGTGGACGTCGCCATGACGCGGGTGGCCGATGCGATCAAGGACTGGTCGGGCGGGACGCGCATCGGCTGGTGCCTGCGCGAGTTCAACTGGCGCTGGAGCCGGCGGCTGCTGGGCCAGAACGCCTGCGTCCTGCTCGTCTCGGACGGCCTGGATCGCGAGGCGGGCGAAGGCCTCGCAGAGGAGATGCAGCGGCTGCACAAGTCGTGCAGGCAGCTGATCTGGCTCAACCCCCTGCTTCGCTACGACAAGTTCGAAGCGCGGCCGGCGGGCGTGCGCGCCATGCTTCCGCACGTGGACCGCTTCCTTCCGGTGCACAATGTAAAGAGCCTGATCGACCTCGCGCGGGAGCTGGCGAACGCGTCGCAAGGGCAGAAACTGGAGAAGCACGCATGGAGATGACTGGCGAGCAGCGCATCCCGGCCTCCCAGGCCGAGACCTGGAAGGCGCTGAACGACCCGGCGGTGCTCAAGGAGTGCGTGCCGGGCTGCGAGGTGGTCGAGCGCGTGAGCGACTCGGAATACGCGGTGCAGATGACCGCGCGCGTCGGGCCGGTGAGCGCCAAGTTCAAGGGCAAGCTCACGCTCTCCAACATGAAGCCGCCGCATTCCTACTCGATCGCGTTCGAAGGCCAGGGCGGCGTGGCCGGCTTCGCCAAGGGCGGCGCCGACGTCACCCTCACCCCCGATGGGGCGGCTGCGACGCGCCTCGGCTACCAGGTCAAGGCGAACGTGGGCGGCAAGCTCGCGCAGATCGGCTCGCGCCTGGTGGATGCCGCCGCGCAGAAAGTCGCCAACGATTTTTTCACCGCCTTCAACGAGAGGATGGCGGCGGCGCACGGCGGCGGGCACGGGCACGATTCCGGCGGAGGTCACGGCGGGCACGATGCGCATGCCTCGGGAGGCGATGAGCATCACCCCGAGCCGATCCCGCGCGACCCCGAACTCCCGGACCTCGACCGCACCTCGCTCGCGTTCTTCGCCGCCGGGTCGCTCGTCGTGTTCGTCGTCTCCCTCCTCACCCTGCTCTAGGAAACGCGACAGAAGTCACACCCCTCGTCGCGCCGCCCGTCGGCCGGACCTTCCGCCCGTCCCGCGAGCGGGAATAGTTCCTCCTTGCAGATTCTTGCAATCCGTACGCTTCCCCTATTCGCTTCATCCGGGGGAGACGGGCATGTCGGCAGCGGCAGGCAATCAGACAACGGTGATCGGCGCGGTCGCGCACCAGAAGACGACCGTCGGCGCGGTCACCGGCGCCGGCCGGCGCAATGCCGTCGTCCACTGCGTCGAGGTGCGCGGTCTCGCGCGCATGTCGGAGGCGCTCGACCCGCATCTGGTGCTGCAGCTCGCTGACGAGTTCTTCAACTTCGCGGCCGACATCGTCGCGGGCACGCTCGGCGAGGCGATCTCGGCGCAGCACGATGTGCTCGTCTCGGTGTTCGCGCGCGGCAATCCCCTGCAGACCGCGCAGCAGGCGGTGCGCGCCTCGCAGCGCATCCAGGCGGAGTTCGGCGCCCTCGCCGAGCGCTGGCGCAAGTCCTACGGCCTGCGCACCGCGATCGCGCAGGGCCTGCACCTGGGCGAAGTGATCCTCGGCGACTCGGGCCCGCGCGGCCTGGAGCGGCGCGCCGCGTTCGGCGACGCGGTGACGCTCGCGCGCGTCATGCACCAGCGGGCGCGCGCGGGCGAGCTCGTCATGTCGGACGCCGTCATGGGCGCGCTCTCGGTCGAGAACCTGGACCTGGACGCGGAGCCCTTGCCGCAGCTCGAGCTGCCGCGCCGCGCGCCGATCCGGATCTACGGCGTGCTGGTGAGCGACCGGCTCGACTTCACCTAGCCGCTCGCCGGCGCTCGTTCGACGGCAGCCGCCTGGCGGATCGCCTGGGCGAGCATGTCGGGCGGATAGGCGCCGGAAATCCCGGTCTTGCGATCGAAAATGAAGGTCGGCACGCCGCTGATGCCGAGCTCGCGCACGCGCATTTCCTTTTCTCTTACAGTGTCAGCATTTTTTTCTTCAGGCCAGCCCGTCACGCCTGCAAGCCCGGCGATGTCTCCCAGCACGGCCGCGTCGCCAACGTCACGGGCCTCCTCGAAATAAGCGCGAAAGAGCGCGTTCACGACCGGATTGGCCTTGCCCTGCGCTTGGGCGAGGTCGATCAGGCGGTGCGCGGCGACCGTGTTCGGCGTGCGCTGCATCCGGTCGAAGGCAAACGCGATGCCCTCGCCCGCGCCTTCCTGCGCGACGCGCGCATCCAGCGTGCGGCCGCGCTCGAGCGAGCCGAACTTCGCGCGCCGGTAGTCGGCCCGCGCCATGCCGCCCTCGGGCATCTGCGGGTTGAGCTGGAACGGCAGCCACTCGATGCGCGCCTCGATCTCGCCCTCGAGGGAAGCGAGCGCCTTCTCCAGGCGCCGCTTGCCGATGTAGCACCAGGGGCAGACGACATCGGAGGCGATTTCGATCAGGATCGGCTGCATCGCGCGCTCCATCAGCTCCCGGCGATGGTCATGGCGTCGACGAGGATGGAGCCGCAGCGCTGCGCGCCGCGCACCACGACGTCGCTGCCGATCGCGGCGATGCCGCGGTACATGTCCTTGAGGTTGCCGGCCACGGTCACTTCCTCGACCGGAAAGGCGATCTCGCCGTTCTCGACCCAGTAGCCCGCCGCGCCGCGCGAGTAATCGCCGGTGACCAGGTTGATGCCGTGGCCGAGCATCTCGGTGACGAGCAGGCCGCGGCCCATTTTCCCGAGCATTCCCGGCAGGTCGGGGCCGGTGGGCGCGAGCACGAGGTTGTGATTGCCGCCCGCGTTGCCCGTCGACTCCATGCCGAGCTTGCGCGCCGAGTAGCTGCCGAGGAAATAGCCCTCGAGCACCCCGTCGCGCACCACCGCGCGCGTGCGCGTCGCCACGCCCTCGTCATCGAACGGGGTGCTCGCGAGGCCGCGCCGCTCGTGCGGCCGCTCCTCCAGCGTCACCCCGCGCGCGAACACCTGCGTGCCGAGCGCGCCGACGAGGAAGGACGAGTTGCGATAGAGGTTGCCGCCGCTCGCCGCCCCGACGAAGGTGCCGATGAGGCCCGCCGCGACCGGCGCCTCGAACAGCACCGGCGCCTGGCAGGTCGGGATCTTGCGGGCTCCCAGGCGCGCGAGCGCGCGCCGCCCGGCGTAGTCGCCGAGCGCCTCCGGATCGGCGAGCTCGCGCACGGCGCGCGCGGCGCTGTACCAGTCGTCGCGCTGCATGAGCCCCCTGTCCTCGGCGATCACCGAGAGCGCGAGCGAGTGGCGCGAGCTCGGGAAGCCGTGGATGAAGCCCGAGCTGTTGGCGAGCACGAACTGCGAATGCTGCGCCGACACGGTCGCGCCCTCCGAGTTGCGGATCTTCTTGGAGAGCGCGAGCGCCGCGCGCTCGGTGCGCCGGGCAAGGCCGATCGCCTCCTCGGTGCCGAGCCGCCACGGATGAAAGAGGTCGAGATCGAGCCTGTCCATCTCCGCCGCGCGCGCCAGCATCGCAGCCTCCGGCGGCCCGGCGCAGTCGTCGACCGCGGTCTTGCGGGCGATCGCGGCGGCGGCCTCGACCGCGCTCTTCACCGCGGCGGGCGAGAAATCGGAGGTGCTCGCGTTGCCGCGGCGCGCGCGCGGCCGGTCGCCGAAATAGACCGTGATGCCGAGCCCCTTGTCGCGGTTGTGCTCGATCGTCTCCGGCTGGCCCATGCGCACGGTGACCGAGAGCCCGAAGCCCTCGGACACTTCGCATTCGCAGGCCGAGGCGCCCGCGGCGCGCGCCGCGTCGAGCGCGCTTTGCGCGAGCCCGCGCAGCCGATTTCCTTCGCCATGGCGCGCTATCATACAAGCGATGCAAGAGGAATTCGTCAGCAAGACGCAGAAGAAGCGCGAGGTGGAGGAGCTGCAGAAGCTGGGCGCGGCGCTGGTCGATCTTCCGTCCGCGCAGCTCGACACGCTCGAGCTGCCCGCCGAGCTTCTCGCCGCGGTGCGCGAGGCGCAGCGCATCAAGAGCCACGAGGCGCGGCGCCGCCAGCTGCAGTTCATCGGCAAGCTCATGCGCTCGCTCGACCCGGCGCCGGTGCGCGCCGCGCTCGCCGGGATGCACGGCCGCTCGGCGGCGGCGCGCGCCGAGCAGCGCACGCTCGAGCAGTGGCGCGAGCGGCTGATCGGCGACGATGCCGCGCTCGTCGAGTTTTCCGATCGGTTCCCGAAGGCGGAAATCCAGCAGGTCAGGGCCCTGGTGCAAAGCGCGCGGCGCGAGCTCGCCGAAAGCCGGCCGCCGCGCGCGCAGCGCGAGCTCTTCCGGCTGCTGCGGGACTGCCTTCATGCTTGAGCTGCAGCCGCTCATGAAGGTCGAGGTGACGCTCGAGCCCGCGCGCGAGCTCGGCGACACCCCGCTCGGCCGGCGCCGCATCATCGGCATCACCGGCGGGCGCTTCGCGGGCGAACGGCTTTCGGGCATCGTGCTGCCGGGCGGCGCCGACTGGCAGCTCATCCGCGCCGACGGCTCGGCGTTCCTCGACGCGCGCTACACGCTGCAGACCGGCGACGGCGCGCTCATCTACGTGAGCAACCAGGGCTTTCGCCACGGCCCGAAGGACGCGATGGAGCGGCTGGCGCGCGGCGAGGACGTCGATCCGGCGCTCCTCTATACGCGCACCGCGCCGCGCTTCGAGACCTCGGCGCCGCGGTACGCGTGGCTCAACCGCACCCTTTTCGTCGCGAGCGGGCTGCGCCGCCGCGACTCGATCGAGCTCGATTTCTACGAGGTGAAATGAGCGACGTGCTGAAAATCGGCGTGGTCTCGGCGAGCGACCGCGCCGCCGGCGGCGTGTACAAGGACGAGGGCATCCCCGCCCTGAAGCAGTGGCTGGCGGAGGCCATCGCGTCGCCCGCCCTGCATTTCGAGGAACGGCTGATTCCCGATGAGCGACAGACGATCGAAAAGACATTGAAGGAGCTCGTGGACGACAAAGGCTGCCACCTCGTGCTCACGACGGGCGGCACCGGCCCGGCGCCGCGCGACGTCACGCCGGAGGCGACGCTCGCGGTCGCGGAGAAGGAGATGCCCGGGTTCGGCGAGCAGATGCGCGCGGTGAGCCTGAAATACGTGCCGACGGCCATCCTCTCGCGCCAGGTCGCCGTGATCCGCAAGCAGGCGCTCATCCTCAACCTGCCGGGCCAGCCCAAGGCGATCAAGGAGACGCTCGACGGCGTCTTTGCCGCCGTGCCCTACTGCGTCGATCTGATCGGCGGGCCCTACATCGAGACGAACGAGGCCGTGATCAAGGCGTTCCGGCCGAAGTCCGCGCTTGGGAAAAAGCCGTGAGCCCGGAGCGAATCGAGGTCGAGACCGGCGCGAAGCCGGTCGGCACGGTGATCTGGCTGCACGGCCTCGGCGCCGACGGCCACGACTTCGAGCCGATCGTGCCCGAGCTCGGGCTGCCCGCGGGCAAGCCCATTCGCTTCATCTTCCCGCACGCGCCGATGCGGCCCGTGACGATCAACATGGGCATGCGCATGCGCGCCTGGTACGACATCCTGCAGCTCGGCGGCGGCCCGGAAGACGACAAGGGAATCCGCGCTTCCCAGGCGTTGCTCGAAAACCTCATCAAGGAAGAGAACAAAAGAGGGATCAAAAGCGAACACATCGTGCTCGCGGGGTTCTCTCAAGGCGGCGCGATCGTGCTGCAGACCGGGCTTCGCTATCCTGAGCCGCTTGGCGGAATCATGGCGCTATCGACCTACCTGCCTCTATCGGCCCGAGTGGCGGAAGAGCGCCATGAAAAGAACCGCCACATTCCGATCTTCATGGCGCACGGCGAGTACGACCCCATGATCCCGCTCGCGCGCGCGGAAGGCTCGCGCGACACCCTGAAGACGCTCGGCTACAAGGTGGAGTGGCACGGCTATCCGATGCAGCACTCGGTCTGTCCCGAGGAGATCGGGGACATGGCCGAATTCCTGCAAAAGACCCTCTAGACTCCGCCCCGCCGATCAGGTCTCCCGGATCAGCTCCCTGAACCGGGCGATCTCGTAGTCCTCGCCCCGCTCCGCGACCGCCTGCGGCAGGTACACGTGCTGGCGCTCGCCGCGCGAGACCTCGAGATTCTGCGCCGGCGCGAACACGCCGGGCTTCAGGACGATCTTGGTCTCGCCCGCGTCGCCGTTCTTGAAGAGCACGCCGTTCTCGGCCGAGCCCTTCACGCCGGCGATCGCGAACTGCGACACCATCGGCGTCTTGGAGAGCGTCTCGATGCCGACCCGCGCCTGCGCGGGCCCGAGCTTGTTCACGCGGCGCACCACGCCGAGCACCCAGTTCGCGCCGCCCTGCGGCTGCAGCGCGAGCAGCGCGCCCACGCGCAGCCAGTCGCCTTTCAGCTGCGGCACGACCGCGCCGAAGCCGCCCGCGCTGACGTTCTCGACGATCCAGCTCTCGGTGCTCTGGTTGTTGAAATCGAGCGAGTCGTGCCCGCCGAGCACCCCGAGCACCGCCTCATAGCCGTGCGTGACCGCGAGGCGCGTCTTCACCGGATGGCGCTGCGTCTTGCGCTCCGGCGGCTTGGGCGACCAGTACATGCCGAGGTGGTGCAGCGTCTCCAGCGCCACGTCGGGCTCGTAGGGGCCGCCCACGTTGAGCTCCGCGGGAATCTTGCCGCCGGTGAGGACGCGCTCGGCGAGCTCGTTCACGAACCCGAGCGCCGCCGCCGCGCCGAAGAAGCGCAGGCCGGGCGCCGGCTTCGGCGCGCGGGTCATGCGCGCCGGCGCCATTGGCTGGCCGAGATCGGTCCAGCAGGTGAGCTCGGGGGCCGCCGCGCTCGCGAGCTGGAAGCGCGGCGCGAGCTCCGCGATCAGGTTGTCGGCGAAGTCCACCTCGATCGGCAGCAGGCCGTCGGGGGCGCTTGCGTTGAACATCACGCCGCGCAGGAATTCGAGCTGCGGCGAGGACTGGCGCGAGCCCGGATAGACGGCCGTCTGGGTCTGGGCGAGCTGCCGCGTCTCGGCATACGCGTAGACGCTGTTGAAAACACCCCAGCTCGCGGGATCGACCGGCCCGTAGCGCAGGTGCATCCACTTGATCTGTTGCGCGAAGGAGCGGAGCGTGCGCACGAGCAGCGTCGGCAAATGCGCCTTGGCGCCCTCGGCGCCCTTCTGCCCCTGCACGAAGAGGTCGACCGCGCGCGCGTAGGCATAGCCCGCCTGCTTCCAGTAGCCGTGCACCGTGGTCCAGAGACGGTTCTCCTGGTAGCGCGAGGGCCGCGTCGTCGCGAAATACTCCTTGGCGAGCTTGCGCAGCCGCGGCTGCGCGGCTTCATCGAGCGCAAAGAGCAGCAGCAGGCGGGCTTCGGGCTTGAAGTCCTCGTGCGCGGCCACCGACTCGAGCCAGTGCATCAGCTCGTCGACCGCCTTGAAGGCATCGTTGGCCGGCAGCGCCTCGAGGATGCGCTTCAGTTCCTTGGCATCCGCGAGCGGATGCGCGGCCTTGCCGCCGCCGAAAAGCCCCATGGGTATGATTTTCCCCGAAAAATTCGAATGATCCTACGTCCGCGCCCCTTTATCAATGTGTCCGGGCGCGGCAAAATAGCGCCGTCAGTCCTGCGATGCGCTTCCTGATCGTCGACCAGTCGAGGGAATTCCGCGGCGCGCTCGCCGGAATGCTGCGCGCCCGGTGGCCTGCGGCGCAGACCGACGACTGGGATCCGAGCCAGCGCGGCAATCCCGGCAGCAGCGTCGCGGCGGGCGGCTACAGCGCCGTCCTCCTCGAGTCGCATCCGGCGGGCGAGGATGGCCTCGCGTGGGTCGAGCGCATCCGCCAGGACCCCAAGGCCCCGCCCGTGGTGCTGATCGCCGACCAGGGCGACACGCACGTCGCGATCCAGGCGCTGAAGGCCGGCGCGGCGGACTTCCTGAGAAAGAGCGGGCTCACGCCCGAGCGCCTGGCGCGCTCGCTCGAGGACGCCCTGCGCGAGCACGAGGCGCGGCGCATCGAGCAAGCGGGCGCGCGCTCGGGCACCGCCACCTCGACGCGGCTCGACTGGAAGAACATCGGCGCGCCGCTCGGCGACAACGTGGTGCGCATCCCGGGCTACCGGTCGCTGCGCATGATCGGCCGCGGCGGCATGGCTCAGGTCTACCTCGCCGAGCGCGCGATCGACGGCACGCAACTCGTGCTCAAGGTGCTGGATCGCAGCCTGCGCAAGGATGCGGTGTTCCTGAAGCGCTTCCAGCGCGAATACCGGCTCATCTCGGCGATCGAGAACGAGCACGTCGCGCGCATCTTCGACCAGGGCTTCACGGGCGAGTACCCGTACATCGCCATGGAATACCTCGCGGGCGGCACGCTCGCGGCGAAGATCCACGAGGGCATGACCTCGCTCGCCGCGCTGCGGCTCACCGCCCAGCTCGCGCGCGCCCTCGAGGCGATCCACGCGCACGGCATCGTGCATCGGGACCTCAAGCCGCAGAACATCATGTTCCGCGACAACGGCCGGCCGGTGATCGTGGATTTCGGCCTCGCCAAGGACCTCATCAACGCCGAGGCGCTGACGCAGCAGGGGCAGGTGATGGCGACGCCGCGATACATGAGCCCCGAGCAGTGCACGGGCAACCCGGCCGACGCGCGCTCCGACCTCTACAGCCTCGGGGTGATCTTTTACGAGATGATCACCGGGCACAAGATTTTCGAGTCCGAGGGCCCGGCCGGGCTCGTCAAGGCGCACGTCCACGACCAGGTGCCGGCGCTGCCCGAGCGCCTTGCCGGCTACCAGGGGCTGCTCGACCGGCTGCTCGCGAAAAAGCCGGACGAAAGATTCCAGAGCGCGCGCGAGCTTTTCGCTACCATCGCGGTATGAAGCTCAACCCCGGCGAGCAGCAGTACCTCGACCTTCTCGCGCAGGTGCTCGAGCAGGGCGCGGCCAAGTCCGACCGGACCGGGACCGGCACGCGCTCGGTGTTCGGCCGACAGCTGCGCTTCGGCCTCGCCGGCGAATTTCCGCTGCTCACCACCAAAAAGCTCCACCTCAAGTCGATCATCGTCGAGCTGCTGTGGTTCCTGCGCGGCGACACCAACGTGAAGTGGCTGCAGGAGCGCGGCGTCACGATCTGGGACGAGTGGGCCGACGCCAAAGGCGACCTCGGGCCGGTGTACGGCTACCAGTGGCGCCACTGGCGCACGCCCGACGGGCGCGAGATCGACCAGATCGCCGCGGTGATCGAATCGATCAGGAAAAAGCCCGACTCGCGCCGGCACATCGTGAGCGCCTGGAACCCGGCGGACGTCGATCGCATGGCGCTGCCGCCCTGCCACGCGCTTTTCCAGTTCTACGTCGCCGAGGGCCGGCTCTCGTGCCAGATGTACCAGCGCAGCGCGGACCTTTTTCTCGGCGTGCCGTTCAACATCGCCTCGTACGCGCTGCTTGCGCTCATGGTCGCGCAGGTGACCGGGCTGAAGCCCGGCGAGTTCGTCCTCACGCTCGGCGATGCGCACCTGTACCTCAACCACTTCGAGCAGGCGCGCGAGCAATTGAAGCGCGCGCCGCGGCCGTTCCCGCGCATGCACCTGAATCCCCGGGTCAAGGACCTCTTCGGGTTTCAGTACGAGGACTTCACGCTGGAAGGCTACGAGCCGCACCCGTCGATCAAGGCGCCGATCGCGGTTTAAAAAAAAGGCCCGTCTTTATAGGGGGAAGGACGGGCCGGGGGGAAACGTGGAAGCGGCTTAGCGGTGCGCTAGAGCGCTCCCTTCATGAGCAGGTCGAACAGGTACATCACGCCCGCCGCGGCAAATCCGTAGACGAAGAGCTCCGAGTAGCGGATGCGGTTGCGCGCCGGAATCCAGTCGCGCGCGAGCCAGACGCTCGCGCCGACGAGGATGAGCGCGAGCACCGCGGCCATCCCGCCCGCGAGGTTGCGGCCGAAGACGCCCGCCAGCCAGCCGCCGGGGGCGACGAGGTTGTAGAGGGTGCCGCCGAAGCCGAGCATGACCAGCGTCGCGACGGCAAAGCCGGCGAGCGCGTTGACGAAGGCCGCGGTCTCGCTCGGCGCCTTTTCCTTGACGTGCTCCAGGGTGTTCTCCATGGCCGCAGGGGCTCGCTGCCCCTTCTATGCCCGCTCGATGCCCTTGCCGTCGACGATGCGCACGCGATCGCCGATCGCAAAGGGCGGCTGCGCGGACTGCTGCAGGGTGCGCACCGAGCCGTCGTCCAGGCGCACGGTGACGCGCCAGACGGTTTGCTTTTTCACGTGACCTTCGATCGCATCGCCCGCGAATGCGCCGCCGGCGGCGCCGCCGACCGTGAGGACCGCGTTGCCGACGCCGTGCCCACCGCCGATCGCGTTGCCGACGAGGCCGCCCGCCACGCCGCCCGCCACCGCGCCGATGCCCGTCGTCTTGCCCTTCACTTCAACCGCGTGGATGCTCTGGATCACGCCGCAGCTCGCACAAGGCGCTGCCGCCTGCTGCTTGGCCGCCGGAGCCACGGCCTTCGGTTTCGCGGCGGGCGTGACGGCGCCA
>Ga0310810_10006990_pt1 | contig 12814 bp, 10 predicted proteins | sample NCmetagenome_FD_207641 | JGI IMG/M metagenome (GOLD analysis project Ga0310810, IMG submission 207641) | Soil microbial communities from experimental microcosm in Duke University, North Carolina, United States - NC | ecosystem: Engineered > Artificial ecosystem > Soil microcosm > Unclassified ... | reverse complement strand
CTCGGATTAGAGCTCGAGTTCCCAGCCGAAAAAATCTAAGCCGGCTTGTCCCCTCGCTGGTGAGTAGCCTTCCTGTTTTCACAGAATCTCACGCTGATCGCCAATGCGGCGGGTGACTCGCTGGCGATCGAGATACTCCAGTAGAGGAATAGCGTATTTCCGCGAAACCCCGGTGAGTTCCTTGAATTTCCCGACGTCAATTTTGCTGGACTTGGTTTTGTAAGAGGTAAGTTGTCGTCGCAACTGGTCGAGGGCGTCACGGTGAAACACGAGCTCGTCGGAAATCTTGATGAGGATTCTGTCACGGAGCAGCAAAGTCACAATCTTCTGCGCTCGCGCCTTGTCGATCTTGAGACCCCCAAGTACCTGATTCAGCGCCGGAACCGCCAGACCCGCTGAGCTGAAGGCTTCTTCAATCGTCTTCTTCGATTCCGCTTCTTCGTCTTTCATGACGACACCGCGGCCGGCGAGGCGCACCACGTCCCCGGGAAGCTCCACCCTCTTCTCTTTTACCAGCGAGATCAGGGCGCCGGAAAAAACCTCCTCGGGTGAGCCGACCAGATCGTGCAGCTCCCGGCGGCTGATGCCAGGAACGAGCGGATTGCGTTGGTGGAATGATTCCAGCTGTGCTGCGACCTCGTGCGTCAGGCTGTCAAATGCTGTTTTTGCAACGAAATGATCACCCAGTCTCAGAACCGCGCCGCCCTGGATTACTGCCGCGGCGCGTCCGGTGACCAATGCGTCAGTCCAGCCCGTCTCTGCAATTAATTCCGGCGCCGAGATCCCTTTCGCCGCCCTGCGTTCAATTCGCGCCACCAGAACTGACTGGGGATCGCCCTCCCCCAATACCTGGAGGAAGCGCTGAACATCTGGCATCTTTTCTTGGGGAACTGTTGCGGCATCGAGAGTCGTGCCTCCGCCGATCGTTATCACAGGTGAAAATTGACGGATGATGAACCGGTCTCCGGGCAAGAGCAGCGCGGCATCATCCATGCGGAGTTGAGCCAGCGCCTCCTCGCCGGGAGCAATCTGCTTCTTGCCGTACACCCGCACCTCGGCAATTGTCTCGGATGTGTAGGCATGGAGATGCACCCGTGCCCGATCCTTCAGCGGCTTGGCGGATTTCAGAAGGGTAAGCGAAACGTCGATTCGCTTGCTGGCACGAAACGTGCCCGGTACGGCCAGCATCATGCCACGCGCCAATTCTTCGGTCGAAACTCCGGCAAGGTTCAACGCGGTCCGCTGCCCGGCAACGGCCTTCTCGGCTGCATGGCTGTGCACCTGCACTCCACGAACTCGTGTCCGGCGCCCGGTCGGGAATACCTCCAGCTCTTCTTCCTTCTGGATCGAACCCGAGACCAGGGTGCCGGTCACTACTGTCCCGAAGCCTTTCATGGTGAATACGCGGTCAATCGGAAGGCGCGCCGGGGCAGCGGAGTCGCGCGCCGGAATCTCGGATGCAACCTCGCCCAGCAAGTGTTTCAAATCTTCCAATCCGGCCCCGGTCAACGAGCTGACTGCCACGATCGGCGATTTCGCCGGATCTAGAAAGGATCCTCCCAGGAACTCTTCCACCTCGAGCCGAACCACATCTAGCGTCTCCCGATCGACAGCATCGGATTTTGTAAGTACCGTAATTCCGCGCCGTACCGACAGCAGGCGGCAGATATCAAAATGCTCGCGGGTTTGAGGCTTGATGCCTTCATCCGCTGCAATCACGAGCAGTACCAGGTCGATGCCGCCCACTCCCGCCAGCATGTTGCGGACGAAGCGCTCGTGTCCGGGCACATCCACAAAGCCGAGCCGAAGTTTCTCACCCTTGGGGGTGGGGAGTTCAAGATGCGCAAACCCGATGTCAATCGTTATGCCGCGCCGTTTTTCCTCTTCCAGGCGGTCGGCATCGATGCCGGTCAGCGCCTTCACCAGCGCGGTTTTGCCATGGTCAATGTGGCCTGCGGTGCCTACGATCACCGACTTCATGGCAGAAGTATAGTCGTTGTTTTCAGCCCCTGGCCGTTGCTCGTCCGCTGTTATTCGTCCCGGGAGTGCCGGTTGTCACTACGAATTTGCAACAAGAGCGTGGCATGCGGTTCCGAGCCATGCGAAAATAGAGTTTCCCTTATGCCAACAGCCGTTCCGCCCGCCATTACACCGGAGATCATCCGCGACCATGGGCTTACGCCCGACGAGTATGAGAAAGTCAGGCAGCTGTTAGGCGGACGCGAGCCGACCATCACCGAGCTGGGCATCTTCAGCGTGATGTGGAGCGAACACTGCTCCTATAAATCATCGCGCGTACATTTGAAGCGGCTGCCCACTCGAAGCCGGCGCGTGGTGCAGGGGCCCGGCGAAAATGCCGGCATCATAGACATCGGGGATGGCTGGGCCTGCGCGTTTAAGATCGAGTCGCACAACCATCCTTCTTTCATCGAACCTTTCCAGGGGGCAGCAACGGGCGTTGGCGGAATTCTTCGCGACATCTTCACGATGGGTGCGCGCCCGGTGGCCGTCATGGATTCGCTGCGCTTCGGGCCGATTTCGACACCTACAGGGACGTCTGGACCTACCCAGGCCGAGCTTCACAAAAATCATTCCGTGATGGAAGGCGTAATTAGCGGGGTCGCTTCCTATGGCAATTGCTTCGGCGTGCCGAACCTCGGCGGGGAAACCAAGTTTGAGCCCAGCTACTCCAACAATCCATTGCTGAACGCCTTCGCGCTGGGGTTGGTCCGCCGCGACCAGATCTTTTACGCCAAAGCCTCGGGCGAAGGAAATCCCGTGATCTACGTCGGCGCCAAGACCGGGCGCGACGGCATTCACGGCGCAACCATGGCCAGCGAAGAATTCAGTGAGGCCTCAGAAGCCAAGCGTCCCAATGTACAAGTCGGCGATCCGTTTTTAGAGAAGCTCCTCCTCGAAGCCTGCCTCGAAGCCATGCAAACCGGCGCGGTGGTCGGCATTCAGGATATGGGGGCCGCCGGATTAACCTGCTCCACCTGCGAGATGGGCGCTCGCGGCCACGTCGGTATGGAGATCGAGTTGGATCGTGTTCCCCAGCGCGAGACCGGCATGACTCCCTACGAGATCATGCTGAGCGAGTCGCAGGAGCGCATGCTGCTGGTGGCGGACAAAGGCCGTGAGCACGAGGTGTTCCAGGTATTCGAGAAATGGGGGCTGGACGCGGTTGAAGTTGGTCGTGTCACCACTGACGGCAAGATGCGGGTACTCCAGCATGGAGAAGTGGTGGCCGATATTCCCACCGAGGCGCTCACCGACGACGCTCCTGTCTACCAACGTCCCCTGGACCGTTGGGAGCCTCCGGTGCCGCGCGAAATGCCCCCGTACGTTCAACTCGGGAAATCGTGTGACCTCACCGCAGATCTCAAGCAGTTGCTGGCAAGTGGAAATATCTGCGGAAAGCGTTGGGTATGGCAGCAATACGATTCGATGGTGCAAACCAATACCGTGGAAGGTCCCGGCGCGGGTGACGCGGGGGTGATACGCATCAAGGGCTCGCAGCGGGGCTTGGCGATGTCTCTTGATGGCAACGGACGCTGGTGTTACCTCGATCCCCGCCTCGGAGCCATGCATGCCGTCGCCGAAGCTGCTCGTAACGTAGCCTGCAGTGGCGCAACTCCGGTCGCTGCCTCGAACTGTCTGAACTTCGGAAATCCCGAAAAGCCAAACATCATGTGGCAGTTCTCGCAGGTCATTGACGGAATCACTAAAGCTTGTGAAGAGCTGGAAGTCCCCATTACCGGCGGGAATGTCAGCTTTTATAACGAAACTCTGGGTGAGGGCATCTATCCCACCCCCGTGCTTGGAGTCGTCGGAATCCACGAAAATGTGCACCATGCGCGCCAGATGGGTTTTTTAAGCGGGGGCCATTCGATCATCCTGTTGCGAGCCGCCGAGCCAGGGGACATCACTGATGCGGAGTCGGAATTTGGCTCTTCGGAGTACGCCAAGGAGGTACTCGGGGCCTTGTGGGGATATCCCCCGGAACTGGAGTTGGAGAAAGAGGCCTCCCTCCAGAAGGGTCTTGTGGAAATAATCAAGGGAGAGCTCGTCAGCTCTGCCCACGATTGTTCAGAGGGCGGAATCGCCGTAACCCTCGCGGAATCAACGTTTCCGAACAGCGTTGGATGCAGGGTTAACTTAACTTCTCTGGACCTTCCGCCCGAGTTCGTGTTGTTCGGCGAGGATGCCAGCCGGGTAGTGCTTTCCTGCGACCCGGCGAATGTCCTGCGAATCCAACAAATAGCCGGAAAATACGGCCTTTCCGCACAATTGATCGGGGAAACAATTTCAGAACAAATTGAGATTCAGCTGAATGGCCAGCCCGTCATATCGGCACGGCTCGGTGAGCTGCGCACCCTATACGAGGACGCTTTGGAGAAGGCCTTGAGGACAGAACTGAAGAGCGTTGCGGCAGACTGACGACTGGGAATGGATTCTAGATGAATTACCTTGATGATGTCATAGCCACGCTGTTGGCGGTCCCGGCGCAGCTTGAGCATTACGCTCATGGACTTTCCGAAGAACAACTCTCGTGGCGGCCTTCTCCGGACGTCTTTTCAGTTCGCGAGAATATTCTTCATCTTCGCGATATCGATATCGAAGGCTATGAGCGCCGAATTCGTATGATTTTGACCGAAGACAATCCCACGCTTCCGGATGTTGATGGCGGCAAACTGGCGCGTGAGCGCAACTACAACCTGCAGCCAGTCGCTCCTGCCATTGAAGATTTACGCCGCTCCCGTAAAGCAAGTCTGGAGACACTCGCCAATTGTTCGGACTCCGACTTGGATCGCGTCGCTGAAATGCAGGGCATAGGCCGGATCGACTTGCGGCATCTGCTGCAGCTATGGATTCAGCATGACGCCGAACACATGGCTGATCTTCGGGAGTTACACCGCGCCATTGTCACTGGCCTCCCAGGCAATCACTTGCCGAATCGCGGGCTGCGGGCCAATGGCGCAGCGTTCAGGTTGTTGTAATGTCGTAACCAGGGCCTACACAAATGCTGACTTCGGATAAATTTCGCGAAGAATGTGGCGTAGTGGCGATTCATTCCCACTCTGAAGCCGAGAAGCTTGCCTACCTCGGGTTGCACGCGCTGCAGCATCGGGGACAGGAATCTGCGGGAATCGTGACTTCCGATGGACTGAGCCTGCACGCTCATAAAGCCATGGGACTGGTCGCTGACATCTTTCGGGAAGAGGAACTCACCAAGCTTCGCGGCACGCTGGCCATCGGGCACACCCGCTACTCGACCAGCGGCGATTCGGCTCTGCTCAATGCCCAACCCATCATGGTCCAATCCAACAAGGGCCAGATCGCGATCGCTCACAACGGCAACCTGGTCAATGCTCAGGAAATTCGCGCGCGGCTCGAGAGCCAGGGTTCCATCTTCCAGACTACCAGCGATACGGAAGTCATTGTCCACCTGATTGCCCTGTCCAAAGAACAGACTCTCCCGGAAGCGATGGCCGATGCTCTTCGTCGCGTGGAGGGGGCCTTTTCGCTGGTCATGATCAGCGCTGACCGGGTTTTTGCGGCGCGCGATCCACGAGGTTTTCGCCCACTTGCCATGGGACGCATTACAGCTCAACCTGGCGCGAAGCGCGACACCATTGTTTTCGCTTCAGAGACTTGCGCATTTGACCTGATTGGCGCAACTTACGAGCGCGAAGTGAAAGCTGGCGAACTGGTCGTCGTCGGCCCCGAAGGTGTCAGCTCCCGCTTCTACTCGCCGACCGGGCCACAATCAAGCTGCATCTTCGAGCACGTGTATTTTTCGCGCCCTGACAGCATTGTGTTTGACCGGTCTGTGGATCAGAGCCGCGAACAACTCGGCAGGCAACTGGCGCGTGAAGCCCCTGTTGACGCGGACATCGTTGTACCCGTTCCCGACTCTGGCGTCACTGCCGCCATGGGCTTTTCCGCAGAAAGCGGTATTCCATTCCGTTTCGGGCTAATCCGCAATCACTATATTGGCAGGACCTTCATCGAGCCCTCACAGTCCGTGCGCGATTTCGGCGTAAAGCTCAAGCTCAACCCCGTACGCTCGATGCTGGAGGGCAAGCGCGTGGTCCTGATTGACGATTCCATCGTGCGCGGGACGACCAGCAAAAAGATTGTCCGCATGATCCGCAATGCCGGAGCCAGGCAAGTCCACATGCGCGTCTCCTGTCCCCCGACCATCTCGCCATGCTTTTATGGAGTGGACACTCCCTCCAAAAGCCAGCTGATCGCGGCCAATAAGTCCATTGAGCAGATTCGCGAATACATCGGCGCTGATTCCCTTGCTTATCTTTCTCTGGATGGCTTGAAGAAGGCTTGCGGAGATGGGCAGAAAACCACTTACTGCTCCGCTTGCTACACCGGCAACTATCCCACCAACTGGGTTGATTTCGAGGATATCCAGCCCACCAGCGCTAAACGCTGATCGCGACACACCGCAGCGTAAACCGGCTTGCCTCATGCCCGGCTCCCGCGATTAGAAATGAAATTTCAGGCTTCCGCCCACGGTGCGCGAGGGCGCGTACTGGATCGGAATCTCCTCGCTCTCTTTTGCAATCTGGTATCGGCTATCCGAAAGATTAGTGACGTCAAATTCTAGGTCGAGCCGGCGCGGCTCTGAATTCCACAGATTTAATCCCGTCACCAGGTCGGCCGTCAGGTGCTGTGGCAGACGTGGGCCGCGCTCCACCACAGTTCCGCTCCCGTAACGCAGCGCGCTTCCTGCCCAGAACCCTCGCCAGCGGTTGTGGTAGAAGAGCTGTGCCGTGCCCGTATGGGTCTGATCAAAAGCCGGCATGATCCGTTCGCCCGGAGCAAGGATTTCATCCCCGGTGAATCCGCCGGTCACCGGCCCGTAGAAGAAAGTGCGGGCCCATGCGTATTGAAAACGCCCGCTGATGCCCAGGCGCTCCAACTGCCTCATGTTCAGGATCAGCTCCGCGCCTTCTGAGCGCGCCGTGTGGAAATTGATAGGCAGGAAAATGCGCGAGATGCTGATTTCGTGGTTCTCGAAACTATTATGCCCGGTGTGAACATAAGCGTTCACTTCCAGGCTGACCCGAGGATGTAGTTCCTGGGCGACTCCGGCTTCGAAATAATTTTGCGTGTAAGCCCGGACATCTCCGACGCGCTGCTCAGGATCGACCGCGTTGTGTCCGATAAAGCTGGCCAGCAGCGAATATTCGAGAGGCGGAGGGGAGAAAAATCGATTGTAAGCGGCGTGAACCACGGTGTTGGTGCGATCGAAGTGATAGGCCAGTCCAATCCGGGGGCTGGTTTGAACATTGGTTCGCACCAGCGTGAAGTAGTCATAACGCAGCCCGGCATCTACCCACAGGTTGCGAACCGGCGAGAAGTGGTCCTGAACATAAGCACTGGCCTGGCCCCCGTGCTTGCCGCCGCTGAATGCAGGAAAAACATCGGGATCGCCACGAGAGTCAAAAAGGAAACTTTCCAGCTCGCGCAGCCTCACAAAATCCACTCCTCCCTTGATCACATGGCTGTGCCATAGATGAGATAAATCGCTCTTGGCACCCACGGTTAAAGTGCTGCGAGATGCATTTGAATAGGGCGTGATCGGATCGCTAGTTGGCAGGACACGATCCGACCCCAGCCGCTGATATACGGAGCTGGAGATCAACGTGTTTGGTGAAAACTCATGCAGCCACGTGACGATCGCTGTGTTCTGGCGCAGATGACGGTCCGCATCGCGCCCCACCTCCTGATCTTCCGCCAGATTAGGCTGCTGAAAATTCGTGCCGCCGCCCATCAGCAGCAGCTTCAGTCCATCCTTTGCTCCATGCCAGTCAAGTTGCGCGGTAGCGCGGGCGCCCTTGCCAAAATCATGCAGTTCAGCCGGCTGTGGAGGATCCAGATAACGGCCTGAAGTAAATCCATCGGCAAAAACGTAATAGCCAACCTTGCCAATCTGCCCGCCGTAGTCGGCATTCACATCATAGTTGTCTACCGTTGCGCCGCGGAAATTTACGTCCCCATGACCCGCCATAACAGCTCCGGACCTAGTCGCGATATCCAGCACGCCCCCAAACCGGTTGCCGTACTCTGCGGCAAAGCCGCCGGTCATCAGGTCAACGGTCTCAAAAATTTGCGGACTTACGCCAGGGCTAAATTGCGGCTGCGTGTTGTCGAGAAAGGAGACGCCATTGAGGAACTCGTGCAGAGAAAATTCGTTTCCGCGCACGGTCAGAAAATTGTCGTGACTCTGGCTCGCCCCGGGCATGAGATTGGCTACTAACGCGGTCGTGTTGTCGGCGATCGGGTCCGGCAGGCGCTCGAGATCTTCTCGAGTAAACCTTTGCGAACTCCCGGTTTGTTCGGGATCCACTGTCCGGTAGATCTCGTGAACCTCGACTTCCTGCTGCAAGGCCTCTCGCCGCGTCAGTTCAAGGGACACAGATACTGGTTGGCGAGGCGGAAGGATAAAGGCGTATTCCGATGAATAGAAACCCGCCGCCTCCGCTCGCAGGTGATAGGCGCCGGGCTCGGCGGCGGCAAACTGGAATTTGCCTTCCGAATCCGAAACCCTGCTTCCAGCTTCAGCTCCGCTCTCGTGCTGCAGTACGACCCGTGCGCCTGAGACCGCACTCCCGCCAGCATCTCGAAGGCTACCCTCGATCACTGACTGCGCACAGGCGAGGCCAGTAATTGCGAAAAGAATAAGAAATACCCGAGTCGATTGCATAAGAAGTGAGAGTCTCCGCCGGGCAGGCGGGCGAGCGCTCCACTAGCTCCCAAGCCAAATCAAGTGTATTCGAAAGATACGCAATTTTGCGAAGTTATGCTTTCTAGCTGTGAGTGGGCTTCAAGGGGTCATTTTCGCCGCGGCTACCCTGGGAATCCCTTGCAGGTCATTGGTGATCCGTACCTCGTCCCAGTCGGACAAAGCAGTTCGCACTTGGTCCACAATGGTTCCACTAATTTCGAAAATCAGCCATCCGCCAGCCTTAAGCGAGCTGCGTGCCTGGAACACAAGCCGCTCGATCACCTCGATCCCGGCAGGCCCGGCAAAAACTGCGTTGCGCGGTTCGAATTTCCGCACTTCGAGTTGAACCTGGTCTTCCTCCGACTCACCCACGTAGGGCGGATTGGATACAACGAGATCGAATTTGCCTCCCAGGTTCGCAAGCAAATCCAACTGATGAAATTGGATGCGCATGTCGAAACCATGCCTCGCCGCGTTAGCCTTGGCGATTTCCAGTGCTTCGGGAGAGATGTCAGTGGCGTGAATCTCTGCCTGGGGAAGTTCCTTGGCCAGGGCCAACGCGATACAACCCGAGCCCGTCCCCACATCCACAATTCTGGGCCGATCCATGGAACGGGTCAGGGGAAGCGCGGTCTCTATCAGGTGCTCGGTTTCAGGTCTAGGAATGAGCACCGCGGGACTGACGATCAAGTCCATGCCCCAGAATTCCTGGTGGCCGGTGATGTACTGCGACGGAATGCCCTGGGCACGTTGCGAAAGAGCGTCGTTATAGCGGCTCATTTCGTCGTCGGTCAGAGCGCGTTCGGGGTGGGCATAAAGATGGGCGCGGTCACAGCCCAGAGTGAACATCAGCAGAACCTCGGCGTTCATGCGCGGCGAGCCCGCCTGGGCGGCTGTGAGTCGCTGGATAGCTGAGTTTAGTGCTTCTTGCAGGCGCACACGCGTTATCCGACCGGAGCTTCACTTTCCTGCTTCAGCTTTTCCGCCTCGTAATGAGTAACCAGTCCTTCGATCAGCGGCTGAAGTTTGCCATCCATGACTTGTTCCAGCTGGTGGATCGTCAGCCCGATCCGGTGGTCGGTTACGCGGTTCTGAGGAAAATTGTAGGTTCGAATCTTTTCGCTGCGGTCACCGCTGCCCACCATGGTTTTGCGCTCTTTGGCTAGCGCCTCCTGCTGCTTCTGCATTTCCATTTCATACAGACGCGATCGCAGAACCCGCATACCTTTTTCTCGATTCTTGATCTGCGACTTTTCATCCTGGCAGCTCACAACCGTATTGGTCGGGATATGCGTGATGCGCACGGCTGAGTACGTTGTGTTAACCGATTGACCGCCGGGACCTGATGAACAGAAAGTATCAATCCGCAGGTCCTTGGCTTCGATCTTGATGTCTACGTCTTCGGCTTCCGGCAGAACGGCGACCGTAACCGCCGAAGTATGAACGCGTCCCTGCTGCTCAGTGGCTGGAACACGCTGCACCCGGTGTACGCCGCTCTCGTACTTCATGCGGGAGTAAACCTTATTGCCCGAAATCATCGCGATGACTTCCTTCAATCCGCCTACCCCCGACTCGGAGGTGTTCAATATTTCCACCTTCCAGCCCTGGGTCTCGGCGTACCGCGTGTACATGCGGAACATTTCAGCCGCGAACAACGTGGCTTCGTCCCCCCCCGTCCCGGCGCGGATTTCAAGTATTACGTCTTTCTCGTCGTTAGGATCTTTCGGCAAGAGCAGAATCTTCAATTCCTGTTCGACCGCTGCCAGGCGCGGCTCCAGCTTGTCGAACTCTTCCTGCGCATAGGCCCGCATTTCCGGATCTTTTTCTTCCGTCAGAACCGCCTTGCTCTCGGCGATGCCGCGCTTTAGATCTTTGTGCTCGCGATATTTCTCTACGATCGGAGTCATGTCGCTATGCGCCTTGGCAGTCTTCTGGTACTTCGCCGAGTCATTCATGATCTCCGGCGACGCCAGAGCGTTGGTCAGCTCTTCATAGCGAGTCTCGATCTGGTCTAGTCTTTCAAACATGAGAGTCTTTGGTCTTTGAACTTATCTTCCACACGACAAAATCATTCTAAGCTGTTTTTTCTGAGAACCAAGAACTGGATATGGGGAGCTATCTTGGCGGCTGGCGCCGCTAGGCTTTGACTAATTCTCCGCCGCGCTGCTTCTCCAGCGCCATAGCTTCGTCCAGCGCTGAGATCGCGCATTCTACCTGGTCATCCGCCGGTGGTTGCGTGGTGATGCGCTGCAGCCACAATCCCGGGGCGGTCATCATGGCAAATAATGAACCGCGGTGCTTGGCCGCAAAGCGAATTACTTCGTAAGAGACGCCGGCGATCACCGGAAGCAGTACTATGCGCGCAAGGAAGCGTCCCCAGAAACTCGCAGCCGGAACCAGCGTGTAGACCAGAATGGAAATGATCATTACCGTCATCAGAAAGCTGGTTCCGCATCGGGGATGAAAAGTTGAATACTTCTGCACCACGCCGGCCTGCAGAGGATCCCCCGCTTCAAACGCGAAAACTGTCTTGTGCTCGGCGCCGTGATACTGGTAAACCCGGCGAATGTCTTTCAGCAGCGACGTGCCCCAGATAAACAACAGGAACAGCGCAATGCGAATCGATCCGTCAACCAGATTGAAAATGATTCGTTCGCCAAAGATCGGATTGACGCACTTCAACTCCGTCGCCGCCAGCAGCGGCAGGAATTTGTACATGAAGATGAAGAATCCGACCGAGATGAAGATATTCACCGCGGCCATCCATCCGCTGATTTCGAGTTTCTTCGCGCTTGCCTCTCCGCTCTCCGGCTGAGCCTGATCCAGCGCCACGTTCGCTGAATACCGCAGCGCGCGAAAGCCCAGCGTCATGGCTTGGCCTAGCGTAATGACCCCTCGAATTACCGGCCACGCCATCCACTTGTGCTTCTCGGACAGCCGCTCCAGTGGCTCGCAATGAATCGCCATTTCTCCGGAAGGCTTGCGGACCGCAATTCCCCACGCATGGGGAGAGCGCATCATTACGCCTTCTAATACAGCCTGGCCGCCAACCAGAGTTTCTTCTCCACTCTCCAGAGCCGGCAGTAGCTGGACCGCCACCAGGAAACGCCACATGGAACGCAAAAACGACATGTACTTTAGATGTTCCTTCAGGCCAAATGGCTCACATGCTTAGAGTACCATAGTCGGGGTAGGTGCGGATGGCACGAAGGTGCGGTAAGTTGATGTAAGTAATGCGGTTACGGATCAATCGAGTTGACGGCTTGGAACCCCTGGCCGCCTCATCGACCCACAGCCCTAACCCGTAACCTCGGCCGGTTGCGACGAGGCGGGGTTCAGCGGATCTCCAAGCTTCACGCGGCTGGCACGCTGCATCTCCTGCACTAGCTCAGCATTCAATTGGGCGCGCGTTTCGCCTGACATGACCGACCCTGCCGCGAGCGCAAACCGTAGAGCAGCGGTCTGATCGTCAAAATACAGAATCACTTTCCTGGCCGCCATGGAGTATCTCCTGATCGAAAGTCGTGGCGCGCGTGCGAAATCGTTATTGGCCATTCTCGGTCGGGAGTAGCTAACACAGAAGTGACCGTTTTGGTACTCCAGTGTTTCACTTAGGCCTGGTTACGTCTGGCGGACGGCAATGCTGGTTTTGCTTGACGAGGTAAGTATCTCAAGGCACACTTCTTAGCATCCGCGTCCATACAACTTCGTAGGAAGGGTTTATGCAGGAGTTGGGTCTCGCTGTCGGTGTCCAGTTCTGCCTCATGCTGGGAGTTGCTGGCCTGTTGTGGCCAGAGAAGTTAAAGCCGGTTTACGAAGTCCTGATGTTTCCCTGGTTCCCCAGCTATCGTACGGTACGTCTTCATAGTTTCGCCGCTATCGGCTTTTCCTTGGTGATGCTGGCAATGTGGTTTGTGCGCAGCCATTTGGGCTAGGGCCGGATCCACCGTACCCGCGATTTTTTTTTGCGTAAAAAAGGCGCGCATAGGAACGTGCGCGCCCCGTACCTTCAGGCTACTTTAACCGGTTCGTAGGCCTCGCGAACTCCAATCTTCTGGCGGATCG
>Ga0310810_10006988_pt1 | contig 12816 bp, 10 predicted proteins | sample NCmetagenome_FD_207641 | JGI IMG/M metagenome (GOLD analysis project Ga0310810, IMG submission 207641) | Soil microbial communities from experimental microcosm in Duke University, North Carolina, United States - NC | ecosystem: Engineered > Artificial ecosystem > Soil microcosm > Unclassified ... | reverse complement strand
AAACCCCGAACGATCCGTGGCCATGGTTCAGCGTCTGACGGACGGCGGGTGGCCAGCGTATCAAGTCGAGCCCGACAAGACGACTCGCGGTCTGACGCTCGTTCGGATCGGACCGTTCCGCTCTGCGCAGGAAGCCGACGAAGTGCGAGAAGTGCTGCGCGCCACTGCCGACTACGAAGGCGCGTTCGTGCGAAACATTTCGCAGCGATAGCGTAGGCCGGCTCTTGCTGTGTCGACCTGGCGTCGAGTTCCATGCTCGGAGTCAGCGGCTCTGCGCGTCAGCAACTCGAGATAGGTGCCGAGCTCGTTCTCGTCAGCCACACCAGCGCACTCGATCCACGCATGTGCGGAGAGTGCAGCACCATCCTTTTTCACGCCTACGCATAGTCGCGGCGCCGAGCCGCGGCGGCGCAGCAGACCGTACAACACCAGGCTTCTGCGCAGGCAGGTGGAGTCAAAGGGCAATAGGCGATAGGCGGCAGTCGCGAACTGATCGAGTCGATAGGACGGGCGCGCCAGTATCCTTCCGTGACCAGTCAGTCGATCGAGCCATCCGACCAGCGCGCGCACCGACATCAGCCGCAGCCCGATCTCAATCGTGATCGCGAGGAGGAGGCTCTCGGCCATCGTGGCGTAATCTGCCGGCCGATGACCGAATAGGTTCATTGCAAGGATTCGGCCGGGACGAGAAGTTGTTTCTCGCACAACTCCTTCACGAGAGTCGCGAGATCACCCTTCAGCCTCTCGGGCGACACATCGAACTCCTCGAGCATGATCGAGCACACGTCCGTGAGCGTTCGCTCCTCTGCCAGCAGGTTCCAGGCTCGCGTGCCGACAGCGTCGAGGCCGTAGTACACGCCCGATTCGAGATTGAGTAGAACGGTTTCCCCTGCCAGCTCACGGGAGAGGACGGAGGGGTGTACGCGAAGGCGGGCAGTTGCAGGCTCGGTCACCGGGATTGAAGGTAGCACGGACGACAACGGTTCGGGGTGCGAAGGCCCGAAGCCGCGAGGGGGGACGAGGAGGCCGTCGAATGTCGAATGCTCGAATCGAGCGCGCGGTGACTGGTCTGGTCCGGAGATCTCAGCGCGCCACCGAACGGCATGACCATCACGGCTCTCGATGGTGATGGCAACCTCGTCGCCGGACACGACAGGCACGACGCGGTCGAAGGGGAAGAAGGCCTGCGCGAAGTTGGTCGTGGCGCTCTCGCCGGGAACGTTTCCCATGCGGATGCCATCGGCAAGCGTCGTCACAAAACAGCCGCAGAGACCGTGGACGAGGCCATCGCGCTGGATCCTGACGACTGCCGATCCCGTGACGTAAAGCGACGTCGAACGGGCAAGATCGATCGATCCGATCACCGCTGGCGCGCACAGAAGCTGCTCGCGCTCGAACCTGCCGGAGTGGACGTGGCCCACCGCGAATGCCCGGATGGAGGACAGATCGACGCCGTGAACCACCCCTGCCCAGACGTCGATTTCGCGTTCGTAGAACTCGGGTGCCTCTACAGGCGCAATCATCAGCTCGATTCTTTGCGGGATGACGATGCCGCCGGGCTTGAGCAATCGACGGCGTGCATCGACGAACGACGCGAGGCCTCCCGCTTGCAGTCCGAACGTGTCGTGAATGTCGGCGACGAGTACATCCGCCGTCTCGTGCACGACATATCGTGCGGAGTCCGACTGAATGAAGTCGATTCGATCCGCACAACCCGCGGACTTCACCAGCAGCCTGCCGAGGTGGACGGCGTCGCTCGATTCAATCGCATAGACGCGCCGGGCTCCAGCCCGGACCGCCAGCACTGCCAGTAGTCCCGAACCGGTTCCCAGGTCGACGAGGACATCGCCGTTGCGAACAACACTCGCGATCGCATTCGCATACTGCGTCAGACGCGACCCGGTACGGGTGAGGCAGAACGCATGAAACTGAAGCAGGTCGAGGTGTGACATGTGACGTCAGATCGTCGCACGATCGCGCGATTGAACGTGCAGGAGCAATGGACTCTCCGTCGCCGAATCGCATAGGCTGCAGTTTCGAGACAGATGGCAGGGATCATCGCGATCGTCAACACGAACCAGGCGCCAGTGGGCGAGATGCTGTTGCGCGCGATCGCCGATGTGCCAGGCAACCCAGGATCGTCGGCGGCTAATGTCCGCGTGGAGAGCAACGTAGGACTCGGAGTGGTTCCCTTCTGTCCGGCAACAGCGGCACACTACGGGTCGGCATCGGTCGCAAGAGGGGCCGACGAGCAGCCCCTCACGCTCGATGGTCAGGTCTGGACCGTCATGGATGGCCGCCTCGACGATCGCCGAGCGCTCGAGGCCCTGCTGGAAGGCGAGAGTCGTGGCCACCTCGATGCGGAGCCGGACGCGGCGCTCCTGGCGCGTGCGTATGCCAAATGGGGAGATGCCTGTGTGTCGCATCTTCTCGGGGACTTTGCCTTCTGCATCTGGGACTCGCGACGCAGACGCCTCGTGTGCGGCCGGGATCATTTTGGTGTCAAGCCGCTGTATGTCGCCCACGTTGGCGGCGCTCTCGTGGTGTCGAGCGTGTTGCGCTGGGTCCGACGGCATCCCGCGGTCTCGCACCGGCTGCGCGATGAAGCCGTCGGTGATTTCCTGCTGTTTGGCTTGTGCATGGATCCGTCGCAGACTGCGTTCGCCGACATCTCCCGCGTGCCGCCCGCCCATCGTCTTGTCTACTGCGCGCAGACGAACTCGACTCGAGTGGAGCGCTACTGGGAGCTGACGGCGGGAGAGACCGCGCGCGAGGCCGATCCGCAGGAGTATCTCGAGCAGTTCTCGTCTCTCCTGCGATCCGCCGTTGCCGATCGCCTCACAGAGCGCACAACCGCCGTGTTGATGAGCGGCGGGCTCGACTCGTCGAGCGTGGCCACTGTTGCCGCGGATGTCATCGGACCGGCCGCGCCTTCCCGCCTGCGTGCCTTCACCATCGTCTACGACACGCTCATGGCCGACGATGAGCGGCAGCATTCGTCTGACGTGGCCGCATCGATCGGAATTCCGATTTGTCATTTCGCCGCCGACCAGTACCGTCCGTTCGAGCGGTGGGGCAGCGGTCTGGCGCCGCCCGAGCCGTCGCTTGAAGCGTTGACAGCGGTGATGGCGGACCTGCTCCATCTCCTCTCGCAACAGAGCCACGTCGCGCTGACCGGCGATGGCGGCGATCCGATGCTCCTGCCTTCGTCGGTGATAGATCACGTCGGCCATGTCAGTGCGGCGGCACTCGCGATCGATCTGTGGCGCGCGTGGCGGGCGCACACACGTCCACCGTTCGGAATCCGCTCGCGACTCTCGCGATGGTTTGCCAGCGCGGGAGTTCAGCCGGCGTGGTTGAGCCGGGAACTGACAGGAGTCTTCGATGCCCGTACACGCCAGCAGGACGTGGCGGCGCGGAGGGCGGCGAGAGGAGGCGCCCGGCGGGCCGCGCTGAGCGATGTCAGCGATCCCTGGTGGCCGTCCACGTTCGAAAGCCTTGACCCGGGCGCCACTGGTTGCGCCGTGGAGCTGCGATACCCTTTCTTCGACGTGCGGCTTGCCTCGTTCCTTCTGCGGCTGCCGTCGTTTCCCTGGTGCGTGGACAAGCACATTCTGCGGAGCGCGATGAAGGGGAGATTGCCCGAGTCGGTTCGCACGCGGTCGAAAACGCCGCTGGCAGGCAGCCCCATAGCACCGGGCGATCAGTGGTCGGTGCGCCAGGCTCTCGCCTTGTTCGACGCCACACCGGAGATCGCCAGGTTCGTCGACGTGGACACGTTTCGGACGACCGTTCAGGGCACGTCGCTGTTGTCGAATGCGAGCCTCGGAGCGTGGGCCGCAATCAGCCTTGCGGTGTGGCTGCGATGTGATTCGGGAGCGGCGGTTCAGTAGATGAGCGAACGGCATCACTACGTCGCGTGCGGACTTGCGATCGTGTCCGACATGGTGATTCCCGGGCTCCCGACTGCTCCTGTGGCGCATCCCGATCTCGATGTGTCAATCGGTGATTTCGACCGCGCGCGAGCCGGTCTCGGTGTCGAGCGGATTCGCTACATCAGCCGCGAGCGTCACGCCGACGGAACGCCCCAGTTGACAGTGTGGACGGGATCCTCCGGAGCACATCGACTGCGATATCACGACGGCACCGAGTTCGTGATCGACGCGCGCGCGGCGCTCGTGTCGGTCCGATGGGACGAGCCGCTGACCGAAGAGGATGCGGCTGTCTATTTCCTCGGACCCGTGTTGGGTTTTGTGATCCGGCTTCGCGGCCTCGTGCCGCTTCACGCCAGCGCCGTCATCATTGGCGGGAGAGCGTGTGTGTTTCTCGGAGGGGCTGGAGCGGGGAAGTCGACCACAGCGGCGGCCTTTGCGTCGCTGGGGTATCCAGTGCTGTCAGACGATCTTGTTCCTATCGTCGACCGTGACGGTGAGTTCTTCGCCCATCCGAGTCATCCGCGCCTGAGTGTCTGGCCCGACTCGGCGACGGCGCTCTTCGGAGCGGCGAACAACCTGCCCAGGCTGACGCCGACCTGGGACAAACGCTATCTCGAGCTTCAGAACGGATATCGTTTCCACGACATGGCCGCGCCGCTGGACGTGATCTACCTTCTCGGCGATGGCAACCAGATGTCTGTGAGCATATCGGGCCGTCGCGCGCTGCGGCCTCGCGAGGCGTTGATGGCGCTTGTGCGAAACACTTACGGGAACTATCTTCTCGATGCCTCGATGCGTCGTCAGGAGTTCGAGTTGATGGGCCGGATCGCGCAACACGTTCCCGTGCGAGCATTGAGCTTTGGCGACGACATCACCGAGCTGGTCGAGCGGTGCCGCGTGCTCGCCGACGAGAGGCTCGCTGATTTGGAGTCCTTATGAGCGCAAACGACTCCACATCTCGCAAGCAGCCGTACTCGTCTCCGCAGCTCGTGACGTATGGTGACATCGCAGAATTGACGCAGGCGACTGCGACAGCGAAGCAAAAGGCCGATAGCGGCGGCAGGTTGAAAACAAAAACGATCTGAGGCGTGTCACGTCGCCCTGCGGAGGTGGGTTGGCCTTCCGCTTGCAGCTAGCTCCGTGTGTTGTTTACACCCATTACATCCTTTACTTCTTTAACACCTCAGACTGTTCGCGCGAAAGCGCGTACGATCCTCGGTTGGACGCCAGGTCTGCGAAATCTGGTGTCAGGTGGTGTCTTGCCGTGCGGTTGCCTTGTTGGCACGTACGAAACGTGGACACGAGGATTGATCTCGATAGTGGACGAGCGAGGGCATTGCTGTTCCGACGACCGGCATCAGGTCAACGCGATCCTCTGACAGTCGCCTGTCGCACGACGACACGTCCCGAAAGATCACCGTCGGTGGTGTACAAAAAACCCAGAATCTCAGACTAAAGGACGAAGGGCGGGCCTGGAGACCCACCCTGACGAGTAAATCAGATCTTCGCCTTCGGGCGGCCTCGGGGTTTTTTCGGAGGCTTGTCCAGCGCCTTGAGCAGGATGTCAGCCGCGACCTCGGCACCGTTGGTCTCGGGCTTCTTCTTCAGCTTCGGTTGCGCGAGTAGCTTGTCGAGCGCGCCTTCCCATTTTCCCGCCAGCAGATCGTCGTGAGTGATCAGCGCCGATCGCATGTACTTCGGCATCTCGTCGACAAGGACGTCGTATTCCGGGAAGTGTCCACGCGGGGTGTAGAGGATGGCAGCGTCGTTGGCGATGCACTCGGAGATGATGCCGTATCCAGGCTTGGTCACCACCACCTCGGAGGCGCCGACGAGATCCTCGTAGCGAACCCCGATGTTGTACATCGCCTCTTCGTTGATCGTGACGAGCGATCCCTTCCGTTCAGCGGCCGGCGTGTCCTTCTTCACGCGCGCCAGCGGCGTCATCGCAGTCACGAGCACCGTGTACTTCTTGAACTTCGCCAGCACATCGGTGTCGAGACCACCGAGTCCGAAGCCGCCGAACGAGGAGAGCACGATCGGTTTGTCTCCCGGAATCTTGAGCAGCTTGCAGACTTCTTCCCGTGTGCGATGCGCATGACGCGCGACGAACGGGATGTCCCTGACGTTGGAGAAGCTCTCGAATCCGCCGGACATGGGCAGCCGCAGCGCCATCGACGCCTTGGCGTATGCGCCCCGGATCGCCGGGAGCAGCGACGGCGCCAGCCGCACGCGCGGATAGTCGGCGTAGATCCAATCCCAGGTGAAGTTGCCGAGACCGATCGACGGGATGCCGGCCGACGCGCCCACCGCAAACGCGAGCGGAGGGATGTCGCCGACGATGATGCCTGCGCCGAGCTCGCGGAGCGAACGGGTCTCGCTGGCGGCACGCGTGACGAGATCACTGTGAAACGAGGCGGCGCGCCTGATGCTGTCCGCTTCGTCCAGCGTCAGCGCATCGGACTGCACCACGCCGGTATCGCATTCGAGCGTGCTGTACGTGACCTTGCCCTTGACGGTCATATCGAACAGCCAGCGCGGCGCGGACGTGCGAACCCCGACTCGCGTTTCGGGACGCTGGGCAAGAATGGCGTTGATGACCTCGATGGAGCGCGAGGCATGACCGAACCCGTGACCTGAGATGTAGAAGACGATCGCTTGTGCCAAAGACTGGTCTACCTCATTCCGGCGAGTCTGAAGACCTGCCGCTACTGGGGCCCTTCAAAGACCCGCCGCTACTGCGGGTCGGTTCGAGACCCGCCACTCCTCACTGGATCACCGATTGCTGTGGGACTTCCGATCCAACCAACTCCGGTGCCGGACCATTTGAGAGTGCGACTGCGACCACTTGCTCCAGCGTCTCGACCGGCACAAACGTCATCTCGTTGCGTATCTCCTCGGTCAGCTCCGTCAAGTCGGGCTCGTTCAGGGCGGGGAGAATCACCGTCTTGATTCCCGAGCGCCGCGCCGCCAGAGACTTCTCGCGAATCCCCCCAACGGGGAGCACCAGGCCGCTCAGCGTGATCTCGCCAGTCATCGCGACATCCCGCCTGACGGGTACCTTCCGCGCCGCCGACAGGATGGCCGTTGCCATCGTCACACCCGCCGACGGGCCGTCCTTGGGTATCGCCCCCGCCGGCACGTGGATGTGCAGGTCGTGTTGCGCGAGGAATTCTGGCGAAATTCCGAGGTCTTTGGCGTTGGCCCGGATGTGACTCAGGGCTGCGCGCGCCGATTCCTGCATCACGTTTCCGAGCTGACCCGTCAAGATAATGTTCTGGTTCCCGCCGGGAAGCAAGGTCGCTTCGACAAAAAGTACGTCGCCACCCGTTTCCGTCCACGCCAGGCCGGTCGCGACGCCGGGCCGTGAGGTCCGGAACGCCATCTCCTTTTTGAAGCGCGCCGGGCCGAGAAAGCGCTCCAGATCGGTTCGGTCGATGACCGTCGGCGCCAGCGGCGGGCTGTCGAGCGGATGCGTGGCAATGCGGGCGGCGACCTTGCGCGCGAGCGTCCCGAGCTGGCGCTCGAGGTTTCGCACACCCGCTTCCCGCGTGTACTCGCTGATGACCAGGCGTAAGGTGTCGTCCGGCACCACCATGGTGGAATCAGGCAGCCCGTGCTCGGTCATCTGCCGCGGCAGGAGGTACTTGCGCGCGATATGGACCTTCTCCTCTTCGCTGTAGCCCGCCAGTTGGATGATCTCCATGCGGTCGAGCAGCGCCGGGTGAATCGTCCCCAACTGGTTGGCCGTGGCGATGAACAGCGTGCGCGACAGGTCGACCGGGATCTCGAGGTAGTGGTCGCGGAACGAGTGATTCTGCGCCGGGTCGAGCACCTCGAGCAGCGCCGCCGCCGGATCCCCTGAGAAGCCGCCGGCCGTCACCTTGTCGATCTCATCGAGCATGAACACCGGGTTCATCGAGCCGGCCTGCTTGAGCGCCTGCACGATGCGGCCGGGGATGGAGCCGATATAGGTGCGGCGATGGCCGCGAATCTCGGCCTCGTCGCGGACTCCACCAAGCGAGAGGCGGACGAACTTCCGCGACATGGCGCGCGCAATCGACTGCCCGAGCGAGGTCTTGCCCACACCGGGCGGGCCGACAAAGCACAGGATCGGCCCCTTCATGTCGCCTTTCAACTTGCGGACGGACAGGTACTCGATGATGCGTTCTTTGACTTTGTCGAGGTCGTAGTGATCCTCGTCGAGGACACGGCGTCCCTCGACCGGATCGATGCGGTCCGCGGTCGTCGCCGACCAGGGAACATCGAGCAGCCAGTCGATGTAGGTCCGCAGCATCTGATACTCGGGTGACGCGGCCGTCATGCGCGCGAGCCGATCGACCTCGCGCATGGCGACGACATTCACGCTCTCGGGCAGCTTGGCGTCCTCGACGCGCTTCCGGAGCTCGGCGATCTCGTTGCCTTCGCCTTCGCCAAGTTCCTGCTGAATGGCTTTGAGCTGCTGACGCAGGTAGTACTGCCGCTGCGCGTCGGTCATCTCCTGCTGCGCCGCCGACTCGATCTTCCCCTTGACCTCGAGCAACGACACTTCGCGCGTGAGCGAGGCGGAGACGATCTCGAACTTCTTCAGCAGGTCGTTGGCTTCGAGCAGTTCCTGGCGATCCGACGGCTTCATCTCGACGAGGCTCGCCAGCACGTAGACCAGGCGGAGCGGGTCGTCGATGTTCATCACCACGCCGCGCAGATCTTCCGAGAGCCCTGTCGACAGTGAAAGCGCCTTTTCGATCAGTTCCTGAATCCGGCGGATGTGCGCTTCGACTTCGATCGATCGCTCGAACGCTTCCGGCAACTGGGCGATCTGGGCCCGCATGCTGGTGCCGGTGCGCGTGACCAGCGTCGCGCGCGCACGCGATAGCCCCTCGATGATGACGTTGATGCCGCTCGGCACCTTGGCCATCTGACGGATCACGCCGACGGTGCCGATTTGCAGCAGGTCGTCGGGACCGGGATCGTCAGCCTCGTTGTTCTGCAGCACCAGGAATACGAGACGGTCCGATCCGAGCGCGCGGTTCACGGTCTCGATCGAGACGGGCCGGTTCACCGCCAGCGGCTGCAGTGTCAGCGGCAACGCGACGGTCCGTCGCAGCGGCAGAACGGGGAGCTCGGATGGAAGTTGTGGAGTGGTCTCGGCCATCGTGGGCTTTGGCTCTAGGCTCGTGGCGCTAGGCGTTTGGCTCTCGACAGCCGATGATTCCCGGCCCCTACAGCCGAGAGCCCAAGGCCAGAGCCGACATGTCCAGTCTATCAGTGTGGTACGCTTCGCGCGTGGACGAGCGCCAGTTTTTCACCGAAAAGCCCGAGCAGCGCCCGGCTCGGTTCCAGTGCCCTCGCTGTCGCCGCACCAACGACTATTCGATCAAGTGGCTGCGCCGTACAAAGAAAGGGCAGATCCCGTCCGGCGCCAACGAGCACGACCGGGTTCTCTTCGGTAAGTCGAAGGACCACCTGATTCGCGTCGATGACGACCTGGTCTGTAAGACGTGCGGCAAGCGTTTTGAGATCCCGTCCCATCGCGCGCTCATCTTCCTTGAAGAGCTTGAAGGTCTGCCTCAGGACGACGTGGACGACGAGGAGTAACCATCATGCAGGCATTGTTGAAGGCACGGCGGGGGTGCATTGCCTGGCTGCTGCTGCTCGTCGCCGGCACCGTTCCCTCGGCACAAACGCCCGGCCCGCGGCCGGCGGCCCCGACGGCCAGCCCCGCGGCCCGCGCGATGAATGCCGGGCAATTCGACGAGGTCGAACGGCTGCTGAAGAGTGCGACCGATGCGCCGTCGGTCGCGCTGCGCGCCCGCGCACAGATCGCTCAAGGGCACTACACCGAGGCACAGTCGCTCCTGACGCCGGTCGCAATGGCTCAACCCGAAAGCGACGCCGCCCTCGAGCTCGGGATGCTGGAGCTCTATCTCGGTCGTCGTGCTGACGGAATCCGCCGGCTTCGTCTGCTGGCAGGGCGACTCCAGCCGCGGACGGCTCGGGATTACTACCGACTCGCGCAGGCGGCGAGTGCGCTCGCCGGCTTCCAGGATGCGCAGGCGTTCAAGGAGGCCAATAGCTTCTTCCGCGACGCCAACAAGTTGGCGCCAGACGACCCCGACATCAACGCGGCATGGGGGGAGCTGTTCCTCGACAAACACAATCCCGCCGATTCGATGAAGTCGTTCCAGGAGGCACTCCGCGTCGACGAGAATCACATCGGAGCGCTCGTCGGGGCCGCGCAGGTCGCCGCCGGTACCAACCCTCCCGCGGCGCACGCGGCGCTGGAGAAGGCGCTCAAGGTCAACCCGAACTCGGTGCCTGCGCATCTGCTCTCGGCAGAGCTCGCGCTCGACGATCGCGAGCGCGACAGCGCGAAGGAGAGCATCAAGAAGGCGCTGGCAATCAACCCGAACAGCCTCGAGGCCCGGTCGATCGAAGCCGCCATGGCACGGCTCGAGGACAAGACCACCGAATTCGATCGGCTCGTGCAGGACATCCTGAAGATCAACCCGAGCTACGGCGAAGTCTATCGCGTGGCCGGTGACCACCTGGCGCGCAACTACCGCTTCGACGAGGCCGTCGATCTCGTGCGCCGTGCGTTGACACTCGATGCGGAGAATACGCGGGCGTATTCCGATCTGGGCACGCACCTGCTGAGAACGGGCGACGAAAAGGGTGCGCGCGTCGCGCTCGAACGCGCGTTCAAGGGCGACTCATTCGACCAAACCACTTTCAACCAGCTCGACCTGCTCGACACGATCGACAAGTTCGTGACCATCACCGACGGCGACATCATCATGCGCCTCGATCCGAACGAAGTCGGCGTCATGCGCGAGTACGCGATGCCGCTCGCGAAAGAAGCGCTCGCAACGCTGCAGAAGCTCTACGACTTCAAGGTCACCGGGCCCATTCTGATCGAGATGTTTCCCAAGCACGATCAGTTCGCCGTGCGGACCATCGGCCTGCCTGGTTTCATCGGGGCCCTGGGCGCCTGCTTCGGGCGCGTGGTGACCCTCGATTCCCCCAATGCGCGCGGTCCAGGCGAGTTCCATTGGGGCGAGACGCTGTGGCACGAGATCGCCCATGTGATCACGCTGCAGATGTCGAAGAACCGCCTGCCCCGCTGGTTGAGCGAAGGCATCTCGGTCTGGGAGGAGCGCCGGGCGCGCCCGGAGTGGGGCCGCGAGATGGACCTGGCGTTCGCGCAGGCGATCAACGACGACAAGATACTGAAGCTCAAGGTGCTCAACGAAGGATTCAGCGATCCGCGCTTGATCTCGCTCTCTTACTACCAGGCCTCTCTGGTCGTCGATCACATCGTCGATACCTACGGACAACCGGCGCTGCACGCGTTGATTCGCTCGTACGGCGATGGCCTGGAGACCGAGGCTGCCGTCAAGGAGTCGCTGGGCGTCAGCCTCGATCAGTTGCAGACCGGTTTCGACGCCCGGCTCGAGAAGCAGTACGCCTCCCTCCGCAAGTCGCTCCAGACGCCGAAATCGGCCACCAAGCCGACAGCCGAAGATCTGAAGAAGATGGCGGAGAGCAACCCGGAGAGTTTCGCGGTGCAGATGCAGCTCGCGGTGGCGCTGCACCAGGCCAAAGATCCGAAGGCGGCGATTCAGGCACTCGAGCGTGCCGCCAAACTCGCACCCACGGCGACCGGCGACAACAATCCGAACAAGATGATTGCCGCCATCGCCATGGAGATGAAGGACACACCGCGCGCGATCCAGGCGCTCGAGGCGCTGCTCAAAGTGGACAGCGCCGATGTCGAGTCGGCGCGCCAATTGACGAAGTTGCTCGAGCCGCTCGGTGACGCACGACGCAGCGAGGATGCGTATCGAATCATCGTTGGCATCGATCCTTTCGATCGTGACGCGCAGGCGGCGTATGGCCGGCTGGCGCTGAAGCGAAAGCAGACCGATGCGGCGCAGCGAGCCTTCCGTGCCGCACTCGCTCGCAATCCTCCGGATAGGGCGCAGGCGCACGTCGACCTGGCAGAGGCCCTCATCGCAGGCGGGAAGCCCGCGGAAGCCAAAAAGGAAATTCTCGACGCGCTCGAAATCGCACCGTCGTTCGAGAAGGCTCAGGATCTGTTGCTCAAAGTCGCGCAGCCGTAGGCGTCGGGTCTAGGACCGATCCAGATCGTTCCACCACTCGACGCGCTCACGCTGCGGTCGCTTGAACGCGTACACCCCCACGAGACCGGCGGCGAATCCGGCCACATGTGCCCAGATCGCGACGCCACCCGCAGGCTCGCCCTGCGTGGCGGCGGAGATTGATCCGACGCCGCTCAGCAACTGCATCAGGAACCAGAAGCCGAGGAAGAAGATCGCGGGCACCTCGATGATCTGGATGAAAATGAACAGAGGCAGCAGCGTAACGATGCGCGAGTGCGGATAGAGGACGAAGTAGGCGCCCATGACACCCGCGATCGCGCCGCTGGCGCCGACCATCGGGACGGTGGAGTCGGGTACGGTCAGCGTCTGGCCGAGTGCGGCTGCCGCGCCGCACAAGAGATAAAACGCGACGAAGCGCCCATGGCCCATCCTGTCTTCGACGTTGTCGCCGAAGATCCAGAGATACAGCATGTTGCCCCCTACGTGCAGGAAGCCGCCGTGGAGGAACATCGACGTGAGCACGTTGATCCAGGCGAAATCGGCAGGCACCAGCCCGTAGGCGAACACGAATCGATTGACGGCGGGTCCCAGCGACAGCTGGTACAGGAACACGAGCACGTTGATCACGACGATCGAGATCGTGACGTACGGTGTGGTGCGGGACGGGATGACGTCGCGGAGGGGAATCATCTCTGGCTGCGGGCCGCGGTTTCCGGCCGGTCAAGTAGTACATTACCAGTTGGCTTCGATCTTTCAGA
>Ga0310810_10006987_pt1 | contig 12817 bp, 27 predicted proteins | sample NCmetagenome_FD_207641 | JGI IMG/M metagenome (GOLD analysis project Ga0310810, IMG submission 207641) | Soil microbial communities from experimental microcosm in Duke University, North Carolina, United States - NC | ecosystem: Engineered > Artificial ecosystem > Soil microcosm > Unclassified ... | reverse complement strand
TGGGTGCGGCGGCCCCGGCTACTCGTCACGGGCCCACGCCAGCAGGCGCGTGACGGTCTCCGGCGGCCCTGCCCCGTCCCACTTCGGCGCGTGTTCCAGCTCGGGCACCTCAGGGAAGTCATCCCAGTGGGTCAGCTTGTAGTGGTAAGTGATCGTTCCGGCGGGCGTGTCGATCCCGATGATGAAGTAGCCGCCCTCGAACATGGGGTCGTCGTCGGGATGGTGGGCTCTGGACTTCCAGGAGATGTCGCAGCACTGGGCGGCCAGGGCGGCCGTGAGCGCGCGACGGTGGTCGTACAGCTCCTCCATGGTGTGGAAGCCGTCGGTGAGCTGCGCGGGATGGCCGCCCATGACCGGCTTCGGCCCGACCTCGCTGTCGATGGGCCGTTCGTGCCGGGCGTACTCCTCGGCCGTGTGCGTGTGCCAGTCGTAGGCGTCGTGCTTGTGGACGATCTCCCCGTTCATGCCTGCTCCTCGGTGGTCTCGGGCGAGAAAGGCGGCAGATCGACGGTGGCCATCGACAGCGGCGTGCGGAGGGCCGACGGCGGATCGACGACGTCGGCCGGGCGTGGCACCGGGCCGGGGCGGCCGTAGTCGTTGAGGATGCCCGCGCGCACGGCCGAGTCCTTCGCCTCGACGAGCTTGCCCAGGGCCGTGGTCAGCTCGGCCGAGTCGGTGGGGACGCGCCCGATCAGGTCGACGGCGACCTTCAGGAATGGCATGGACAGGCTCTGGAGGGGGATGGGCAGGTGGGAGAACGCCAGCCAGGCGAGTGCGTGCTGCACGCCTGGCTGGCGGTCCTTGGTGAGCTCGGCGCTGAATTCAACGGTGCCGAAGTTGGGCATCATGCGGGGTTCTCCTCCTGGTTTTCGATCTTGCGGAGTTGTGCGTGTTCGGCCGGGCAGGTGCCCTCGCCGAAGTCTGGGGATCCGAAGTCGGGGCAGGCCGGATCTTGGCAGCTCGGTTCGTCCGCCGGGGCGGCGTAGTCGAGAGCGTAGAAGGGGTTCAGGTTGAGGTCGTCGGCCCACCGGTAGCCGCCCTCTTCGGTCAGGTACCACCAGCCGTAGCCGTTGACGGTGTGGATCTTCGCCGGTACCTCGCGCGGGTCGATTCCGGCTCGGCGCTCGACCACCCACCCCACGGTGATGCATGAGGTGGCGTCAGAGAGTGTCAAGTCGTGGCAAGCGCGGCAGAGCATCAGCAGGTTGCGCGGGTCGTTGGAGACGGTGGCCGCGACGCCGTGAACGCCCCCTGAGCCCCGCGTCATTCGATGGTGGGGGTCGAGGATGGTGAACGCGCGGCAGCCCTCGCACATCCCGAACGAGCGGGCCTGTGCGAGGGCTTTGGCGGTTTCGAAGCTCACGCGTCCTGCACTCCGAGTGTCTGCGTTACCGCCCGGTTGCCTTCCGGGCACGACGCCCCTGCCTCGGGGTTCCAGTCGCTCTCGTCTCCGCCATCGTCGGCGTCGAGGTCGTATAGGCGACGGTGGTCGGCGAGGTCGGCGGGGGTCATGAGCCCCATCGAGGTGTAGAGCATGTGTCGTCGCTCCTTCCGCTGAGAGTGTCGCGTAGCTCCATCAGGAGCAGGCCGAGGTGGTTGCCGCCGGGCTCGACGCATTCCGGGCGTCCGCAGCGGCAGGAGCCCCAGTGCTGGTCGTGCCACGTGTTGCCCTCGATGAGGTAGGCGTCTCCGGTGCTGAGCAGTGCGGCGATGCGGCCGGGGGTGCGCGTGAACTTCGCCCGCAGGACGCCTCGCATCACCTGGTAGCGGGCGGTGGTGTTCCAGTCGCGCCGCAGGTCGATCTTGCGGCCCATCTTCTTCGCCTCGTGTGGCGTCAGGGCGTCGGAGATCTTGAGTCTCAAGTGCGGGTTGAGGGTTTTGCCCGCGTGCATCGCGTGCTCGGCGGTGAAGTAGTCGATTCCCTCCCAGGTCAGCTTGGAGGGGTAGAAGTTGGACAGGAAATACCACGGCCCACGGAACTGGCTGATGATGGTCCGGGTCGGGTAGCGGGCCTGCTGGTACACCGTGGGGATGTCGAGCGTCTCCATGGCATCTCCTCCCTATGTATGCCTACAGCATACACCATGGGGGATGCGGAGTCAGCAGGGACAGTGATGCGTTTTGCTGTGCTCCGGATTCGGCCAGTGGCCCGTCGCCCGCTTCTCCAGGTTCGCGCAATGCCCCTTCACCTGCTTCGGGTTGACGTACTTCCCGAGGTGGGTGAGGCAGCGGCAGAACGCGCACGGCTCCGCCCAGCGGATCTTCGCGGCCCCCTCGCCGGTCGTCCAGTAGGCGTCCAGGCGCTCCTCCCCCGCCTTCCCCTTCGGCGTGACAGCGAAGGTGGAGTGCACGGCGTACCCGAGATCCCGGGCAAGCTGGGAAAGTCGCATGCGCCTCAGAATAGACGGGAGGGCCGATAGCGGGGCGGATCCCGCAACTCCCACCACGGGTGCGTGTACAGGAACCCGCGAGACTGGATGATCACCCGGTCGCCCCGTACGGCGATGACCACCCCCCGCCGCCAGTAGGTGCGGGTCACCGGCCGGTTGGGGTGGGCCATGCGAACCTCGTGGGCGGCAATGCAGAGGTCGCCGACGTGCCACCGTCGGCGCGGGGCACGTCGGCGAGCCATCAGAGCCCCGCAGCCTTCACGCCGTAGACGGCCTGGTCGTGGGTGAAGCCCTCGAATTCGAGCTGTCCGATGAGGCCCTTGCGGGAGAAGGCCTCCCCGTTCAGGTAGTCCTTGGCCACGATCGCCGCCTGCGCGTTCCAGTCGACCTTCAGGGTGCCCACGGCGGCCGTGGCGACCTTCTCCGGGTAGCCCTCGAACACCAGTTGCTTGATGAGGCCCTTGCGGGAGAAGCCCTGGGAGTCGAGGTATTCGATCGCCGCCTGGGTGGCGTTCTCCTGCTCGACGCTGACCGTCTTGGTGATCTTGGCGGGCGCGGTGGTGGGGTCGACGCCGGGCGTCGGGGTCCGGGCCGGGGCGGTCGTGGACTGGCCGACCGTGGGCTGGTCGATGGCCCGATCGACGCGGGTGGGGGTGCCGCAGGCGATCAGGCCTGCCACGACCGCCGCGCCGAACGCAATACGGAACCGGTTCATGTTGCTTCTCCTCCTGAGTGGTGCGCCTGACCGGAAGTGGTCAGGCAATTCGGGCCCGGACGGTCACCGGCACGGTGACGATACTGGGGCCGGTCTCGGTGAGCGTGTAGCCCTGGAGCTGCACGCCGACGGTGTCCCCGTCCATGATCAAAAACGATTGGTAGATGCCCGGTGACGTCTCCACCGTCACCGTCACCCTCGTCCCGGCCCGCCTCGTCGGCGCGGCCCCCGTCCGACGGCGCACGATGCGCCGCCGGACGGGATGCGGCCGCATCACCGGCAATCCTCTGGCACGACGGGGCGTCCCTTACGGCTCGCCTCCCGGGCGACGTCGGCGGTGGCGGCGGCCTCGATCATGTGGGAGATCCTGACGTTGAACGTGAGCGCGTTCATGGCGTCGAGCGCCTGGGACGCGACGCGGGAGTAGGTGTGCCACTCGTAGTCGCGTTCCGGCTTGGCGGCATCCTCAAGCGCACGCTTCGTCTCGCGCTGAATCTGGTCCGCGACGGCCCGCAGGCGGGTCACCGTGTCTTCCGCGTGACGCCGGAGCCGCAGCGCGGCCTCGGCCTCCCAATCCCGGTCGGCCATCACTCGCCACCCTCGATCATCGCGGCGAAGCCGTTCGCCAGGGCCGCCATGCGTTCCTTGCCCAGAGCGGTGGAAAGCACGGTCACGAAGGGGCTGCCTTGCGTCACTTCGATGAACGGCAGCACCTCGCCGGTGCGCGGGTCGACGCCGACGTCACCGTCCTTGGCGGTATCGAGCAGCATCTTCAAGAACGCGGGCCGGATGATCCTGACCGTCTCGACCTCGTCCGGGTACCGCTCGGTGCACCACTTCAGCGCCGCCGCCTCGTCGGTGACGTGCGCCGAGATGCGCCCTTCGGAACGAGTGACGGAAGCCAGCTTGGTGCCGTCGGGCAGGTACGCCCCGACTTTCTCGACGCGGCGCTTGCCCATGTCGTCGGTCACCTGGGCCCGCAACGCCTCGGCGGCCGGTTTGAGTACCTTCAGGTACGCATCCAGCGCGGACAGCTTCTCCGCATCGGTCAGACCGGTGTCGCTCATTCGGCCTTCCCCTTTCTTGGTTTGCAGGCGCGCAGGACGCGCGCTATCTCGGCCCGGGTGTTCTCCATCGATCGGCCCCGCCCGGGGGTGGCCGGTGAAACGATCTGGCGGTGCCCGCACGGGCAGGCCCAGATGTGGTGCCCGTTCGAGCGGACCAGCCGGAAACCGGCCCGCTCGAACGACCTGGTCAAGGCTGTCGCCGCACGCATCACACAGCCGCAGCAGGTTCGGGCGGCCCATCCGTGGGCACCGTGCTCAGCGTTTCGGCGGCGTGCGCGGCCAGCTCGTGCGCCTCGAAGATCACCTGGTCGAGGGTCTCCGTCTCCGACACCTGCACCTTCAGCAGGCCCCGGTCCGAGGCGATCGTCTTCGCCGCGTCGATGTCGTCGAGAGTGGAAGCGGGGTTGAGCACGTCAACGGCGAGCCGGGTCGCCAGGACCTGCGTTGCGGTCATCGCGACCACGCCCGGCTTGCTGACAACCAGGCGCTCGTGCAGGTTGCGCTTGCTGTCGGCCAGCCAGTCGTATAGCCGGGCCGCCTTGCCCGCGTCGAGGGTCCAGAGTTTGGTGTGCTGCTCTGCCACCTCGGCGTCGGTCGCCTTGGACCAGTCTTTCTCGGGCGCGGGTGGGGCCGGGGGTGCCGGGGGCGCGGATACGGGCCGGGCCGGGCGGGCGTTGGACCACTCGTCGTGGCTGGTGGGGGTAGCCGCCGCGCCGTCGTCGTCCTCCTTGTCGGGGAAGGTGTTGGTGACGGCCATCTGCGCGTAGCGGCGGGCGTAGGTGATCGCCGAGCCCAGGGCTTGCGGCTTGACCCGCGACGGGTCCGGCAGCGGCCAGACGCCCTTGCGTTCCTCGCCGCCCTCGTGCAGCAGCGAGTAGGCCAGGATGAAGGCACCGCTGTCGGCCATGGTCGGGAAGGCGGTGAACGCCAGTCCGTGCTGGCCGAGGCAGACGCTGACCGCCTCGACAACCTGGGCCAGGTCGGCGTACCCGTAGGAATAGTTGACGGGCTGACCGTTGGCGCTTTCGCCTTTGACCTTGGCGGTCTCGTCCTTGCGGAGCCGGGGTAGTTCGGCTTGGAACGCGGCCAGTGCTGCGGCCAGTGTTTCGTGCTTCGGCATGTGCGCCTCCTCGATTGGCTGTCTACTCACAGCATACACGAGCCGCGCCAGCGGTCAAGCGTCGGGGCAGGTCACAGTTACCGCCTCGGGGTCGCGGCCGGGGTCGTGCGCGCAGTTGAGGTGCGCCAGCGGGCCCCCCCGAGCGGCCCATTCGTCGTAGGACGCCCAGCCGCGCGCCTTCAGCCACCCTTCCAGGGCCGGATCATCCCGGTCGGGCATCGGGTCATGCAGGCTCCCCGCCGCTCTCGGCCGGTACAGGGGGTTCGGCGTGCCGTTGTGCACCCGCGTGAAGGCCCGATGCTCCCGCTCCCAGGCCACTGTGCGCGGCATCAGCGCCTCCCTGGAGCCATCCGGGAGGTCAGCCCGTACCCGAGCCACCAACTCGGCCACGGCCGCCGGGAGGTCGCTCAGGGCCAGCCGCTCGCCGGTGGTCACTTCCGGCACGGCTTCTTCCTTGCGTACCCCGTACTGGCCCGGGGCCCACGGGGTGGCGCGGGCCGCCGCCTCCCGCTGGGCGATCATGTCCCGCACCGCACGCCGGATGTGCGCGGGCATGATCCGGGTCGTCTCTTCGGCGTAGTGCTGACGCACGGCCGCCTCGACGTCGGCAAGGGCGGCATCGGAGAGGACACCCTGCCAGGCAATGACGTCAGCATCACCGACAGTGCGCTGGTCAAAAGCTTGCACCAAGGCAAGGGCACGGGCGGTTTCGGACAGGTTCACTGGTTCTCCTCCATCTGGCGGAACTTCTCGGCAAGGTTCAGGGTCTGCTGGACCTTGGTGTCGGTGGTGCTGCGGTACGGCGTGGCCGGTGCGCTGCGGTAGCCGTTGACCCGGGAGGCATCACTGGCCGCCTTGCGCATCCAGTTGCGCCAGGTGGCAGGCCAGTCGTGTTTGCGCGCGGCGGCCCCCGCCTTAGCGCGCCAGTAGTCGCAGAAGGTCTCGTGCTCGGCGCGGGGGTCGGCGATGGTCGTGTGCAGGTTTTCGGCGACGAACCAACGCTTCATGTCTTCGGTGGGCTGGAAGTCCTCGGGGATGCGTGTCGCCGCTTTCGGGCGCGCAGCGCCGGGGGTAACAACTGACGGTTCTCTTAGTGACGGATCTTTATAAGGAATAACCGCCAGCTCCTGGCGCTGGCTATCCGCCAGCTCCTGGGGGGTACCCTCCGGCTCCTGGCGGTGGCCCTCCGCTGGCTGCTGGCGCTGGTGGGCCCAGTCGTCGGCGTCGGGCTCCATCGTTTCGGCCCCGTCGACCAGCAGTTGGTAGCGGCTCGATCGGCGCGTGTGGTTCTCCCGGTACCGGTAGAAGACGCGGATCAGGCCCTGCTCAGCGAGCAGCTTCGTGGCGTTGCGCACCGTGCTTTCGCTCAGCTCGGTGATTTCGGCGAGCTTGGCGACCGACGGATAGCAGGAGTAGTCCGTACCGGCGAAGTCGGCGAGCACCAGCAGGATGAACTTCGCGGGGCTGTTGCCGGTGCTCTGGGCCTTGGCCCAGGCGGTTGCGTCGTGTGACACGGTGCCTCTTTCAGATAGGGCACCCTGCGGAGTTGCCGAGCCTGTATGGCGTCGGTAGACTCCGGGGTGCGTCGGCAACGCACTTTCAGCGCCTCGGGCATAGCGGCCCGGGGCGCTGTTTCTTTCTACACCCCGTCAGGCTGCGGGGGACAGCCCCGGCTCGTCCGGGTTGTCGTACCAGACGCGGCCGGTCGCCTCGGCGAACTTCTCCCGGATCGTTGCCGCGTACCAGAGCGGCTCCCGGATCTCGGGGAAGTCGACGGGTGGCAGCAGGTCCCGCTGGGCCCACTGCTGGGGCGTGAACCGGGCAACCTTCATGTGGCGGGCGATGCCCGCCAGATCCAGAATCGGCCGTGTCTGGGCCAGGTCACTGCGGTGGCTGGTGATGAAGCCAAGCAGCTTGTCCACCTCCTGCCGCCGCTCGGCGCGTTCCTGTCGGAGCTGTTCCTTGAGCAGGGCGTTCTCTTTCGTGACCTCCTGCCAGAGGGTCTTGTAGCTGGTGCTCATATGTTCCTCGCCGTTTGCCGGGGGGTTACGTTAGCCATGAGCCTACAGGAGCGGACTGAGGCCCTGTAAAGTCTCGGTTGACAGCGGGAGACACGTTGTGGATGATGGAGCCGTCAACGACCACCGAGGAAGGGACCGAAATGCTCAACCCGGTCACTCTGCCCATACCCGCCTTGCTCGCCATCCTCTTCGCCCTCGCTGCCGGAGCCTGGGCGTACCGCCGGTGGCTGGAAAACGCCACCGGCTGGAACCCCTGGAAGACCCCCACCCCCCGCACCGGCCGTCACCGCATGACACCCGAAAAGGCCGCCGACCCCCACCGGCGCGACTGGGCGGCCGCCGCCGCCGAACGGATCAACGCCGGACGGCAGGACGAGGCGACCGCCGAGCCCGCCCAGCCGGAGCCCGAACCGTCTGGCCTGGACAGCGAGACCCGCGAGCTCACGGCGGCCCGCCGATGACCCGCTCCTCCGAACGCATGGTCCGAATCGAGTCGATCCGAATCCCGCACCTGCGCGACAGCCTCGGAAGCTGCGTCGAGCTGCGCAACAGCATCAACGCGGACGGCCTCCACCGGCCCGTCACCCTGTGGTCCGACGGAACCCTCGTCTCCGGCTCCCGCCGCTTGCGCGCCCACCTGCTCGACGACCGCAAGCGCATCCCGGCCGTGTTCGTCGACACCGTCGAAGAGGCCGCCAAGCGGATGCTCGACGACAACCTCGACGACTACCTGGCGCTGCCGTGGAAGTGGTCCGAGGTGTGCCGGTGGTGGCAGCGCATGCGCCTGCTCGACGCGCCCGCCGCCGCCGAGCGCGCCGACGAGGCCCGCCGTCGCGGGGTCGAGCTGCGCAAGCAGACGAGGTCAGGCGAGCGGCCGCCGGGAAGGACCACCAGCCGCAGCGAGGATTACGTGCTCACCGTGCTGGCCGAGCCGTTCCGCATCTCGGCCGCCACCGCCCGTCGGCTTGAGATTGTCTACCTGACCAGCACCGGCGCTATCGAAGCGCCGGGCGACAAGCGGGCGCTCGCCGCTTCCCTGATGAACCTCGTCGACAGCGACGGCAACGTCTGGGGCGCGTACAAGACGCTACGTGGCGACCGCGCCGTCCCGCTGCGCGCCCCGAAGCCGGTCGTGGTTGCCGAGCCCGCCGCAGCGCCGCGCCAGGTGGCGGCCTGGGGCAAGTCGCTGCCGCAGATGGAGGGGCTGGTGGCAGGGCTCATCGAGCTCGGGCCGCCGAACACTGAACTGACCTGGGAGCAGGTCGGGCCCGTGTTCACCAGGCTTTCGGCCATACGCCGTGAGCTGGAAAAGATCATTAAGAGGATGAAGGAGATCAACCCGTCATGAGCAACCCGAAGCCGACCGACCGCGTCACCTACAAGATCGTCGAACGCAAGGTCGGCGACCTGTGGGTCGATCCCAACGTTCAGCGCACCCTGAGGAACGCCCGCGTTGAGAAGATCGCCGGGCAGTTCCAGCCGGAAGCCCTGGGCGTCCTCACCACCTCGCACCGCGAGCCCAAGCGCATCCACATCATCGACGGCCAGCACCGCTACCGCGCCGCCGAGGCTGCCGCCTACTCCGGCAGCTTCCAGACGATGGAATACCACGGGCTGACCATTCCGGAGGAAGCCGCCCTGTTCCGGCTGCTCAACGCGTCGGAGAAGGTCTCCAAGGTTGACCAGTTCCTGATCGCCTGCGTCGAGCAGGACGCTGACGCCGTGCGCCTCGCCCAGCTCCTCGCCGATCACGGCTGGAGCATCGGCGGCTCCGCCACACGCGGCCGCATCGCCGCCATCGGCAGCCTGGAACGCGTCTTCGCCCTCTCCCCCGAAGCCGCCGACGCCACCCTGGCCGTGCTGACCAAGGCGTTCGGGCACGAGGCTGCCGCCGTCCAGGGCTCCCTCCTGGAAGGCGTGGGCCGGATGATCGCCCGCTACGGCCAGGGCGTGGACCTGAAGGAGCTCGCTAAGCGCCTCGCCAGCGTCCCCGGTGGCCCGGACGGCCTCGTGGGGCACGCACGGGGCCAGAAGCTGACCCGGACCGGCAACCTGTCCACCCAGGTCGCCCGCGTCGTCACCAACCTCTACAACGAGCGCCGCCGCACCACCGCGTTGCCGGAGTGGTCGTGAGCGACGTTCCGCTGGTCTGGCTCCACGTGGTGGACGTGGCCCGGCCAGGGGCGCTGGAGCCGGACCATCGCCTCTACGCGTCCACGCCCGCCGGGGGCCCCGTCGTCTTCGACCGGGGGGCCACCGCCGACGATGTCGTCAGGTACTGGCAGCGCGCGGGCTGGCTTCCGGCCCGGCCATGACCCCCACCAACCGCGAACGCAACCAGGCGCGGCAGAACCCGGCCCTCCCATCGGAGGGCCGGGTTTCCGGCGTCCCGAAAAACGTGTGGCTGATCCGTGGCACCCCCCTGGGGGACTGGGGGATCAAGTGGCTGAAACGGCCGATGCCCGACGGGCAGTGGCCGCCTGACCAGCGCCTGCCCCGCGATGACTCGTTCTCGTGGTGGGTGCGTTCCCATTGCGGGCATGAGGGCGGCGCGAAGCAGTGGGCGTTCTACCGGGAGGCCGACGCCGACATGTATGAGGGGATCTTCCGGGCCGACCCGTGCCGGTACACCCGGTGCGTCCAACGCATCATGATCGAAAACAGGATGGGATAAAGGATGAGGCGCTTCTGCCTGTGTGTGGGCTTTGAGATTTGGTACGAGGAAGGTGGCCACCGCGTCTGCCGCTGCGGCCACCCGGACACCGAGCACCTCGACGGTGAGCGGTCGTGTGTCGGAGATGTGGAGAACGGATGATCTACGTAACGGCCTATCTGGCGATCGGGGCGCTACTCGCCGCCTTGATGTACCGCGCCGTCGGCCGCGCCATCGACCACCGAGCGGAAGACGACAGCCTTGACGCGGAGATGACCGCGCTCGAAAAGAACACCCGGACCATCCCCGGCGGCATGGGGACGCTGCTGGTGATTGCGGCGCTGCTCTGGCCCGGCTTCGTAGCCTTCTACATCGCGGACTGGGCGCGTCGTGGCTAACTGGGCATGGCCGCACACCCCCGCCAGCTACTGCGCCCGCCTCAGGCTGGCCGGGGGGCCATTCGACGGCGAGGAGGTCGCCTTCCTCCCGCCTGACCATCCCGCGCCCGTGCAGGTCGTCTGGTCCGGCTGGTCTCCGCAAGGGTTCACGGCGTGGCTGTACGAGTGGCACGGCGAGACGACGACGGACAGGGGCCGCACCGACGCGCTCGTCTACCGGGCGACGGGCCGCCGCGTGGCCGTCGACGAGATTCCTCCGCTGGTCGCCGAGGACGTCGAGCTGTGGGCCGGAGCGCCCGCCGTGTGGGCCGACGCGATGCGTGCGATCGGCATCCCCGCCGACCTGATGTGGCCCGGCGTATGAAGGTCTGGGGGCTGTGGTCGATGCTGCACCTCGGCCCCGACGGCTGCGGGCCCGAGCTGCTCGGGGTGTTCGCCGACCGGGCGGCCGCCGAGACCGTCCGGGACAGCCTGATCGGCAAGCCGGTGGACCGGGCCTGGGCCCGCTACGAGTGGTGCGTGCGCTGGCAGGACGACGAGGATTCACCGGACCTGGTCGTCTTGCCGGTAGACGTGCACTGACCTGGCATTACATCGTTTTTGATCTTGGAGGAGATGTGGCACGCAGGAGCAACCCCGACAACAAGCGCCGCTCCGACGGCACCCTGCTCGGCGGCAAGGCCGCCCAGGCGCGCGGCAAGGCGTACAAGGCGACCGGCAAGCTCGTCTCCCGCCACCCCGAAGTCGGCGGCGGCACGGGCAAGCTCGCCGCCAAGCGGCTCTGGGGCATGCTGTTCGGCGACGACGACGAGTAGAGGCCCCGCGCGGGACTCCCGTAGGCTGGTCGTCGGTGGGAGGAGACCGATGACCAGCCGCAAGAACCGCAGCAGCAACGACCACACCCGCTCCGTCGAGGTGCTTGACGGCCTGTCGCGCCCCAAGCTTGAGCTCGATCCGCAGAAGGACGCCTGGGAGCAGCAGCCCCGCGAGAGCCCGCGCAACTACGGCATGTTCAGGCTGTACCTGGACTTCGGCCGCATCCGCACCGTCTCGCAGATCGCAGGCATGGGCCCGCTCACCTACGCCGCCACCGCCCGCATCGCCCGCCTCAACCGCTGGGTCGAGCGGGCCGGGTTGTGGGACGCCGAACAGGACCGCCTCGCCGCTGTGCAGCTCCAGGCCGACCGCGAGGAGATGTCACGCAGGCACGCCGGGGCCGCCCGCAAGCTGATGGAGAAGGCGGTCAAGCGTCTCGAAAGCCTCGACGTCGACAGCATCAGCCCCCACGCCCTGGTGCTGATGCTGGATACCGCCGCCCGCATCGAACGCGCCGCGCTGGGCCTGGAAACCCTGAACAAGGGCGGCACGGCCACCCAGACGTCCGTCACCGTGGCCGCCAGCACCGCCAACGCCGACGACGGCCAGCCCAGCTTCCGCGTCGAGGTCGGCGTGCAACACGAGCGGATCATGGCAACCCTCGACCAGATGGTCCAGCGGATGAGCCCGGAACAGATCGAGGCCGGATACCACGAGTTGACCGCGAGCGCGGAGGAGGCGACTCGCGAACTGAACGCCGCCCTTCCTGCACCTCCTCCGCAGTGAGGGCGAGCGCGACCGGGGGTCGCCCGCGTGCCGGGCGGCCGGGCGACCCCCGGGCATCGCGCGCAGCAGGCCAGGGCCCATCCCCGGATAGTTTTCGATCATGAGCCTGTCCGCCGCCCAGAAGCTGGCCCTGCTGCCCGCGCGACTACGCCGCCACTGGCTGTCCGAACAGAGCCGCGAAACCCTCGACGACATCCTCAAGAGCGCCTGGTGGTGGGTCGGACGCCCCGAGCAGTTCCGCCCCCCCGGCGACTGGCTTGTCTGGCTGATCCTGTCCGGCCGAGGCTGGGGCAAGACCCGCACCGGTGCTGAAGACCTCCTCGACCGGGTCTTCCGCCACCCCGTGGACGCGTTCGGCCAGCGCACCGAATGGCTCGTCATCGCCGAGACCCTGAACGACTGCCGGACCGCCTGCATCGAGGGCAACTCCGGCATCCTGTCGGTGCTGACCCGGATGGGCATGGTCAAGGGCAAGGACTTCCGCTACTGGAAGTCCCCCAAGCTCATGATCGAATTCACGTCCGGGCAGGTCATCTACTTCGAGGGCGCGGACAACGCCGACGTCGGCCGTGGCTACAACGCCGCCGGGCTGTGGGCCGACGAGCTGGCGAAGTGGCGTTACACCTACAACGCCTGGTACGAGGGCATCCTGCCGTCCCTGCGCGCCCCCCTGATCGACGACCACCCCCGCGCCGTCATCACCACCACCCCCAAGCCGATCAAGCTGCTGATCGAGTGGAAGCACAAGACCGACGGCACCGTGGTCATCACGACCGGCAGCATCTTCGACAACATCGCCAACCTGTCGCGCCACGTCGTCGAGGAGCTGAAGAAGCTTTACGAGGGCACCC
>Ga0310810_10006986_pt1 | contig 12817 bp, 11 predicted proteins | sample NCmetagenome_FD_207641 | JGI IMG/M metagenome (GOLD analysis project Ga0310810, IMG submission 207641) | Soil microbial communities from experimental microcosm in Duke University, North Carolina, United States - NC | ecosystem: Engineered > Artificial ecosystem > Soil microcosm > Unclassified ... | reverse complement strand
GGAAATTAAATGGAACTAATGTGGGTACCAACAGCAATACTTATCAGAATGCCGCATTAACCAATGGCGCCAAAGTGACTTGTGTGATGATATCATCCCTCGCTTGTGCTAATCCCACCACTGCCACATCTAATGAAGTCACGATCACAGTGACCGCAGCCGTCGCTCCTTCAGTAACAATTGCGGCGAGCCCGGAAAATACGATCTGTGCTGGAACCAATGTGACATTTACCGCGACACCTGCTAACGGAGGAACAACGCCATCCTACCAATGGAAATTAAATGGAACTAATGTGGGCACCAACAGTAATACTTATCAGAATGCCGCATTAACCAATGGTGCTAAAGTCACTTGTGTGATGAATTCATCACTCGCCTGTGCCAATCCAACCACTGCTACTTCCAATGAAGTCACAATAACAGTAACAGCAGCAGTCGCTCCTTCAGTAACAATTGCGGCCAGCCCAGGAAATACGATCTGTGCGGGATCCAATGTGACATTTACTGCAACACCTGCCAATGGAGGAACGACACCATCCTATCAATGGAAATTAAATGGAACTAATGTGGGTACCAACAGCAATACTTATCAGAATGCCGCATTAACCAATGGCGCCAAAGTGACTTGTGTGATGATATCATCCCTCGCTTGTGCTAATCCCACCACTGCCACTTCTAATGAAGTCACGATCACAATGACCGCAGCAGTCGCTCCCTCGGTAACAATTGCGGCGAGCCCGGGAAACACGATCTGTGCAGGAACCAATGTGACATTTACTGCAACGCCAATCAATGGTGGACCAACACCTGGCTATCAATGGAAACTGAATGGCACCAATGTGGGTACCAACAGTAATACTTATCAAAATGCTGCATTAACGAATGGCGCTAAAGTCACCTGTGTGATGACCTCATCCCTTACCTGTGCTAATCCAATCACGGCTTCTTCCAATGAAATCACTATAACAGTGACGGCAGCCGTCGCTCCGTCAGTGAGCATCGCCGCCAGTCCGGGTAATACAATTTGTTCAGGAACCAATGTCATCTTTACGGCAACACCTGCTAATGGAGGCACAACGCCATCCTATCAATGGAAGCTAAATGGAAGTAATGTGGGCACCAACAGTAATACTTATCAGAATGCCGCATTAACCAATGGTGCCAAGGTTACCTGTGTGATGACCTCATCCCTTACCTGTGCTAATCCGACCACCGCTACTTCCAATGAACTTGCGATAGTAATAACTGCACCCGTCACTCCATCAGTGAGTATTAGTGCTAATACAGGCAATACAATTTGCGCCGGCACTGACGTGACGTTTACTGCTACACCCACCAATGGAGGAGCAACACCCGGCTATCAATGGAAATTAAATGGAACTAATGTCGGAACCAATAGTAATACCTATCAGAATGCAGCATTAACCAATGGCGCAAAAGTCACCTGCGTGATGACGACATCGATGGCCTGTGTCAATGCTACAACCGATATATCCAACGAAATCGTGATAACAGTAACAGCTGCTGCTGCTCCATCAGTGACTATCGCTGCCAGCTCAGGAAATACGATCTGCGCAGGAACGAACGTAACATTCACAGCCACTCCCACCAACGGGGGAGGAACGCCGGCCTATCAATGGAAATTAAATGGAACTAATGTGGGTACCAATAGTAACACTTATCAAAATGCATCACTAACCAATGGTGCTAAGGTGACCTGTGTGATGACTTCATCGCTGGCATGCGCAAATCCCACCAATGCTGCATCGAATGAAGTAACTATGACAGTAAATGCCAGCCCGACCCTAACTATTGCTGCCGACCCCGGAAATACGTTTTGCCCCGGAACCACTGTTACATTTAGCGCAACAGCTTCTAATGCCGGAACTACTTCTTCATACCAGTGGAAATTGAACGGCGTGAATGTTGGCGAGAACAGCATCACTTATCAAAACCCTGAATTAGCCAATGGTAATAAGATAACCTGTGTGATGTCAAGTAACGCAGCCTGTGGAAGCCAGGTGCCTGTTGTGTCAAATGAAATTACAATGACAAGGGCCAAATTAGGGACCTGCCTGGTCTTCAGCTATCTTAACGCCAAGAAGAGTTGCGTCAAAACTTACCACCTGCAGGAAGGAAACAACGGTGAAAACAAGGTTAATTTAAAGGTTCAGATCCCCAGGGCATCAGCAAAAACTGTTTACCTAAAATATAGAACTGAAAGTGGAACTGCCCTGCCAAATAAAGATTACAAACCTGAAGAAGGAATGATACAATTTGCACCGGGCGTTAAGACAGCGTTCGTCACCGTTACGATACTCGGTGATATAGCAAGAGAAAACAACGAGGCTTTTTATCTCGAGTTTCCGGAGGGAAAAGGTACGAGATGGAGAATCCTCATTATAGATGACGACAATGATCAGAATAAGTCGCAGGAAACAGCCGCACGGCCAGAAAAAGAAAGGATTGATAAACTGCAGGATTTTCAACAATCGAATGTAAAAATCCCGACTCTCCTGCACCGCTATGAGCCACTGGCAATAAAGGGTCTGCTCAATACACAAAACACATTGTATATCTCAGACCTGAGAGGAGTCCAGGTAGCAAAGATTGAGCATTATTCCGGAACCTGGATTCCCGGCAACCTTACTCCCGGATTGTATTTTTACCAACTATACTTCCGCAATCAAAGGGGTGAGTTGGAAAGAAAGACAGGAAAGATTCAAATAACCGATTAATTTCAAAAGACCCCGGATTACCGGGGTCTTCCTTTTAATAAGGTAATGAAGGAACTATTTTGAGGTGATAACAATTGCTCTGCTGTTGTGCGGCCAACCCGGGACTTGTACGTTGCTCTATAACGTTCGTCATATTGTTCGACGTAAGGCAGCTTGCTAACTTTCATAAGTCATTATTTGCTTCCTGTTCGGCTATGCATGTACACATCCGGGTTCACACAGGACCTTAAAAATTAAACTCACTTCATATGAAAAAAATAGCGCTAGGATTGTCCCTTATTGTGCTTACCCATATTGCGACCGCACAAATAAAAGGCATCCTCAACAAGGCAAAACAAAAAGTCAGCAATAAGGCCAGCGAACAAGTTGACAAATCAGTTGATAAAACGCTTGACCCCTCTTCAGATAAAACCCAAAAGGAGCCAGGCGAACCCAATGCTCCATCCGGCCAGGCGAAGCCGGCAACGGATAGCGCAAAGAATGAAAAAGATGCAACCCCTTCTATAAAAGCCTATAGTAAATATGACTTTGTGCCAGGGGAAAAAATTGTAGTGTTTGAAGATTTTGCCCAGGATGCAGTCGGCGATTTCCCTGATAAGTGGAATACTAATGCATCAGCAGAGGTAGTAACTATTGAAACCCTGCCAGGAAAATGGCTTAAGATCAGCAAACAAGGCGTGTTTATGCCAGAATTCATAGATTCTTTAACCGACAATTTTACACTGGAATATGACCTGCTTTGCGACAATCCCGGGAAGGTTTGGGGCTTTTATTCCACCATTACAGCATTATCAGACCGCAATCGTCCTGAAACCTGGCAATCGGAAGACAACCGCTTTACTTTTACTGTAGCAGCTTACCCTGACGGAAACAGTACGTCCCTCATAGAGCGGAGAAAACAGGGTGTGGGTGAATCGTCCATGACTACAGGTACCAAACAGTTTTCTGATAAAACTAAACCTGTCCATATTGCTTTGTGGCGACAAAAAGAAAGAGTACGTGTATATTTTAACCAGGAGAAAGTTTGGGATTTACCAAAAGTTTTCGCTCAAAATGTCCTTTACAATTCCCTTGTGTACTGGCTCCAGGGAGGCACGGATGATGGAAATTTTTACCTAAGCAATTTGCGCCTCGCGGTGGGCATGCCGGATACGCGCAATAAAATACTTACACAAAACAAATGGGTCACTCATGGAATTCTATTCGACGTCAACAGCGCCAACATTAAACCGGAATCATACGGCACCCTAAAGGAAATGGCCAGTGTGTTGAAAGATTATCCTGATCTCAAAGTAAAAATAGTCGGTCATACAGACGCTGACGGCAGCGACGTATCCAATCTCGATCTTTCCAAACGACGGGCAGCATCCGTTAAAACTTCTTTAGCAAACGAATTTGGGATAGATGAAAGCCGAATGGAAACAGATGGTAAAGGTGAAAGTGAGCCGATCGATAAAAACGATAATCCGGCGGGTAAAGCCAATAACCGCAGAGTAGAGTTTATAAAAATATAAAGCTAACCTTATCTGGACCGGGCAATGAAAAGGGTGCTCTTATGCCACCAAAAGAGGTGGCGTCCTTATAGGGTTTGCTTGAAACGCACCCCTTAAAGGGATTGATGCTGGTAACCGAAAATCCGGATTATATCCGTAAAGACTTGCCGAAACATGCGCCTCAAATTTTTATTCTTGCCCGGAGGTGCAATGATTGGCTGCCGCAAAAGCGCGTGGGTGAGATCATGGAGTATGCTTTTCCATTTGAAAAATTGCGGGCGATGATTGATAAATAAAAAACAGCACAATGAAAACAATTCTTCTACTGCTTATCCTGCCTCTTTCGATCATTAATGCAAAAACAATAAAAAACAACAACAATATTCCTGTCACTAAATGGACTGGCGCCAGGAGAGTTCTTGAGTCTGCCGGGGTTTCTCCAGCTATAAGTATCGCCGATTCGCGAATTGTGGAGGGCAATTCAGGGCATGGAGTCGTTGAAGCAATGGTCACCTTGTCACAAGTCATGACTGCACCCTTTTCTGTGAACTATAGAACAAAAAATGTAACTGCCATAGCAGGTGAAGATTATGAAGCTGCAAAAGGCTCAATCATTTTTGCTCCGGGAGAAATGATGAAGCGGATTAAAGTGTCGGTTATTGGTGAGGTGTTGTGCGAGGAAGACGAAACATTTCAAATTATTTTAGGCAACTCCTCAGATGCGTCGATAGATGCTGGCGCGGGGATGGTAACAATTGTTAACGATGACTGCAGGGGAAATAATAAATCAGGCACACCCGCATCCGGCAGCGGAGGAGCTGTCAATATTTCCGGAAATCTATCCGTTTACGAAGTCCGATTGACACATACCGGGTATACATCTTTTACGACAGGCCCGTCTGAATGTGGCATTCGATCCAACGGCAGAGTTGTGCTGACCGGGCTGCTGTCCGGATCAGAAAAGGTGGCCGAGGACGACGACATCACGTATAGAGGGACACTGCAAATGGACATGGACATCGACATATGCAGTGTCATGCGGAAACCCAACGGGGAGGACGCACTCTGCGGGATGACTGTCATAGGATCGGGGCCAGTGAAAGCCGAACTCGAAATCTATTTTGACTCAAGAGGTGGATACATCAAAATCGAACATACTTCCGGCCAGTTTCTTAAAAATGTTTATGGTTCATGTGACCATGCGCAAATAAGCGAAGAACAAACCATGGTTCCTAATAAAACTATAGCATCCATATTTAACGGCAGGGAGCTGCCCATGCTTACGGATCGCACGCTCCGGGTCGGACGCCTGGTCGAAACAGATGGTGAAAATGAAACAGTGGTAGAGGTATTGAGGATACTAAGTCAATAATTCAATAGCCCGGTTCAAAAGCTCCCATGAAGCAAATAATCATTGCCTCAGTTCAATATTGCTTTCTTATGATGACTGCGATTGGCTCAGTAGCACAAACAGGCAAATTCGGACAGGTAATCTATAATGAAGAAACAATAAACTGCCATCTGCAGACGATCATAAATTTTCCATTAAGCCGGGGCCTATATCAATTTGTGTTCTACTGCCAGCTTAATAAGTGTCGCCGTATTCTTCACATTGAGCTTTGCTAAAAGATTCTTACGATGACTGTCAACTGTAAACTGACTGAGGAATATCTTTTCCGCTATCTGCGGATTGGTGTATCCTTCTTGCAATTAATTCCAATATTTCTTTTTCCCGCGGCGTCAGTTCCGGCAGCGCGTTTTTCGAAGATTTCTGATAGTCTCCCAATGCCTGTCCCGCTTCACCGCTAAAATAAATCCCGCCTCCATGCACTACATGTATCGCCCTGATCAATTCTTCTTTTGATGAATTTTTCAAAATATACCCGGAGGCTCCATTCTCCATCATTTTTTTAATGTATATCCCCTGGTTGAATGTGCTCAAACCAAGAATGAAAATACCAGGATACTTATTTTTCATTACGCCGCACAGGGGTGAGAGACTCAGTTCACCCGAACCTTACTTTTAGTTTACAAATTCCGGGGGTCAATAACTTTTGTTCTATTGTTTGGAGTCGGGTAATCCGATAAGTTTAATTGATCAAAAATCTTAAGCAGGTGAAAAAAATTCCAACTTTTATAGTGCTGTCCCTAATTTTTTTACCTGGCAGCAAGGGAGTATAGATTTTGTATGAGTAAAAAACATGAAACTAAAAGAACTAAATGTGTTCGCGTTTGGAATAGACTGGAAAAGCAGTGATTGATAGGATACCGTGCTCTTTCCATTACCGGCTATTGCACAAACATTTAAACCTTAAAAATAAACTAACAATGAAAAAATTAATTCTCTATGCGATGTTACTTTCTCCGTGCTCCCTGGTAGCGCAAATTGGTATTAAGGCAGGTGTCAATTTTGCTAACGTAACCAATGCTTCGGATATAAATAGTGGCAGCCAGACCGGTTTTCACGGTGGTATATTCCTGGCGCCCCCGTCAAAGGGACTTATTAGTTCCCGTACAGAACTTCTTTATTCACGGCAGGGGTATGACTACCACACCAACACGAACACAGGCAATGTGAACCTGGACTATATTATGCTTCCGCAATTCATGGCATTTAATATTACAAAATTTGTGCAACTACAAGTTGGTTTCCAAATGGCATACCTGGTCAGTGCAAAAGCAGATTCCACGACAAGCAGCGGTGAATCCGGCGCATACGGTGACATTATGGAACTGTATAACCGCTTCGATTATGGATTAGGCGGAGGAGTGGAGGTGCATCCCATCAGTGGATTGCTGGTAGGAGCAAGGTTCAACGTAAGTTTTGGCGATCTGTACAAAGACCCGTCCTCATATGCGACTGGAGAGGTCCCCTCATTCATTCCAAAGGTGGACGTGAAAAATAATGTATTCCAGCTTTTTGTAGGATGGCGTTTCGGGAAACAGCCCGAATCTTCAAAAAAGAAGCAGAAAGAAAATACTCAACCATAAATCATTGAACTATGAAACACTTAATTAGCCTAACGGCATTCTTATTTGCAGTAGTTTATCTGCACGCCCAAAAGTATCCTGATCCCGAATTCAACAATGAAGTCTATTATCTAAAAAAAGACAGTGTTCATTCCCTTGTACGACTGGAAAAAACTTCGGCGAAAATGGAAGGCAAATCCAAAGGTGCAGGATTCGGAGGTTATGAAAACGGGTACGCGGTCGACGGTTCTAAATCAGATATAAGACTAAGTGGATCTAACCTTTCGTTTGTCGTTTCAAACGGACCATCAGCTTCGTCTTCATCAGGTTCTTCAGCTCAAAGAGACTCAATGATGAGGGCTAATGGCATGGATCCTTCGATGATGGGCGGCATGCCCGGCAGTATGTCTGATCCTGCTACTGCTATCACTCTATATAAAACCGATGCGGGTAAGGGTACGAGAAAAATTTACACGATGAAAACGGGTGGTGCATTTTCGATGGGAAAAAATAAGTCGTCGGATAAATTCACGTTCAGTGTGAAAAAAATCCGTGAGGGCTATTGGGAACTTGTTGTAGACAAACCTTTACCAAAGGGAGAATATGCTTTTGTCACGATGAATGGTTATAGTGGGGTAGGCGGAATGGATGCACTGTTGTTTGCCTTTGGCGTTGATTAATAATTAAGAAGTCAACACAAGCATATTATTTTTGGTTGAGCTCCCCGGATTCCTTTCTGCAATATTGGAATGATTTCCACCGTGTCGGCACTCCTGATAAGGGTTCAGCAAATAAGTAGCAAGAAATGGTGTTGTTTCATTGCGGTAAGCCGGGCGAAGAGTCCGGCTTACCAGATTTTCACCTTTATCTGTAAATAAGGAAGTATTCATCTTACGCTCGCGGATAGAAAAGCCTTTCCTGGGGCATGCGGGCAAATACGACGTTTATCAAAGGCTGTCAGATAATTTAATCACGAACCATTGAACACAAAAATTATAAAAAATGAAAAAAGTATTTTTTGTAACAGTTTTTTCCTGCATTACTTCGATGCTACTTGCTCAGAACAATGAAGCTGGAGAGACAACGGATTCGCTTGAAATAAAAATTGTCACTCTCCCTGATTCAACCCGCATAATTGCTGCTGAAGGAAAGCTTGTTAATAAAGAAATTGGTCCCGATGGCGGAATGATTGTTTCAGATGATGGCAGGCTAACATTGATCGTTCCTCCGGAAGCACTTACAAAAGCAACCGAGATCAGTATTCAACCTGCTGAATGTTTGATTCCCAATGGTAATAAAGCGTATCAATTTGGACCATCAGGGACCCGGTTTCAAAAGCCGGTGCAAATTATTTTTCAATACCCGGATGAAGAAGCAGAAACCTGTCCACCCGAATTAAAATTTATGGCTTTACAGGATCACAACGGGAAATGGGAATACATGAATTATGATGATTGGGACAGTACTTCCAGATCATTAAAAGGGATGATCTCTCATTTTTCAGCCATGGTAGACGGAAATTTAGTAGAGTTGGACGCTACCAATCTAACCATTAAGGTGGGAAAACCGCACGTCTTTGCTTTAAATGTAGTGCAACTACCCCCGCCGCCGCCTAATGATCCAAATGAAGATGAGCTCCCACCCCTTCCGAGGACAATAAATAGAGGTGCCAGGGAAGCAATGTGGCAAGTTAATGGGAAAAAAGGCGGAAGTGCAAAGCATGGGAGTATCACACCTACCCGGCAACAGGCTGTACGCGCAACATATCGGGCGCCCGCAGTACTGACCACAGATTCGATTATCGTAAAGTTGACGCTTAATGACGTTTTTACGGAACAAGTAGTGAGTCGGATCGCACGAAGGGGAAGAATGACCAGGACGGTTTCACGGAGATCGCCTGTGGCAACTTTTGCCTGCAAGGTGAAGCTTTATGATGAGTATAAAGTAACAGTGAGCCAGCATATCGATCTGAATGATGCAAAGATGACGGATACTTCTACCTTTAATCTGAAAATAGGCATAGAGGATAGGGCAAGCATTTCGGAAATCTCGAACCAATTAGCCAAACTTTCTATCAGGCAATCAAGGTGCAGGGCCATTTATGTAAACGCAGCCACCTGTGTGGGGATGATAAACGTGACCGGACTAAAAACTTCTTATATAAGGCCGGCTCCATCAGGTGATTTTGTTTGGGTAGACCTCTCATTTATGCCTGCGCCTTCTATGTTTCCGGTTATTAATTTTCCTCCCTGCGGGAGCAACCGGGCGTCACCTACCACACCATCTGTTGTCACTCAAAATGCTTTTCCGATGAGGTTTTCCTTTCAGGCTAAGAACGAAAAACAATATATCAGTCTTGGCAAAGGCAACGGTGCTTTGGTGAGTCGACCTGACCCGGAGGATATAACGGCCGCAATAGAACCTGTCAGAGATGAGTAACAAATGCTCCGGATCTATCAATGAATGTACGGTGTTAGGTGTACGATGTACGTGCTAACTCAATTAGGCTTGCGCACTTCGTACACCTACCATCGTACATTAAACCAGGCTTGCCTCCATCGTAATATTTGTATTCAGCAATTTGCTGATCGGGCAGTTGTCCCGTGCATCAGCCGCGCATTCTGCAAATTTAGCAGCATCTATACCTGGTACCGTTGCCTTTACTTCCAGGTGACTTGAAGTCACTGTGCCGTTTTCAAGTACGACGGTGCATTTCGTATCGATATTTGACGGAGTGAAACCGGCCGCGCCCAAAACAAAACTTAGTTTCATTGAAAAACAACCCGAATGTGCGGCCGCTATCAATTCTTCCGGGTTGGTATACATTCCATCTTCGAACCGGCTTTTATAATCATAGGAGGTATTTTTCAACGCTCCTTTCCCCGTAGAAATGGTTCCGCTTCCTTCTTTCCCAGTTCCTTTCCAGTTGGCTGTTGCAAAACTTTTCATAATTAGACCTGTTTAAATGTTTTAATAGTAAATAAGGTATATGAATTCAACGGGAAGAGCCGGTTAGTTGCTGACCGCCTCTTCCATTTCTGCGAGGCGCGATTCAGGTTCGTTGTACTCAATAATAAAGTTATTCATCCCTTCCCCGACGATTATTTTCAAAAATTTCTGCTGTATCAATTCAAGAAGTGACAGGAAAAGAAAGATAGCATGTACCCGGTTTTCCGCGTCTTCGAATATTTTCTCAAAGGAAATAGTTTTTAATTGCTGCGCCATTGAAAGCATATTTTGCCGGCTAACTTCCATGGTATAGTTATATTGTACAACCGTATGCACAGGCTTGTTGACCCGGTCAGAATATTTCTGCATCGCCCTTTCAAACGCTTTCATCAGTTTGAAAAGGGTGATGTTTTGAATTTCTGTCCCTTCCCCCGTTTCCTCGCCTATATGTGACAGCTCTTTTTGTATATTACCCCGTTTAACCATAAGCATGCGCAAAGCTTCCATTTCTGCCATTTGCGCCGAGGCCTCCTTAAACTTTTTATATTCCAAAATCTTGTTCACGAGTTCTTCGCGGGGGTCAATTTCATTACCCTGGGCATCCAGCTCTTTGCGCGGCAACAGCATTTTTGCCTTGATACGCATTAGTGTAGAAATAAATAATATGAATTCGCTGGAAAGCTCAATGTTTACGGTTTGCTGATGGTGGATAAATTCTAAAAAATCGTCGGTGATTTTTGTAATCGGAATATTATATATATCCAGCTCATCCCTTTCGATAAAAAACAAAAGCAAGTCAAACGGTCCTTCAAATTGTGCCAGTTTAATCTGGTATGATAACGAATTATTGGTCATACGGTATTAATTAAAAAAAGAAGCTCCCCAGCCCGGGAATGCGGGCTCAAAATTAAGGGAAATATGCTTGCGGGTTACTTCCTTACGGCATCCCTGATTTCGCGGAGTAAAAGGATTTCCTCGGGCGTTGGCGGTGGCGCCACTTCCTTCTTCTGGATTGCTCTATTCATCAGCTTAATTATAAGGAATAGCACAAACGCGATCAATATGAAATCGATGATAGCCTGCAGGAAAATACCTATCGGGAAGACTGTTTTTCCTATCGTAACCGTCATGTCGAGCACACTTGCCTTTCCCAGGAGCAGGCTAATAATAGGCATAATAATGGTTTGGGTTAGCGCTGTTACAATTTTTCCAAAAGCACCTCCTATAATCACAGCAACTGCCAGGTCAACAATGTTGCCTTTAAGCGCAAATTCTTTAAACTCTTTTAGCAATCCCATTGTTTTAAGTTTTAGGTGAGCAATAAAAAGTTAAGTGAAGGTTCTGAGATTAGGGTAGATTACAAAAAAAATTTATTAAGGCAGGGTTTCATTATTTTTTAAAACCCGGGTACTGCATCTTCAGGCTTTTCAGGGTATCGCGCAATGCAGACGCAACAATATATTCTTTATACCAGTTTTGATCCGCGGGTACGATTGTCCATTCGGGGTTATTGCAATTCTTAAAACAATCCTCGTACATCGCCAGGTACCTGTCCCACAGTTTTGCTTCTTCGAAATCCTTATCATTATACTTCCACATCTTAGCCGGATCTTTCATTCTTTCCTCGAGTCTTTGATGCTGTTCTTCAGGCGAAATGTGGAGATAAAATTTCAGAATATGCGTGTTGTTTTCCTGTAACAACTCTTCAAAATCATTTATGGCCTTCATCCTTTTTTTGGCCAGCCTGTCGTCGCACCACGCGTGCACCCTGGTAATAAGAATGTCTTCATAATGCGAGCGGTTGAAGACCTGGATCATTCCTTTTTGGGGCGTGTGAAGATGAATACGCCAAAGAAAATCATGACTCAATTCATCATCCGTGGGTGCTTTATACGATTTTACCGTAACTCCCTGCGGATTCATATTGCCCAGCACGTTTCTTATTACACCATCCTTGCCGCTGGCATCCATGCCTTGCAATACTACCAAAATGCTGTGCTTGTGTTCAGCAAATAAAAGATTCTGAAGTTCGTCTAGCTCTTCAAGGATTGATTCCGTTTTTTCCCTGGTTTTTGATTTTTCAAAATCCTTGGGAGCGCGGGTCGATATTTCTTTTAGACTGACACCTTTCATATACCCTGATTTTATATGAGGCAATATAAAAAATACTGTTGTATCCACCGGTTTTATGATCTTCGTCATTCTTTATGAGCGACCGAATAATCAGCTGGCTGGTTTTTATATTGCTTTGTTTTATCTGGGGAAGCTCGTTTATTTTAATGAAAGTAAGCAACCAGGGAATGACTCCTTACCAGGTTGCCGCACTCCGGATATTTTCAGCTGGGCTCGTTTTTATGCCTTTTGCAATTGTTCATTTATCCCAGGTAGACCGCAAAACCGTCGCCCTTCTTGTAATTGCCGGTTTTTTTGGCAACCTGCTTCCTGCATTTTGTTTTGCAATTGCCCTGCTTAAAATTGATAGTTCACTCACAGGCATTCTGAATTCACTTACTCCCTTATGTGTCGTGATGACGGGCATAGTCGTTTTTAAAGACAAAATAAAATTGCAAAAAATATGGGGTGTGATACTGGGCTTTGCCGGGTTATGCGTGCTGACGCTAACGCAAAATAACATTAGCCTGCAAAATGCCGGATATTCATTCCTTG
>Ga0310810_10006985_pt1 | contig 12818 bp, 11 predicted proteins | sample NCmetagenome_FD_207641 | JGI IMG/M metagenome (GOLD analysis project Ga0310810, IMG submission 207641) | Soil microbial communities from experimental microcosm in Duke University, North Carolina, United States - NC | ecosystem: Engineered > Artificial ecosystem > Soil microcosm > Unclassified ... | reverse complement strand
TCGCCCCTACCGCTTCAAAAACTCTGTCTTGACTCCTTCGGCGCGACAAATCTACGATAAATTATGAGAAGCGATCTGCCAGCCATGGATGCCGGCGCGGTAATTCTGGTCGGCGGCAAAAGCTCGCGCATGGGCCGTCCCAAAGCGCTTCTGCCCTTCGACGGCGAGCCGCTGATCGCGCACATCGTCCGCAAGCTGGAAACTATCTTCCCTGAAGTCGTTATCGTGGCCGCGCCTGATCAAGAACTCCCGACGCTTCCCGTCAAGATCGCCCGCGACGACATCGCTTATCAAGGTCCGGTGAGCGGGATTTACCACGGTCTGCAAACTTCAACCAAGGAAGCCTGTTTCGTTACCTCTTGTGACGCGCCCCTTCTCAATCTAGCCTTCGTCTCACATCTTCTGGCGCAAATTTCCGACGTTGATATTGTCGTGCCGTTTTGGGAAGAGCGTTTTCAGCCACTGCACGCGGTCTATCGAACGAGCGTCGCGCCGCTTCTTAAAAATCAGCTCGAGCGCGGCGAGCTCCGACCGGTTTTTCTTTTCGACAAAGTACGCACACGCAAAGTCGAAGAAGAGGAAATCCGTGGCTTCGATCCTGACGGCATGAGCATGCTTAACATGAACTCGCCGGAGGAGTACGAAACCGCCCTGCGCCTTTGGCATATCAGGAATTCGATTTCGGTCTCCGTGGAACTTTTCGGCGTGCCGCGCCTGCTGGCAAAGACGAGATCCGTCACTCTCAATCTCGCCGAAGGCGCGACCCTCGCACAGGTTCTGTCGGCACTCGCGGAAAAACTGCCGATGCTCGCCGGCCGGGTCATTGAGGCCGGAAGTCTAATTTCCGGCTACACCTGCAACATCAACGGCCTAGACTTCGTGCGCACACCGAACGCGAAAGTCGCATCAGGCGACAAGATCTTTTTACTTTCTGCCGATGCAGGAGGCTGAAGCAATGTACGGTTTTCACGGCAGCCTGCTCCACATCGATTTGAGCTCCGGCCAGAGTCACTGGCGGGCCATCGAAGAAACGCGTCTGCACCGATTCCTCGGCGGCATTGGCCTGGGTGCAAGTCTCCTCTACGATTACGCGCCTGCCGGGGTCGATCCACTCGCGCCTGCCAATCCGCTCATCTTCGCCAGCGCGCCGCTGGTCGGCACCGGTCTCACTACCACCGCGAAGTTCGCGGTCGTCACCAAATCGCCCCTCACCGGCTTTATCGCCGATTCGCTTTCGTCCAGCTATTTCGCCCTCGAGCTGAAGCGGCTCGGCATCGACGCTCTGATTGTCACCGGCCAGGCCGCCGGCTGGACGTACCTTTTCATTCACAACGGAAAAGTAGAATTCCACAGCGCCCAGCAACTGCGCGGCAAAAGTGCGCTTGAGTGCGAATCCCTGATTCGTGGCGACCTGAATAATTCAAGCGCGCGGATCGCCGCCATCGGCAAAGCCGGCGAGAACAGGGTGCGCTTCGCGACAATTAGCAACGAGGGCCGCCACGCCGGCCGCGGCGGTGTCGGCGCCGTGATGGGAGCGAAGAATCTGAAAGCCATCGCGCTCTGCGGCGATCGTTCCGCCATCGTTGCCGATTCGTCCGGCGTCGCGAGCATCGCCGCTACGCTTCGAGCGCGCAGTTTGGGCTCGCTCACCGACAAGTACCGCAACATCGGCACCGTCGCCAATTTATCGGTTTTCAACCGCCTCGGCGTCTTGCCTACGCGCAATTTTCAGCAATCGACCTTCGATGAAGCCGAGTCCTTGAGCGGTGAGACGCTCACGGAAAATAATTTCAGCCGCAGAAACGGCTGTGCCGCGTGCACCATCCGCTGCGAGCGGCTTTTCAAGGCGTTGGATGGCGGCGAACAGCGCCTGGAATACGAAACACTTTTCGCCCTGGGCCCGCTTTGCGGCGTTCATGAGCCGGATATCGTGCTTCGAGCCGCTCGCCTCTGCGATCATTACGGAATCGATACGATCAGCGCCGGCGGTACGCTTGCCTGGGCGATGGAGTGCAATGAGAAATGCTTGTTACCGGGAGCACAGGATCTTGGCTTGCGCTTCGGCGAGGCCGCAGGAGTTTTTGGGGCTATCGAGGCCATCGGCGAGCGCCGTGGCGCCGGCGACCTGTTGGCCGAAGGCTCACGCCTTGCGGCGTTGGCCATCGGCGGTGAAAGTCGGCGTTGGGCTATGCACGTTAAAGGTCTGGAGCTCCCGGGCTACGAGCCGCGCAGTTTGAAGACCATGGCCCTCGGTCTCGCGGTGAGCCCGCGCGGTGCCTGTCACAATCGCTCGGGCGCCTACGAAGCCGATTTTTCCGGTGAAGTCGATCGCTTCAAAGCTGATGCCAGCCGCGGCGCGCTCGTGCGTGACTCGGAAGATTTCGCAGCAGTGCTCGATTCCTTGATCGTCTGTAAGTTCCTGCGGAAGTGCTTCACCGACTTCTACCGCGAGGGAGCGGAACTACTGAGCAAGGTCACCGGTTGGGATTGTACGAGCGACGACCTGAGACGAGTCGGTGAACGCATTCACAACCTGAAGAAGCTTTTCAACATCCGTGAAGGCTGGACCTCCGATGACGACTGGCTTCCGGAACGACTGCTAACAGAATCGCTTCCTACGGGAATTGCACGCGGGGTCGCCTTGAGCCCGACTGAACTTCGCGAGATGATCCAGGCCTATTATGCAGCGAGAGAATGGGACGAGACAGGTTTAATTCCTGAGAAAAAGTTGAGTGAGTTGGACCTGACGGGATTTTTACCTCAAGATGCGGAAACTAGGATTTAGACTGAAACAACGTAAGGAGAAAGCCAATGCCGACCGACGAGACCCGCCGCCTGCTGAAAGTCTTCGGCGTAGCCGTCACCGCATTTGAAGACGCGGTCGACAAAAGCGCACCGGCTGACGAACTAAAAAAAGTTGATGCCGAGGTGAGAGCTCGCCTCGAAGAAGTTACCGACCTGATCGAGCGCTTGCGCGCGCGAAAAGAGTAAGTCAATAGACGCGAGATAACGGCTGCCAAGTTAGACGACCCTCGATAGCGGCTTAACTCTCCTCGAACGGAACACTCGGCTGGCTAGGTGGACGTCTCGAAGTCGGCCAAACTAACGACACCGCTGAGTTCGTCGTCCTATTGCCGGTGCTCTCATCTTTTTAATTCGTGCCACAAATGAATGACAAACCAACTCGGGGTCTGCTCCTTTGCGCCCTGCTGCTCTTTCTTCCAGCGAAGCTCTTTGCTGAAGATATCGTGATCGGCATGTCCGCCGCGTTTAGCGGAGCCTCAAAAGGCCTCGGCATCGAGCTTTACCGCGGTTCAGCCGCCTACATCGAGCAGGTTAATCGCACTGGAGGTGTTCACGGCCATAGGATCGTCGTTAGGGCCTACGATGACGGTTACAATCCCACTCCTGCGATTCAGAATACCATTAAGCTCATCGAGCAGGATAACGCGTTTCTTCTTTTCAACTACGTCGGGACCCCCACGGTGACGCGGACACTTCCCCTGCTCAAAAGCTACAAAAGTAGGTTCGTCTATCTGCTTACCCCGTTTACGGGCGCTCAGCCTCTCAGGCAGCCGCCTTATAGCGAATATGTTTTCAATTTGCGGGCTTCATACAGCGACGAGACCGAAGGATTGGTCGATCACTTTGTTTCGGCCGGTAGAAGTCGAATCGCTGTTTTCTACCAAGCCGACGCCTATGGACGTAGCGGCTGGGACGGCGTCAAGAAAGCTCTGGCGAAGAGCTTTGGTTTGAAAATGGTTGCCGAGGCAACTTATCGAAGAGGGGCCGAATATTCTCAGAGCTTCACAGAGCAGGTCGAGGTCATCAGGAAGGCGTCGGCCGACGCCGTTATCGCCATCGGGGCTTACGCGGTCAGCGCTGCATTTATCAGAGATGCGCGGAACGCGGGGCTCAATATTCCCATCGCAAATTTGTCTTTTGTCGGCAGTGAAAACATGAGCGATCTGTTGCTTCGCAGCAGCCGGACCGCGAGCAAGGACTACACGAAAGAGCTCATCAATTCGCAAGTGGTGCCCAGTTACCAGGATACCGCCCTGCCGGCGGTGCAGGAATATCGGCAACTGATGGAAAAATACCAACCCCTCCCGCCTCGTGATCTTATGGAAGGGAACTACACGCCGTTGCCCTATAGCTACGTCAGTTTCGAGGGCTTTCTAAACGCAAAACTTCTCATTGAAGCTTTGAAACGAATGGGACCCGGCCCAACCAAAAGCCGCATTAAAGAAATCGTCGAAAGCATCCACAGCGCCGATTTGGGAATCGATGCGCCAGTCACTTTCGGACCGCATAAGCACCAGGGCTTGGACAAAGTCTATTACACCACCATGAAAGGGGACCGATTTGTTCCGCTGTCGGATTGGCGGGGGTGGGGGAAATGACCCGGGCGAGCCTCTTTACCAAAACCCTTGTGCTCATCGTGGTTTTGTTCGGCATCATTGCCACCACCACCTCGATTTTATCGGGTTGGAACCTCTACCGGAATCTTACTCAAGAGTATCAAAGCAAAGGTGTGGCAATTGCAAAGAGCATCGCCGATTCAAGCGTGGAAATGCTGTTGAATGCGGATGTTTCTACGATTCAGTCCGTGGTGGACCAGTTCACCGAGATCGAGGGAGTCTCTTATGTGATCGTCTTCGACGGTCAGGGCGAAGCCATCTCTCACACCTTTGTTCCCACCGTGCCGGGGGATGTGCTGGAGCTGCAGCGGCAAACCCGGACCCAGGCCTTTAATGGCAGAGCTCTTACCAACAACTTGCGCGTTGAAGGAATGGGCGATTTCCTGGATATCGCGCTGCCGATACTGGCGGGCGTTGCGGGATACGTGCACGTGGGAATGGATAGAAGTTTGATCCGTTCACGCATTTGGTCCGCCGTGGCGATCCAACAAGTGCTCATGTTTGTCATTTTCTTATTGAGCGCGCTGGTCGCATATGCGTTCGTGAAACGGATCTCTCAACCTCTCAAACAGCTCGCGGATCACGCCGGAGAATTGGCGACGCAGGATTTTTCCGAACCGGCGATCGGACCATCGGACATCGCTCACTTGCCAAACAAATCCCGAGATGAGGTTGGAAAACTTGCCGAGTCGTTCATCACGATGGAGAGCGCCTTGAGGCAATCCGTCCGGGACCTGAAAGAGACCACCGCAGCCAAGGAGCGGATTGAAAGCGAGCTCAAGATTGCCCGCGACATCCAGATGAGCATGGTGCCGAAAACATTTCCCCCGTTTCCGAACCGGCCGGAGTTTGACCTGTTTGCGACCCTGGTTCCGGCGCGGGAGGTCGGTGGAGACTTTTATGATTTCTTTTTTATCGACGACCACCATCTCTGTTTCGTCATCGGCGACGTTTCCGGCAAGGGGGTGCCTGCAGCTTTGTTCATGGCTGTTACCCGAACTCTTTTCAGGACCACTGCAGGCAAAGTGACCGAACCGGATGAAATTTTATCTCTGGTAAATCTCGAGATTTGCCGCAACAACGATACCTGCATGTTCGTCACGGTTTTTTGCGCCGTGCTGGATATTCGCACGGGAGAGGTCGAATACAGCAATGGCGGCCACAATCTTCCCTACCGGATCAGCCATGGTGAAACTGCGGCTCTAAAGAATACCGGCGGGATGGCCCTCGGCTTTACGGAAGATGTAGCCTACGGGTCGGGGAAGATCGTGCTCCGCGCCGGGGATGGACTTTTTCTTTACACAGACGGCGTGACTGAAGCGATGGATGAAGCAGGGAATCAGTTTTCCGAGTCCCGCTTGGAGGAATTTCTGAAACAGGCAAACGGCTCTTCGGCGACGAAACTCATCCAGGGCACGGTGGATCAGGTGAAACGCCATGCTGCCGGCGTTGCTCAATCGGACGATATCACCATCGTAACTTTGAAATACTTGCTGGACGCGAAAGCAACAATGGGCGAATCCATCGCCGTGGAGCTCAAAAACAGTCTTTCTGAAATTGAGCGACTGGCTCGCACAGCGGACGATTTCGCGCGGCACCATCAGTTAAGCGCAGAAACCCGGCGCAATGTGAAGCTTGCGTTGGACGAGATTCTGACCAACATTGTGTCTTATGCGTACGCCGACGCGGACGAGCATCGCATTGTCGCGCGCTTCGCTCTGGAGCACAAAACATTGACGATCGAGGTCGAGGATGACGGCAGACCGTTCAATCCACTAGAAGCGCCCGAACCGGACATAGCCCAATCGCTGCAGGAGCGTTCGATCGGAGGTTTGGGAATCCATCTGGTGCGAAAACTTACGGATGAGCTGGAATATCAAAGGCAAAACGGCAGAAACATTCTGATCATGAAATTGAAAGTAAAAGAGGCGTAAGCATGGATATCCATGAAGAGAGAAAAGACGGGCTTCTCGTTCTCGGTCTCGAAGGACGACTCGATGCGATCAGCTCAAAGATGTTCGAGGAAAAAGTTCTCGGAATGATCGACGGAGGCGACACGCGCTTCGTCATCGACCTCTCCCGACTCGACTATGTCAGCAGCGCCGGCCTCCGGGTCTTTCTCGTGGCGTCCAAGCGATTGGTTCCTGCAGGTGGCAAAGTCGTCCTTTGCTCCCTGCAGGAACCCGTCAAGCAGGTCTTCGATATCGTCGGTTTCTATTCCGTTTTTTCAATACATGACTCAAGAGATGAAGCTCTGAACACCTTGCGGTAACTACCATCCCGTTGAACTCTCGATAACGATTTCCTCTTGGTGTTCGGCAACGACTCAGCGCAATACTCCTCCCGGAATGTGTATAAAGGCGCTCATCTCGTGGCCAAACGCCACCGGCGTCGCCTTGCAAACATAGCTCGGTGTAATCTGATCGACGCGGGTCACTCCCATCAGCGCCATATCGATAGTGATCTCCTCTTCGAGCAGCTCGAGAACCTTCACCAGCCCGGCCTGACCGCCGGCGCCCAAACCCCAGCCCTGCAGCTTGCCGATCGTGACCGCAGTTGCGCCAAGCGCCAGAGCTTTCACCACGTCGGTGCCGCGCGTAATGCCGCCGTCCAGAACAATCGGAATTTTGCCGTTCACCGCCGCGGCGATTTCCGGCAAAGTGTCGATGGTGCCGAGGCCGTGGTCGAGTTGCCGGCCACCGTGATTGGAAATGTAAATTACGTCGACGCCATGCTCGACTGCGAGCTTGGCATCCTCCGCGGTGGCGATGCCTTTGATAATTAGCGGCAGGCCGGCGATTTTTTTGATCTCCTTGGCCATCTCCCAGGTGAGCATCGCTTGATAAATGCGCCCGGACTCGCGGTGGCGGCTGGGCGGCTGCCAACGATTGAGCAGCGGCCGCTCACGGCGGCTGTAGTGCGCGGTATCCACCGTCAGGCAAAGCGCAATGTAGCCGGCCTGCTTCACCCGGCCGACAATCTCGGCGCACCAGTCGAGGCCGCCGCGAATGTAGAGCTGAAAAATTTTCGGGTGATCGACGCAGGCGGCAACTTCTTCCAGCGTCGGCTGCGTGACCGAGCTCAAAAAATTCAGGGTCCCGAACTCCGCCGCGGCCTTCGCCACCGCCGCGCCGCCTTCGGGCGTGATGGTCTGAAGCGAGCCGATCGGCGCCATCATGACCGGAATGCGCAGCTTCTGTCCGAGAAAAGTCGTTGAAGTATCCACCTTGGAAACGTCGACGAGAACGCGCGGCCGCAAAGCCAGGCAATCGAATCCCAGGCGATTACGCCGCATGGTGGTTTCCGACTCGGCGCCGCCGGTGAGATAATCCCACACATCCTGAGTCAGATTGCGTCGTGCCGCCTGAATGATTTCCTGATTGCTGACGTACTCAAGATTCATGACCACTCTCCTTCACAAAAAAAAGTTTTTTGACCGCGCCCGAGATTATCGAACAGCGCGCCGAACTGTCAAAGGGTTGGAGAAAAATCACGAACCCGGATTGCGCCTCGCTTCACCGCGCTACGATCCGCACGATCCGAAACGACTTGAACGATTTGAACGGCTTGAACGCGCTTTTACCTGCAGCTTATCGCCGGCTTGTAAACTTGATGAATGGTCGAGCCGCTGCTGCCGCCCTGCGCCGTGCCGCCGCCGGTGAGGTGAATTAAATCTTTGATGAAAGCCATGCCCGTGACGCCGTGCACAGCGATCGGCATATCTTCGAGATGATGCCAGGTATCCGTCACCGGATTGTAGTAGTCGTGGTTAGGATAAATGCCGTAGGGATGCTCGGGATTGCCTTCGCCGCCGAACAAATGGAAGCAGCCGTTGGCGGTGATGCCGTTGACGCCGCCGCGCGGGCGCAGCATCGAACGGCGCTTCGACCACTGATTGGTTTTGGGATCGAAGACTTCGACGGCGTCGGTGCGCTGGCTGCGAAATCCACCTTCGAATCTGCCGCCGACCACGTAAATTTTTCCGTCGATGGCGTCGGCCGCGAGATGATTTCTCTGGGTCGGCAGATTTGGCAGCTTGCTCCACTGATTCGCCTTCGGATCGTAGACGGCAAAATCCGCACCGCCTGGCGGGCGTCCGCCGGCGACATAAATTTTCCCATCCACCACGGCCGCCGCGCCGCCGCCGCGCTTGGTCGGCATCGGCGCGCGCGCCGTCCATCTGTTGGCGGCGGGATCGTATTCATAGACCGTGTCGACGAATCCCGCCTTGTCCGGCTCACTCGACTCGGTGGTCTGGCCGCCGATGGCGTAAACCTTACCGTTGGCCGCCGCGGCCATTACGTGATTGAGCGCCACGGGCAGCGGCGCGACGATCTGCCATTTGTCCGTCGCCGAGTCGTACATCTGCACAGTCGCGACGGTCTTGCGATCCCACGGGTAGCCGCCGATCACATAAATCTTGCCGTCGAGCGCCGCGACCGCGGTTTCCGAATTCGGCACCGGCAACGGCGCTGCCAAACTCCAGCCATCGTACGCTGGTTTGCGCTCCTGCAAAGCGCACGCAGCAAAGCCGAGCGTCACGATAATCGAAAAAATCAGCAAGCTGCGCTGTGGCATCGGAGCCAACTACTACCTCGTCACCGCGCCTTCGGACGCCGACGAAACCAGCTTGGCGTATTTCGCCATGACGCCGGTTTTGTAGCGGGGTTCTGGTGCCTTCCACTGGCTTAAGCGCGACTTTAATTCTTGCTCGGAAATATCCACGTCTAATCGCCGCGCTTTGACATCGAAGATAATTGTGTCGCCGTCGCGCAGCGCGGCGATCGGTCCGCCGTGCGCCGCTTCCGGCGCCACATGGCCTGCCATCAATCCGTGGGTCGCCCCGGAGAATCTGCCGTCGGTCAGCAATGCGACGGAATCGCCCAAGCCGGCGCCGACGAGCGCGGCGGTGACGCCGAGCATTTCGCGCATGCCCGGCCCGCCCTTTGGCCCCTCGTAGCGGATCACCACCACGTCATTGTCCTTGATCTTGCCCGCCTGGACGGCTTGAAAGGCATCTTCCTCGCGATCGAATACCCGTGCCGGCCCTTTGTGAATCATGCGCTCGTGACCGGCGACTTTGACGACACAGCCTTCGGGCGCAAGATTGCCTTTGAGAATTACCAGGCCGCCGGTCGATTTGAGCGGATTCGTCATCGGCCGAATTACTTCCTGTCCGCTCGTCTCCTGGGTGATCTTCGCTGCCTCTGCGATGGTCTTTCCAGTCACCGTGATCGTGTCACCGTGAATCAGTCCGGCATCGACCAAGCGCTTGGCGACGAGCTGTATACCGCCGGCCTTGTACAAGTCGCTGGCGACGAAGCGTCCGCCGGGTTTGAGATCGGCGATCAGCGGCGTGCGCTCGCTGATCCGATCGAAGTCGTCGATGGTCAATTCGATACCGGCTTCGCGGGCGATCGCGAGCAAATGCAACACCGCATTGGTCGAGCCGCCGGTGGCGGCCACCGAAGCGATCGCATTCTCGATCGATTTGCGCGTGATGATCCGCGACGGCCGCAGATCGGCCTTGAGCAGATCCATCACCAGCTTGCCGGCATTGAACGCAGCATCGTCTTTTTCCGCAACGGTAGCGGGAATGCCGTTGCTGCCCATGGGCGAGATGCCGAGAAACTCCATCACCGTCGACATGGTGTTGGCGGTGAACTGCCCGCCGCACGCGCCGGCGCCGGGGCAAGCTGCGTTTTCCACCGCGAGAAATTGTTGAGCGTCGATGCGCTTGCTTGCGAACGCGCCCACCGCTTCGAAGACGTCCTGAATCGTCAAATCTTTTTCGCCCAGGTGACCCGGCGCGATGGAGCCGCCGTAGAGCGCCAGACCAGGAATGTCGAGGCGCGCCAGCGCCATCACCACGCCGGGATTGGTCTTGTCGCAGCCGGACAAACAAACGAGGCCGTCGAAATGATTGCCGCGCGCGACAAGCTCGATGGAATCGGCGATCACCTCGCGGCTGATCAGCGAGCATTTCATGCCTTCTGCGCCCATGCTGATGCCGTCGGAGATCGACACCGTGTTGAATTCCATCGGCGTACCGCCTGCCGCGCGAATGCCCTCTTTCACTTTCGCGGCCAGCCGGCGCAAATGGAAATTGCACGGTCCGATCTCGATCCAAGTGTTCGCCACGCCGACGATCGGACGGCGCAAATCTTCGTCGGTAAAGCCCGCCGCTTTGAGCATTGCCCGCGACGGCGCGCGGTCCGGCCCATCGGTGATCACCCCGCTGCGGGGTTTCATGTTCTCTGCCATGATTCGCTCCTGAAAATTGCCCGGGAATGTCATTCAATTAACTATGCTGTCCACGGATTTGCAAGCTACCGAGCAGGCTTGTTGGGTTCCTGATTGAAAGCATCGAACCCGCGTTTTACACTTAATTCAATGCGACCGGCATTTCGCGTGCGCGCGCTTCTCGGATTGCTCCTGCTGACGCCGGTCGTCATGGCTCTGGCGTCAGCGCCGGTTTCTCGCGAGCAGGGTGATCGGCTGGCGCGAAAGATCGACGAGATCAACAAGAATGCGGCGAGCCAGCCGGTGCGCGAGAAGCGCACTCCGATGACCGAGCCGGAAGTCAATTCGTACCTCGCCTTCAACATCAAAGAGCAAATTCCCCGCGGTTTGGCCCGACCGGAGATTCGTATCGTCGGCGACGGTCAACTGGCCGGGCGGGTTTGGGTCGACATGGACGAATTCAAACGCGGACGCACCTCCGGCGGCATCATGGATCCGTTCACTTACATCTCCGGACAAGTCCCGGTGACCGCGCGCGGCACCTTGCGCGCGCGCAACGGCCGCGGGCAATTTCAACTCATTTCCGCGGAGATCCAGGGAGTGCCGCTGCCGAAGCCGATCGTTCAGGAACTCGTGAGCTATTTCTCGCGCACCCAGGACAGCCCCAACGGATTCGATCTCGACGCGCCGTTCAACCTTCCGGCGAAGATTCGCGAGATTCTCGTCAATCCAGGCGAGGCGGTGATGGTACAGTAGCGCGGCGTGCCGCACCGCCGCCGCTTTGTCCGTCCCGTTGACTTCATTCCAAGGCATTGCTTTAAGCCGACAGCTTTCTAGGCTACAATCGACGCCGCTCGCGCGGGCCACGAAATCGCCCATCTCAGCGTCTAATTCAATGAATCCGCCCGCGGGAGCAACTTTTGGAAACGGAGACCACGTGAACAGATACACCCGGTTCTTGATTTCAATATTGATGTTTGCAGTTTCGCTGGGAATGCAGCCGCTCGCGGCATGGGCACAAAAACCGTTGAATGCGGGCGTGGCGGGAGCGGCTATCAATCTGATCTATGCCTACGTGACCCAGGACGCGGGCTTGTGGAAAAAATACGGACTGGACGTGCGCGTCGTGCTGTTTGAATCCGGTTCGACCCTGGCTCAGGTGGCGCGCGCCGGTGAAGTACAGTTCTCGCTCAACTCCGGCCCGACCACGATCGCCTCGCGCACCCAGGGCGCGGACAGCGTGATTATCGCCACCGCCGTAAACACGCTTCCCTACAGCGTCGTCGCCGCCAAGAGCATCACCAAATGGGACCACATGAAAGGGAAAAAAGTCGGTATCAGCCGCTTTGGCTCCGGCACCGATACGGCCATTCGTCTGGTGTGCAAGAAATTCGGCCTCGATCCGGTCAAGGACATCATTATTTTGCAAGGCGGCACCCAGCCGAGCCGCTTGCAGGCGATCGCCGCGGGATCCCTCGATGCGACTCTGGTATCGCCGCCGCTGGATTTAACTGCAAAGAAGCAAGGGTTCTCGGTGCTGGTCAACATCGCCGAACTCGGCATCGCCTATCCTCAGCTTGCGGTCGAGACTTCGGACCGCTTCAACCGGGAAAACCCGCAGATCGTGAAAAATTTTTTGAAGGGATTCATCGAAGGAATTTATTACGTCGCGGGCCATAAAGACGAAACCAAACGTACGATCACCAAGTATCTCAAAACCACCGATCCGGAAATTCTCGAGGCAACCTATCAAAGCTTCTTGCAGGTCACTGACTACAGTATGCAACCGAGTCTCGAAGGCATCCGCAACGCCATCGACGAAGTTGCCCAGCGCGTGCCCGCGGCGAAAACCAAAAAGCCCGAAGATTTCGTGGATCTTCACTTCCTGAAAGAACTCGAGAAGGAAGGCTTCTTCAAACAGTTTCAGAAAAAGATCTGATACTACGATCCGGTTGATCCAGAGCATGGAAGAGCAAAAGTAAAGACCTGACCCCGTTGGCTCGTCACTCGCGAAAGGACAACTGCAACCTGCTTGTTCTTTTGCAAAAATAAAAGCAAGACTGCGGGATCGTAGGGGCAGTGCAACGGAGTCTATAAAAAATGGAGCTACTATCTATTGGGTTTCGATTCGCAATCTTTGTTATCGTCATTCTT
>Ga0310810_10006984_pt1 | contig 12820 bp, 11 predicted proteins | sample NCmetagenome_FD_207641 | JGI IMG/M metagenome (GOLD analysis project Ga0310810, IMG submission 207641) | Soil microbial communities from experimental microcosm in Duke University, North Carolina, United States - NC | ecosystem: Engineered > Artificial ecosystem > Soil microcosm > Unclassified ... | reverse complement strand
CGTTCTGCCTTTTACCCTTTTGCCTTTTACCTTTTGCCTTCCTAGTCAGCCCCACCCCTGGCTGCGCGCGTCGCGCGCCACGCGCTTCCTCCCGAAGCGGTTCCCTCCATCGTATTGCCGTTCACACGCCCGGTGTATTGAGCGCCGCCGGCCTTGAAACTGATCTGGTCCCCGCGCAACCTGCCTTCTGAAATGGTGTTGCTGCTGCCGCCGCTCGTGAGCGTGCCCGAAACCATCTGAAACTGCTGCGTCAGCACGAGCTGGCCCTGCGGCAACTGCCACGTGCCTTCGACCTTGGCGGGCACCACCCAGAACAACGCCGTGCACCAGGATACGCAGTCGCCACCCACGACGGCCGTTTCGTCAGGCATCCAGTCGTTCATCGTGAACGTGTTGGACACGATGCGCGTACCGGGTTTCAGATTCAGGATCTTGGGCCGAAGCCTCATGTTGATATCAGGCAGCAGAAACATCGTGATCACGGTCGCATCCGAGAAATCGCTCGTGAAGATGTCGGCTTTGGCGAACGTGGCTTTGCCGCTCACACCTTCGGCGGCGGCATTGCGCTGGGACAGCGCCACCATGTCGGGGTTGTACTCGATGCCATGCGCCTTCGCGCCCCGCTTGGCCGCCGTGATGACGGTCCGGCCGTCACCCGATCCGAGGTCGATCACGTAGTCCTGCGGGGTCACCTTCGCCATGTCGAGCATCTTGTCGACGAGCGCCTGCGGAGTCGGCACCCATACGACGTCCTTGCCCGGCTGCCCGACTTCCGGCTTGAACGGCTGGGTGGTTGTCTGCGCCTGCGCGAACGCGCTGACGGCCGCGAGCGACAGAGCAAGAGTCAACGCTGACCGTCGCCAGAGCTGCGATGCCTTCATATGTCCCTCCTCCCTCCTTTTTTCCTTCCAGGAGGGAATTATAGTTAGCACCCGATGCGGTACCACGCAATCATCATCGGAGGCGGCCACAATGGGTTGACGGCTGCGGCCTATCTCGCGCGTGCGGGCCGGAAGGTGCTGGTCCTCGAGCGGCGGCATGTCCTGGGCGGCGCCGCTGTCACGGAAGAGCTCTTTCCAGGTTTCCGCTATTCCGTCTGCTCGTACGTCGTCTCGCTGCTGCGGCCGCAAATCATTCGCGAGCTCGACCTGGTTCGTCACGGTCTGAAAATTCTACCCCTCGACGGCACGTTCACGCCTATCCCCGGCGGAGATTATCTCTGGCGGGTCGATGATCACGAAACGACCCGGCGCGAGATTGCGCGCCATTCGTCCCGAGATGCCGCCGCGTACGAAGACTACGGCAAGACGATGGCCGGCATGGCGCGTTTCGTCAAGCCGATCCTGGACATGACGCCACCCGATCCGGCGTCGCGCAACCCCCGCGATCTTCTCCAGCTTCTCTCGCTCGCCAACCGTTTCCGCGCCCTCTCTCCCGCCGATCGGCGGGTGTTTGCGCAGCTGATGACGATGAGCGCCGCGGATTTTCTCGGTCAGTGGTTCGAAACCGACGTCCTCAACGCGACGCTGGCGGCCTCCGGCATTATCGGGACCTTTCTTGGCGTCCGCTCGCCCGGCACCGCGTACGTGCTCCTCCACCACTACATGGGCGAGGTCAACGGCGTGTTTCGGACGTGGGGCCTGCCGGTCGGGGGAACTGGCGCGGTATCGAATGCGATCGCGGAGGCGGGCCATCATGCCGGTGTCGAAGTACGAACCAAGACAGCGGTGGCGCGGATCCGGACGAAAGGACAACGCGCCGTCGGCGTCGTGCTCGCCAACGGCGACGAAATTGACGCCGACCTGGTCCTGTCGAGCGTGGATCCCCGTCTGACCTTCCTCACCTTGCTCGACCCCGCCGAACTGCCCGTGGAGTTCGTCGCTCAGGTGAAACAGTACCGGTTCCGCGGGGCGTCGGGGAAGGTCAACTTCGCACTCGACGCGCTTCCGCAATTCACCGCGCTTCCCGCCGGCGTGGCACATCTGCGCGGCGCGGTCTCGATTTCCCCTTCCCTAGACTACATGGAGCGGGCGTACGACGAGGCGAAATACGGAGAGTTTTCGCGGCGACCGTATATCGACATCGTCATTCCAACGCTGACGGACCCGTCGATGGCGCCGCCGGGAAAGCACATCCTTTCGTGTTTCGTCCAGTACGCGCCTTATGCGCTCGCCCGTGGAAGCTGGGACGAGGCACGCGAGTCGTTCGGTGATACGGTCGTTGACACGCTGGCCGAATACGCGCCCAACATCCGGAGTCTCATTCTTCATCGCCAGGTGCTGACGCCGCTCGACCTCGAACGTGAATTCGGCCTCACCGAAGGGAACATCTTTCAAGGCGAGCTGGCGCTCGATCAGCTGTTCTTCATGCGGCCCGTGCCGGGCTGGGCGCAGTACAAAACCCCGATCGAGAACCTCTGGATGTGCGGATCGGCGACGCATCCGGGCGGCGGAATCATGGGTGCGCCGGGACGCAACGCGGCCCGGCAGATTCTCGGGCGTCTGTCGTAGACTAAGCGCGTGAGCCGCCGTGTGGTCGTACGGAGAGCCGTCCCCGCAGTGATCCTTGGTTTGTTGCTGATTGCCGCGACAGGCGCAGCGCAGTTCGGGGGCGGCCGCGGGCGCCAGACCATCCGGTACGTCCCCGAGGGCAGCTACACCGGCAGCTTTCTGTTCTGCCGAATCTCGTTCCGGAATTCACCGTACGGCGACGGCGGCGGTTGGAGCGTCGACTACCCGCGGGCCGATTTGAACCTGTCGTTCCGCCTGTCGGAACTGACGAAGACTCCGATCAGCCACGACCCGAGCGGCGAGATCCGGCACATCGTCATCCGCGCGACCGATCCGGAGCTCTATCGCTGTCCGTTCGTGATGATGACCGAGCCCGGCGGGACGTTCTTCGATGACGCGGAAGCGGCGGCGCTCGGCGACTACTTGAAGAAGGGCGGTTTCCTGTGGGCTGACGACTTCTGGGGAGAGCGAGCGTGGAGCAACTGGGCGGGCGAAATCGGGAAAGCGTTGCCGCCGGGCCAGTACCCAATCAGTGATGTGCCGCTCGATCACGAGCTGTTTCACACGCTGTACGACGTCCGCGAGCTTCCGCAGATTCCGTCGATCGGTTTTTGGATTGGGACGCGCGGTGCGACTTCAGAGCGCGGATACGACAGTGCCGTGCCGCACGCAAGAGCCATCCTCGACGATCATCGCCGCATCATGGTGCTGATGACGTTCAACACCGATTTCGGCGACGCATTCGAGCGCGAGACCGACGATCGCGAGTATTTCCTCGAGTTCGCCGCGCGCGGCTACGCGTTTGGCGTCAACGCGCTGGTATATGCGATGACGCACTGACGTCAGTACGCCTGCAGCAGCCGACGGAGCTTTCGCTCGGCCGCATCGTCTGCGGCCACGCGGGTCTCTCCACTGGCGTCGATCCCAACCGGTTCGCTCGATCCGTCCTCCCGCACCTCGACCACGCTGGCTTTCCAGCCGTCGGTCTCCGGCTCGGACAGAATCCAGTATCGGTGCCCCTTGAGGTCGAGCTCTCGTGCCATGTCGCCGCCCGCTACAATCTTCTTACAAAGCTGGTGTCCAGGCCACCAATAGTGTCCGGGGCAGGATACACGACTGCCACCGGTGACCCGCCGTTTCTCGCAATTCCCTCACTAATCTTTGTGGCATCTCGAACGTGCGGTCGGCACTCCTATTGCGATAGGGCGGTCAACCGAAAGATCGAGGATCGTCATGTGGAACTGGTTTAGCTGCTATCTCTCCGGACGCCACGATTACGGCATGTGGTGCGAACCAGGAGCGATCTTCTTGCGGTGTTTCCACTGCGGTCGGCGATCGGGGGGATGGTCGCTCGCGGCGCCTCAGGCTGTCGTCGCGGCGGTGAAGCCAACGGTCAGAGAGACGCTGACGGCTCGCGTCGCGCACGCCCTGCCATTCGAACGTCGCGCCGTCGCCCGCTAGCGCGTCGCTGATTTGACAGCCTTCGCGCGGGCCGATCACAATACCTCGTGCCCGTCCTCCGTATCACCAGAGAAGAACTGAAACAGCGCCTCGACAGCCCCACTCCACCGGTGGTCGTTGACGCGCGTTTGAAGTACCCCTACGAACACAGCACGGTGCGACTGCCCGGTTCAATCCGCTATCCGTCCGACACCTCGTCGCCATTGCCCCGCGATCGCGAGATCGTCGTGTACGATTCGGATCCGAATGAATTGGCCAGCTCGCGCGTCGCCGCGGAGCTGATTCGGCTGGGCTACCATGCCGTGGCGCTCAAAGGCGGCATCACCGAATGGCTCGCCGCCAATCTCCCGATCGAAACGAAACCGGCGCCGGTCATGGCCCCGCCGGAACCCGGCGCATTGAAAGGCTAGCGCGGATTCTCCCCGATCTCCCGGCCCCGGCTTCCCTTCCCCAGACACTGGAGCAGCTTGCGCTGCTGGCGACGATCCGCGGCGATTCGGCTGACGAGGCCGTGTTCACACGCGCTGCGGCACTCGTGCGCACGCACGGCATCGACTCGGACGTGAACCTCGGCGATCTTCTCGAACAGCCGCCGGCAGATGCCGACGCCGACGTGCTGCAGCGATTGCGGCACATGTATGAATCAGCGGCGTGGGTGCTGCTCGAATCGGCGATCGCCGACCTGCCCATGGACTTGCGGTGGCTGTTCGAATCAGGAGCGGTGAGTGTTGATCAGCTGGCGGCGCTTCATCGCGCGCTGGGCGTGACATCTGCAGCCGATCTGCGAGCCGCCGTCTTCGACGGCGCCATTCGCGGCGTCACGGGGTTGAACGAGTCGATCGAGCGGGCGATTGCGAGCGCGCTGCCCGATCTGCGGCGGACCGTTCCTCGTCTCGCGCTGGGCCGGGCCGTCGCCCTGGCCCAGCCTATCCTCGAGCGGCTTCGCTCGACGGCAGGCGTCGTCTGGGCCAGCCCCGCGGGCTCTCTGCGCCGCGGAGAAGATACCGTCGGCGACGTCGAGCTCGTCGCCGCGACGACGCTGCCCGCGGACGCGATCACCCAGCTCCTCAGCCTGCCCGATGTCATCCGCTGTCTCCATCGAAGCGAGCGGCGCGTATACCTGCTGCTCGAGCGGGTCCAGGTCGGCGTGCGCCTGCCGGAGCCGGCCAATGCGGGCTCAACGCTGCTGCAGACCACGGGATCGAGCGCGCATCTCGCCTCACTTCGCGAGCACGCGGAGAGCGCGAACTGGCGTCTCACGATGGACGGCCTGCGCGGCATCGACGGCACGCTTCGGGCGTCCGCGACGGAAGATGAGATTTACGCGACGCTGGGTCTGCCCTTCATTCCGCCCGAAATTCGCAACGGCGCGGAAGAGATTGAGGCCGCCAGGAACGGGACGCTGCCGACGTTGTTGTCGAGGACCGACATTCGCGGCGACCTCCACATGCACACCGACTTCAGCGACGGACGCGACACGGTCGAGGCGATGGTACAGATGTGCCGGGGACTGGGTTACGAGTACATCGCGATTACCGATCATTCACCCCATTCCGCTGCTTCCCGGAATCTGTCCGTCGACTCGATCGCGCGACAAGGCGAAGAAATTGGCCGGCTGCGCGAGCAATATCCCGATATCGCGATTCTGCACGGTTGCGAGGTCGACATCCTTCCCGATGGCCGCCTCGACTTTCCCGATCGCATTCTCGAGCGTCTCGATATCGTGCTCGCGTCGCTGCACGAGCGCGCGGGCCAGTCGCGCGAGCATCTGCTTCGCCGCTACGCCGGCGCGATGAAGCATCCGCTCGTGACGTTGATCACCCATCCGACCAATCGCCTCGTGCCTCATCGGCCAGGCTACGATCTCGATTACGACGCCCTCTTCGAGATGGCGGTCGAGACGCGCACGCTGGTGGAGATCGACGGATCGCCGGCCCACTTGGACCTCGACGGCGGCCTGTCGCGCCGGGCGGTTGCGGCCGGCGCCACGATGGCGGTCGACAGCGACTGCCACCGCGCGGAGCTGCTGGAGATGCAGATGGCGCTCGGCGTCACGACGGCGCGGCGAGGGTGGGTGGAACCGCGGCATGTCGCGAACACCCGGCCTGTCGGCGAGATTCGCGCGATGATTGCGGCGAAACGTCAGGGGTGACGCGTGACGCGCCGCCGAGACGATCTGCTGGCCGCCGCCGTCGTGGGCATTGCGGCGTTCGTTCTGTATCACGCGACGCTGCTGCCCGACGTGGATCTGGGTGACACACCGTCGTTCCAGGCACGGCTCGGCATCGCTCTCCTCACCCCGCGCGACGGTTATCCGCTCTATACCGCCATCGGTACGGTCTTCCACTGGATCGCCGGAGGCACGCCCGCGCATGCCTTGAACCTGGCGTCGGCGCTCGAAGGCGCGTTGGCTTGCGCCCTCATTGTGCTCGTCGGCGTGGAGCTCAGCGGTTCTGTGTCAGCGGCCGCGGCGGCCGCTCTGCTTTTTGCAACCTCCTATACGTTCTGGAGCCAGGCGATCATCGCCGAGGTGTACGCGCTGCATCTGCTATTCGTCGCGTTGACGCTCCTCTTGGCTCTTCGATGGGCCCGCCAGCCGACGATGTGGCGTCTCACGCTGTTGTTCGCCGTCTATGCGCTTGGCTTCGGCAATCACTTGTCGATGATCCTGCTGGCGCCGGGCGTCGTCATTTATTTGTTCGCCGCCGCACCTGGCGGCTGGCGAAGCATGCTGGCGCCGCGCGTCCTCGCCGTGGCGCTGGCCTGCGCGTGCGCCGGCGCGCTGCAATACGCCTGGAATCTCCATTCGCTCTGGCTGCTTCCCGATCCACCGCACGGACTGTTCGACGCGCTGCAACGCTTCTGGTTCGACGTCACGAAAGCAGACTGGCGCGAAACCATGGTGCTCGAAGTACCGCGGGCTATGGTGAGCGATCACGCCGCGATGTACGCCTTCGACCTCCGCCAGCAATTCGGATGGGCCGGACTGCTCCTCGCGATCGCCGGGCTCGGGCGCCTCGTGAGGACCGACTGGCGGCACGCGGCGCTCCTGTTCTCGGTGTATCTCGTCAACTGGGCGTTCGCGTTCAGCTACAACGTCGGCGATACACACGTCTTCTACCTGCCGTCGCATGCGATCGTCGCGCTTCTCGCCGCCCCGGCGCTGGCCTGGACGGGCGCGATGCGAGGTCGGCATCGCCTCGCCGTCGCGCTGCTGTTCGCGTACATCGCCGCGCGCACGTGGCGGGACTATCCAGCGCTCGACCGCAGCGGCGACGAGCGGCCGACCCAGATCCTCGCCGCGCTGACGGCAGGGCTCGACGATCGCCACGCCATTCTCGTGACGGACTTGAACTGGCAGGTGGAAAATGGCCTGAGCTATTTCGGCCAGGAGGTCGCGCCGCAAATCGCGCATGCCCGTCTGCCTCCGTTGATCTTGTACGCACCGGCGCTCGTTGCGGACAACGCCACCATCCACCGCGACGTCGCCGTCACTGAACAGGCACGGGATGAGTTGAGCCGAGCCTACGGGCCGCTGTTCGCATCGCTTCGCGATCCTCGAGTCGCCGTTCCAACGCTCAGCGATGCGATTCGCGATCTTCCGGACGGGAGCCGCTACGTGTTCTGCGTTCTGAAACCGACGCGCGATCTCCTCCTCGATTGGCAGGATATCGGCCGCTCGCTGGCCGCGGAAGCCGGCGGCCAACCGGTTCAGGTTCCCGACGGCGATTACATCGCGATCGCGGGCAGACGCGGACAGCCTCCAGCTGTTGTGATCGGCTCAAATCGTCCATTCCGGCGTTCGTTCGATCTCGGCGGTGTGAGCGTCGAGGTTCGCATGGACTCGTGGCTCGCGGCCGATACCATCCGCCGCATGGGATTCGGCCACGTGGTCGCGGCGCATCATCACACCCTCATCGTCGAGCGCGGCGTCAGCTTCGTCGCGTTCGATACATCGGGACAGCCGATGCGCACCGCGTACGCGTCCAACATTTTCGCGCCCCAGCCGCGGTATCTCATCTTCAGAAAGTGATAAGGCAAAAGGCAAAAGGCAGAAATAAGGCCTTTCCGACTTTTGCCTTTGACTTTTCCCTTTTACCTTCCATGTTGCTATCGTCTATGTATGTCCCGCTTATTGACGGCGTTCGCTTCATGTATCGCGCTCGCCGCCCTGCTCGCCGCCAGCGGCCGCGCCGCGGAGCCGACAGCGTCCGAGCTCGCTGAGGCTCTGCAGCGCAAGTACGACGCGGTCAAAGATTTTTCCGCTGACTTCGTGCACACGTACCAAGGCGGCGTGCTGAAAAAGCAGCTGACCGAGCGCGGCACCGTGCTGGTCAAGAAACCGGGCAAGATGCGGTGGGATTACGCATCGCCCGAGAAGAAACAGTTCGTCTCGGACGGGGCGAAGGTCTATTTTTATATTCCTGCGGACAAACAGGTGATTGTCAGCTCTGTCCCGCCGGACGCATCAGCAACGACGCCGGCCCTGTTTCTCGCGGGAAAGGGTCGCCTGACCAGCGAATTCACCCCCTCTTTTGTCGATTTGCCTGCAGGTTTGCCGGCCGGCAGCCGCGCGCTAAAGCTCGTGCCTAAATCCAAGCAACCGGATTACGATTGGCTGGTCCTTGCCCTCGATCCGGCGACGCTCGCCATCCGGGGTCTCGTCACAATCGACGCGCAAGGCGGAACGTCAACGTTCGCTTTTACGAACTTGAAGCAGAACATCGGCCTGGCGGATGACCAGTTCATGTTCAAGATTCCTCGCGGTGTCGATGTTGTCAGCGATAACCCTCGCTCGTGAACCGCTGAGTCCGGTTAAGACCGGAGCCCGCTGTCGGCGGGCTCGTACGCTCGCCGGCATCGCGTTCTGCATTCTCGTCCTCAGCGGCTGCGCAACATCGGCGGCGCTGCGCCGCGGCCGCGAAGCCGAGCAACGCCAGGATTACGACCGCGCTGTCGCGGAATACACACGGGCGCTGCGGCTCACGCCGGGCAATACCGACGTGCGTCTTGGCCTCGAACGTGCCAGCCTGCGCGCGTCGCAGGATCACTTTGTCAAAGGACGCCGCTTCGCGGCGATCGGAAAGTTCGACGAGGCGCTGGTCGAGTACGGGCTCGCTTCCGAGCTGAACCCGAGCAACGCCGACATCGATCAGGAACTGCGATCGACGCGCAACAGGCTCCGCGCGAAGATTGCCGTCTCGACCGACGGCAAGACCGAGCTTCAGACGCTCATCGATCGCACGCGGAATCTGGCGCCGCCAGGGTTGGATCTGCCGCAGGACGTCATGATGCCGGCCTCGCTGATCTTCCGCGAGGCGAGCAGCCGGGATGTCTTCACCAGCATTGCGCGGTTCGCGAACATCAGCATCGTGTTCGACTCGGCGTTTCGCGAAACGCCCATCACCGTGGACCTGCGTAATGCGTCGCTCGCGGATGCGCTCACCACGGTCGCCGGCGTCTCGAGGACGTTCTTCCGCGTCATTTCGCAGGGTACCGTCGTGGTGATTCCCGACACGGAAGCCAAGCGGCGCGAGTACGAAGAGGAAGTCGTCCGGACTTTCTATCTCAGCAACGCTGACGTCAAGGAAACGATGGATCTCCTGCGGCTCGTCCTCGATGTCCGGCGTATTTCAGCCACGACGGCGACCAACGCGGTAACGCTCAAGGACACACCCGAGCGGATCGCCGCGGCGGCGCGCGTGGTCTCAGCGATCGACAAGGCGCGCCCGGAAGTGATCATCGACGTCGAGCTCCTCGAGGTCGACCGGACGCGACTGCTCGATTACGGTCTGCAGCTCGCTTCGCCCTCGTCGTCGTCGCCGACGGGTCTCGATGGGTCGGTCAGCATCAACCAGCCGAATTCGACCTTGACCCTCCAGGCCCTGCGTAATCTTTCTCAATCGGACGTGTTGCTCGCGAACCTGCCGTCGCTGTACTACCGGTTGCTCAAAACCGACGTCAACACGCGAACGCTCGCGAACCCGCAGCTTCGGACATCCGACGGCACGACGGCGCAGGCGCGCTTCGGCGATCAGGTGCCGGTTCCGACGACGACGTTTGCGCCGATCGCGACGGGCGGCACGCCGCAGCAGCCGATTACGGCGTACACCTATCAGAACATCGGCGTGAACATCGACATCACGCCGCGCACGCATCACGACGATGATGTGACGCTGGTTCTGAAGGTCGCGGTCACCAGTTTGTCCGGAAGCGGATTCGGCGGCCTGCCGACGTTCGGCAATCGGGAGATCAGCACGGTAATCCGTCTCCGCGACGGTGAAACGAACATGCTGGCGGGATTGATTCGCGACGACGAACGGCGTTCGCTCGACGGGATCCCGGGGCTGAGCGACATACCCGGCGTCGGACGGCTCTTCGCGCATACGCAGCGGACGACGAATCAGACCGACATCGTGCTGACGCTGACGCCGCACATCATTCGCGTGCTCGATCTGGACGAGGCCGACCTGCGCGCCTTCCGCGTCGGCCGGGACACACTTGTCCCGCTGGCGGAATTGCCCCCGCTGGCGCCCGTCGAGCCGCCGGCCACGCCATCGCCATCGCCGGCGACGCCGCCGCCGACGACGACGCCCGGACCGACGCAACCGCGAAAGCCATAAGCCCTACACCTTTTCCACCTGTCCCCCGAGCGCGCGAAGGCGCTCGACGAGGCGGCTGTACCCGCGCTCGACCGTCTCGAGCGGCGACACGCGGCTCAATCCGTCGCCCGCCAGCGCCGCAGCAATCAGCGCCATCCCGGATCGCAGGTCCCGGCTGTCGAGGGGCCGCCCCTTCAGCCGCTTTGGGCCAGTGACGATGATGCGGTGAGGATCGCACAGAAAAAGATCCGCGCCCATGCCGCTCAGCTGCTCGAGGGCGAAGAGTCGCAGCTCGTAAAGCCAGTCGTGAACGAGAGTCTGTCCCGTCGCCTGGGTGGCGAGCACCGTCACGAGGCTGACGAGATCGCTCGGAAACCCGGGCCACAATCCTGTCGTAATTCGCCCGGCCGCAAGCGGCGACGACCGTGAGACGCTGAAAAGCTCGCCATCGATCGCGCATCGGATCGACATGCGTGCAAGCACGGCGGCGACCACCTCCATGTCTTCGGGCCGTGCGCCTTTCACGGCAATTTCTCCGCCGGTCACCGCCGCCACGACGGCCCAGCTTCCCGCCTCGATGTAGTCGCCGGAAAGCCGATACTCGGCGCCGCCGAGCGTCGCGCCGCCTTCGATGCGAATCGTGGATGTGCCGCCGCCGGTTACGCCGACGCCAAGCCGCTGCAGGAAGGCGCACAGTTCGGCGACATGGGGCTCGCACGCCGCATGGCGGATTTCCGAGACGCCGGGCGCTGCGGCCGCTGCGAGGAGCGCCGTCTCGGTTCCGGTCACCGACGCTTCGTACAAATAGATCGACGCCGGCTTCAGCCCGTCGGGGACCTCGAGCGCATGCCCTTCATGCGCCACCATACGCGCGCCCATCGAGGCCAGCGCCTCCAGATGCGTCGAAATGGTTCGCCGTGCCGGAAAATCTCCTCCGGGCGGTGCCAGCCGCGCGTGCCCGCGCCGCGCGAGAAGCGGGCCGAAGAGCAGAACGGAGCCTCGCAGCCGCCCGACCAGCGCAGGGTCCGGTTCATCCTTGACGACGGTCGGACACCGCACACGCAGCGTCGTCGTGCCGATGCCGTCGACCGTCGCGCCGAGGTCGATCAGCAGACGCGCCATCACCTCGACGTCGCTGATGCGCGGCACGTTGGTGAGGACGCATTCTTCGGTGGTCAGCAGACAGGCGGCGAGCAGCGGAAGCGCGCTGTTCTTGTTGCCTTCGACGTCAACCGATCCGGAGAGCCTGTGGCCGCCTTCAATCGCCAGTGTGGACATGATTCAATACGCAGAGTCCATCTCAACATTCAGTACGAAAGTCCGGCTCGGGCCGGACCTAGGCAAACCTGCCAAGATAAACGATCTCCTCCCGCAATTCGACACCGAACCGCTCGCGTACCGCGTCGCGGCATCGCGTGATGAGCTGTCGAATGTCACGCGCCGTCGCGGTGCCGTCGTTGACGATGAAGTTGCCGTGAGCCGGCGAGACGCGCGCACCGCCAACGGCCAGACCCTTGAGACCTGCACGATCGACCAGCGCGCCGGCGGACCACGGCAGACCGTCCGGCACCGAGTCGCTGCCCGGCTCCGGATTACGAAAGATACAACCCGCGCTCGGGATGTCGAGGGGCTGCGTCCGTTTTCGAAAGGCCAGCGATTCGCGCGCCGACGCGCGCAGCGTGGCCGGTTCACCTGTTGAAACGCGAAACACCGCGGACAAGAGAACCTCTCCCGATTCCTGCAGCCTGCTGCGATCGTAGCCAAAGCCCATCGCCGCTCGAGGAACGTCGCTCGTCGTGCCGTCGCGGGATGCGATTCGCGCGTCCACGATCAGGTCCCCGATCAGTTTTCCGGCGAAATGCGCATTGCCGTAGATGGCGCCTCCGACGGTTCCCGGCGTGCCCGCCCACTGCTCGAGACCCGCGCGTCCATGATTAATCGTCCACCGGACGAGCCCGTTCATCGTCACCGCGGCGTCGGCGCGAATGCGCGTGTCGTCCACTTCGGATACTTCCCCGCCTCTCGGCCTGATGACGAGCCCGCGCACGCCTTCGTCCGATACCAGCGCGTTCGACCCGCCTCCGAGCATCGTCACCGCCACGCCGGCCTCGGATGCGAGTCTCAGCGCCGCAATAATCTCGTCGGCGGTCCTCGGCTCGACCAACCAGTCGGCCGGTCCGCCGACACGGAATGTCGTCAGCGGCGCCAGCGGAACATCGCGGCGCGCGCGGTCGCCGAATGTCTCCC
>Ga0310810_10006983_pt1 | contig 12820 bp, 10 predicted proteins | sample NCmetagenome_FD_207641 | JGI IMG/M metagenome (GOLD analysis project Ga0310810, IMG submission 207641) | Soil microbial communities from experimental microcosm in Duke University, North Carolina, United States - NC | ecosystem: Engineered > Artificial ecosystem > Soil microcosm > Unclassified ... | reverse complement strand
ACGACCCGGGTCCGACGGCGCCCAGCGATCTCGCGGAGTTGGCCGTGGCCAGTCTGTGAGGAGGGGTCCGTGGATGCACTGATCATGGCCGCCGGCCGAGGGTCGCGACTCGGCGCCGAGACGGAGGGACGGCCGAAGTCGCTTGTCGACCTGGGCGGAATCTCGCCGCTCGAGCTGCAGCTCGACCTGCTCGCCAGCCGCGGCGTGGAGCGGGTCGTGGTGGTGACGGGCTATGAGCGGGGACAGGTCGAAGCGGCGGTGAGCGCCCGCCTGCGCACGCCGATGACGGCCGCATTCGTCTGGAACCCCTTCTGGTCGGTGACAAACGTGATCGGCTCAGCGTGGATGGCGCGAAAGCACCTTTCCGACGACTTCGTCTACCTCCACGCCGATACCGTCTTCGAGCCGAGCGTTCTTGATGACCTCATCACCAGCGACGCCGACGCCGCCCTGCCCATCGACGTTCGCGAGTGCGAGCCGGAGCAGATGAAGGCCGCCCTCGACGGCGATCGGGTCCTCAGGCTGTCAAAGGAGCTGCTTCCGGCTGAGACCGCTGGCGAGTTCATCGGGGTCGGCATCTTTCGCGCGGCTGCGGTCTCGCGCATCGTAGAGGGCATGGATGCCGAGCTGGCAGCGGGCGGGCTCGCGTCCTACTTCGAGGCAGCCGTGAATCGAGCCATCGAGGCCGGGCTGAAGGTACGCGCCATTCCGACCGCCGGGCGCGCATGGACGGAGATCGACTTCCCGGCCGACCTGGCGCTCGCCCGCAGCCTCCTGCCGAGGCTTCGTCCGTGACGCTGCAGCGCGTGCTCGAGGTCGCCCGGAAGCGGCCGGAGCAGGAATTCGCGCTCAACCGACTGTACGGCGCCCATCTGTCGCCGTACTTCACCCTCGTTTGCCTCAAGCTTGGCCTCAGCCCGGACCAGGTCACCCTGCTCGGTGCGGCCTTTGGTGCGACCGGGGCAGGCATCCTCTTCCTGCCGCTGGGATGGTGGTCGGCTGCGGCGGTCGCGGCACTCCAGATCGGCTACATCCTCGACTTCTCAGACGGGCAGGTGGCCCGGTTCACGGGTCGGAGCTCGGTGGCCGGTTCGTACCTCGACTGGCTGACGCACTTCTACGTCCCGGTGCTCACCGCGCTCGGCGTGTCGGCCAGCCTCGCGTGGTCGGCCCAGCAGTTCGCGTACCTGCCGCTCGGCGCGGTTGCGGCGATCGAGCTCGCCGCCTTCACCTTCTCCTGCAAGGAGCATGTGCTCATCGCGATGCAGCGGGAGGACCCCTCGCTGGCGAACAGTGCGCCGTTCCAGGCGGCGTTACGGGACGACGCCCGTCCCAGTGACGTCGCCGCGGCCGGTGTCGCCTCGATGGCGGTCGAGGACCGCGGGGGGATCGCCGGTCGCGCCCACGGTCGTTCGCTCCGCTCGCTCATCGGGGAGGTGCTCATCTATCCCGGCAGCGTCCACCTCGTCACCCTGGCGGTGCTGCTCGACATATTGCTGGCGCTGACGCTCCCCGCGGCCCCTTCGGCCCGCGGCGTGCTGCTGGGCCTGTGGGCGCTGGCGTTCCCGGCCCACCTGATGCTGAGCGCGCGCCGTAATCACGCGCTGATCCGCATGGTCGAAGCGAGACGCGACGCCGACGGTCGAGCAGACGCCGATGACTGACCAGACGCGGCCCGCCAGGCCGCGAACCCTGGCGCAGGTACGGGACGCCGGCCAGAACGATCGCCACCTCCTCGCCGACCCCACCTACGCGCGGCTCGCCATCCGGCGCATCTCTCCGTACGTCACGTTCGCGATCACCCGCTTCACGGCACTGCCGGCCGATGCCGTGACTGCGCTCTCCATCACGGCCGGGGTCGCCGGCGGGCTGGCGATCGTCCCGGCGAGCGCCACGGCCTACCTCGTCGCCGTCCTCCTCCTCCAGCTGGCATACCTGCTCGACGTCGTGGACGGCGAGGTGGCCCGGGTCCGCGGTACCTCCGGCCTGCGCGGCACCTACCTGGACCTCGCCGGCCACTTCATCCAGAACCGGGCGCTCTACGGCGCGGCCGGCTACGCGCTGATGGTCGAGAGCGACTTCGCGCCGTGGGCAGCCGCATTGGCGCTGCTCGGGGTCGCCTTCGCGTCGCCATTCGGCGACCAGGCTCGGCTCAACGTGACCGGCCGACGGCCGGCCGCGGCCGACCTCTCCCACGGGCGGATCGATGCGTCCCCGCTCCCTGCCGGCGCCTCGCCAATGACGATCCTCTACTGGCTCTACCGGCGGGTGGCCTTTCTCTGGAACTACCCGGCTTCGATGAATCTCTTCTGCCTCGCCCTGCTGGCCGACGGGGGTCGCATGGCACTCGGCGGGGCGGCGCGGCCGCTGGTGCTCCCCGTGCTCGCCGGGGTCTTCGCGGGTACCCTTGCCGCGAAGCAGCTGGCCAACGCGGTTCGCATCCTGCACTCCGACTCATGGACCACGGCGTGAGCCAATGACGCCGGCACCCTACGGCCCCGGCCCATCGATGCCGCGTCGGACCGCGATCCTGCTGGTCGGGCGCATCATCTCAGCCGGTACCACGCTGGTCGTGCTGGCGCTCGTCGGGCGGCTGCGGGGCGACGTGGAGCTCGGAGCCGTCGCGCTCGGCTTTGCGATCGGCTCCATCGCCGGCGCCCTCTCCGACCTCGGCGCGATCTCGCTCCTCGTCCGGGAGGCGGCGCGGGAGCCAGGGCGCGCCGGCCCGCTGCTGATCGGCATGTCGCTCCTCCGACTGGTGACGCTCAGCGTGGCGATCATGGTCGCCGCGGTGGTGGCGCTCGCCATCGGGGGAGACGCGGCGCCGACGATCCTCCTGGTCGCGACCGGAATCGCGATCCAGTCGTTCGCCGAGCTGACCCGGGCCGTCTTCATGGCTCGCCAGCGATTCGGCGTCAGCGCCGCGCACATCGTGGTCGAGAACCTTGCCTGGGTCGGCGTCGTGACCGGGCTGCTCGCCCTGCGCCCCGACCTCCCGAGCGCCGTGATCTTCGGCGCCGGTGTCGCCGTCCTGGTGAGCTCGGCGCTCGCGGGCTTCGCCCTCGTGGCCCTCATCGGCCGCGTCTCGATGGGACTCCCCACCGGCACCGAGTTTCGCCGCCTCGCTGGCCAGTCTCCGCCCTTCGCGGCATTCGCGGTGCTCGGGATCGCCTACACCCGCGTCGACACCGTAATCGTCGGCCTGCTGATCCCAGGCGGGCTGGCGGCGGCCGGCTCCTACTTCGCTGCTACCCGCCTCATCGCGTCGTTCGAGTACGTCCCGGAGGCGGCTGCGCGAGGCGCCTTCCCGGAGCTTGCGCGGCGGTTCGTCCACGAGCCCGAGCGGGTGGCGCCGCTGCTCGGGCAGGTGGGGCGCGGCCTGCTGCTGATCGGCGGGGCGGTCCCGGCGGTGCTCGTCTCCACCGGTGATCGGCTGCTGCCGGCCCTCTTCGACACCCCGCCCGAGACGGGCTGGGTTCTCGCCGCGCTGTCGCTCGCGGTGCCGATCCGCTACCTCGGCTACCTCTACGGCGTCGCGCTCACGAGTGCGGACGCGCAGGGAAAGCGCGTCGCGGCGGCCGCCACGGCGCTGGCGCTGGTGATCGGCATCAACCTCCTTGCGATTCCGGCGTTCGGGCTGGTGGCCACTGTCGGGGGAGCCATTGCTGCTGCGCTGGCGGTAGGGGCGCTCTATGCGCTCTTCGTTCGCCGCCAGTTCGGGTCGGTCGGAATGGACCCCACGGCGATGATCGGCCTGGCGGCTGCCTCGACGATCGGCGCGCTGGCCGGACTGGCGGTGCGGGCGGCGGCGCCGGAGCCGTGGGCGCCGCTGCTGGCCGGTGCGACGGGCCTCGTCGCCTACGGGCTGGTTGCGCTCATCGGGCCCGGACGGCCGATGCTTGGCGCTTGGCAGCGCTCCCGGCTCGCCGGCGGATGAGCCAGCCGGTCGACGTCCTCTTCCTGCATGCCTCCGACGAGGCGTATGGCGCCGACCGGGTCCTGCTCAGCCTCGTCCTGGCACTCCGGGACCGCGGGCAGCGGGTGGCGGTCATCCTTGCGGACGACCTACCGCCCGGCTGGCTCAGCTCGCAGCTCGCCGCAGAGGGGATTGCCTTCGAGCGCGGGCCGCTCGCGCCGGCCCGACGTCGCTATCTGCGGCTTGCCGGCCTGCCCGCCTACCTGCGCGCGCTCATCGCCGCGCGCCGCCATCTTCGCCGGCGGGTGCGGGCCCTCCACGCGCAGATCGTCCACGTCAACACGACCGCGCTGCTGGTCGCCGCCATCCTCGGACGCCCGGGCGGCTGCCGCATGGCGTGGCACGTCCACGAGATCGTGGTCCGGCCACGGCCGATCGCCTGGCTGCTGCGCCTCGCGCCGGTCCTGACCGCCGATCGCGTCATCTGCGTGAGCGATGCCGTGCGCCGACACCTGACGCAATGGGGGCTGCGCGCCGGCCGGATCGTGACGGTCCGCAACGGCATCCCGCCGCGCGAGCCCGCACCGCTTGCCGCGCTGTCGGGTGACGGGCCGCTGGTTGCCTACATCGGCCGGCTCAACCGATGGAAGGGGTACGACCTCTTCGTGCGGGCCCTGGCGCAGGTCGCTCCCGCATTCCCGGCTGCGCGGTTCGTGGTGGCGGGCGACCCGCCGCCCGGCGAGGAGTGGCGGACCCGGGATCTCCAGGAACGCCTCGCCGCAGCTGGCCTGACCGATCGCGTGCTGACACCCGGGTTTATCGCCGATGGCGCAGCCGTGTGCGACGCGGCAGACGTGGTCGCCGTTCCGTCGACCTGGCCGGATCCGTTCCCGACCGTGGTCCTCGAGGCGATGCGGGCGGGCTGCGCGGTCGTGGCCGCCTCCGGCGGTGGCGTGCCCGAGATGGTCGAGAATGGCGTGAGCGGGGTCCTCGTGCCTCCCGGCGACACGGGGGCACTGGCCGATGCCATCTCGGCGCTGCTGGCCGAGCCACGACGCATGGAACGGCTCGGGGAGGCCGCACGCGCCCGCGTGGCCGCGGAATTCTCGGTCGAGCGGATGGTCGAGGGTGTGGTGGCGGTCTACCGGGACCTCGGGCGGTGAGCGCAACCAAGCCGAACGGAGCTGCCGTCGGGCTTACTGTCATCTGCGTCACCTATCAGAGTCGTGGTGACGTCGTCGACTGCCTGCGGTCGGCAGTGGATTCCGCGGATGGAGCGGGCGTCGCGACCGAGCTCATCGTGGTGGACAACGCCTCGACCGATGGATCGGCCGATGTCGCCGCCGCGGCATTCCCCGCCGCCACCGTCATGCGCAACGCCGAGAACCGGGGGTTCGGCGCCGCCAACAACCAGGCCTTCGCGATGGCCCGCGGCGAGTGGTGGCTGCTGCTGAACCCCGATGCACGACTCGACGACGGGACGGTTGCCGCGCTCCACGCGGCGATTACCGCGAATGCTCGGCTGGCCGCCGTTGGACCGTCCATCTCGGGCGCGGGCATCGGCGGCGCCGAGAGCGCGGGAATGCTCCCCGGCCTTCGCTCCCTCGCCAGCCACTTCCTCTTCCTGAACCGGCTCATCCCCGACGATCGGGGCGGCGCCTGGCGCGGCTGGATGCTCCGCCCCTCCACCCGAACGGCGACGCGCAGCGTCGAATGGATCAGCGGCGCAGTCGCGCTCCTGCGCCCCGCGGCGATCAGGGAGATCGGCGGGTTCGACGAGAGCATCTTTCTGTATGGCGAGGATACGGACCTGTGCGCCCGCCTCCTCGAGCGCGGCTGGTCGGTAGGTCTGGCTCCGTCCGCTCGGGCGCATCACGCCATCGGTGGCAGTCAGGCCCCGGGGGGCACGCGCTGGGTCGACGGGATCGAGGATTTCCTGGCACGCCGAGGGCGCTCTCGCGTCAGCCGAAGCGTGGGCCTGCTGTGCATGGCGATCGGCCTGGGCGTCCGTGGGCTCCCACGAGGGAGAGTCGCGGCCGCCCGGCAAGCGAGGGACTCCCTGCGGATGCGCAAGGCCGCGCGCCGGGCGCTGGTCCTCTCCGCTTCCGTCCTGCTGGCACGCCCAGGCCCGTCAGGGGACCAGCGTTCCCGGTACGAATAGCCCATCGCCCTTCGGGCTCGCGCGCGCGAACCTTCATCTCAAATGTCCGTCACGGGCGCCCGTGTGCGCCGCTATCTCCTCACGCTACTGGTCGCCGGTCTGGCGCTCGGCGCCCAGGCGACGCCTGCGGCCGCCTCGCCGCCGGTGACGACGACGATGATCGAGTCGTACGACACCTCGCTGACGGACTGGTTCGTGGCCAGCGGCCCGGGGACGATCACCTCGGTCACGTCGCCGAAGAGCCAGGGCTCGGCCGCGATGCAGATCGACTACGACTTCACGAGCGCGACGCAGGTCTACCTTTCGCCGAAGCAGAGCACGCACGCCGTCGAGCTGCCGGGATTGCCGCGCTCGATCTCGGTCGACGTCCATGGCGACGGCAGCTGGAACGTCGTCTACCTCCAGCTCCGCGACTCGAGCGGCGAGATCTTCCTGTACTGGGTGGGGAACGTCAGCTTCACCGGCTGGCAGACGATGACGATCGAGCCGGGAAAGGTGGCGCCGGCCACCACCCAGTCCGGCAATGGCGATGGGATCCTCGACCTGCCGATCCAGCTCTACAAGTTCGTCCTCGGCAAGAACCCGGGCGGGACCAAGACAGTCTCCGATATCACTGTCGACAACATCGTCTACAGCTACGAACCGTGGTCACCGCTCCGCGCCTTGACCCCGATCTTCGTGCCATCGGCTGGGCAGTCGACGACCGTACGGGTCGGGCCAGCCGAGGCCGGTAGCGTCACGCTCACGCTCAAGGACGAGTCGGCCCGGATCCGAACCTTCTCCGGCAGCGCCGCGGGAGGCGCAGCCGAGCTCTCGTGGGCATGGAACGGCAAGGCCGACAACGCTGCCATGATGAGTGGCTCCGTCCGCGCCAAGCTGACCATCACTCGATCAGGCAACACCTGGACCTACGGCCTGCCATATCTGGCAGGCCTGCCGGCACGCTACGAGTCGGCCAGCCCCGCCTCGATCGTCGGGATCAACTCGCATCTGACGACCGTCAACACGGTCGACCGCGCAGAGGCCGAGCGGCAGGCGCGCCTCATGGAAGGTGCCTGGATCCGGATGACGCGGGAGTCGTTCGACTGGAACCGGCTCGAATCGCGCAAGGGCTGGTTCGAGTGGGCGAAGTTCGATCAGGCGGTCGAGGTCGCGCGTGCGCACCACGTCAGCATCCTCGGGCGGCTCGAGTTCTCCGCCTCGTGGGCATCGTCAGCGCCCGCGTCGGCCCCCGCCGGCGACCGACCCTTCTACGCACCCAGCAGCAACGCCGACTACGCCGCCTACGCGAAGGCGGTCGTGCATCGCTACAAGGACCGCATCCACGTCTGGGAGATCTGGAACGAGGAGAACTCGTCGATCTTCTGGAAGCCCGCCCCGTCCGCAGCCGCCTATGCGGCGATGCTGAAGGCAGCGTATGCGGCGATCAAGGCGGAGGACCCGGCTGCGACCGTGGTCCTCGGCGGCACGGCTGGATTCGACAAGGCCTTCATGGATGGGATCGTGGCCGCAGGCGCGTGGAGCAGTTTCGACGCGCTCGCGATCCACACCTACGTCGCGGTGCAGCCGGAGTCGAGCATGATGGCGACCTGGCTCGAAAACGCCCGGGCCTACCTCGACACCAAGGGGCAAAAGCCTCTCTGGATCACCGAGTTCGGCTGGTCCACCTACACCGGATCGGGCAGCTCGTACGTCGGTGTGACCGAGGCCAAGCAGGCCGATTACACCGCCCGTGGCTACCTCATGGCCGCACGCCTTGGGATCCGCGGGGTGTTTGCCTACGAGCTGATCGAGAACGGCAACAGCACCACCACTCGCCTCGACAACTATGGGCTGGTCGAGCTCGGCGGCCGCCAGAAGCCGGCGTACGGCGCCCTGCGACGCGTGGCCGAGGCCCTCGACGGCGGCACGAGCGCCGGGGCGGCGTCACCGAATGCCGCATCTCGTGTGACGGTCGCCGGCCTCGATTCGATCGCCGGGTGGTCGGCGACCCCGCTGGGTGGCGGCTCGGCCTCGATCGCCCTCTCGGCCTCGCGCCACAGCGGCACCGGCTCGATGCAGCTCACCTACAACTTCACCCCGACGTCGAGCGGGGTAGAGCTGAAGCGCAACCTCGCGATCTCGGGGAGCCCCACCAGCATCTCCGTGTGGGCCTATGGGGACGCGTCCGCCAATCCGGTCTACATCAAGATCGCGGATGCGACCGGTGAGACGTTCCAGGGCGCGGTCGGCAGCCTTCAGCATTCATGGCAGCGGTTGGTGCTCTATGGCGACGGCGCCGACATCAACTGGACCCACTCGGGCGGCGACAACGACGGGGCATTCGACTACCCAATCACCCTGAAGTCGATCTTCGTCTTCCGGGGCGGTATCGGCAAGCTCTCGGGGATCTCCTACTTCGACGACGTCCAGGTGGAATCGGGTCCGCGGGTGCGGGGTGTGGTCATCAGCCGTCGGAGCGGGATCAACCAGGCGCTCTACGCGATCGGCTCCAGCCCAACCGCCTCCGTGCCGGTGACGGGGGGCGCGGCCTGGCGGGTGGACGGATCATCGTCCACGCCGCTCACGGTCACCGCCGGGAAGGTGAGCGTCGGCCTCGCTTCGATGCCGATCAACATCCTCTCCGCCCCCGGCCTCGCGCCTGGGAGTATCAGCCCGAACGGCGACGGGACAGACGACACGACGACCATCTCCTGGCTGGCAGGGGATAGAGCCAAGTACACGTTCCAGGTGCTGACCACGGGTGGCGCCCTGCTGCGGAACGTCGCCGTCGACCAGACGGTCGACGCCGGGCTGCGCAGCTCGGTGTGGGATGGGAAGTTCTCGGGCGTGCGCGCCTCCCCCGGCACCTACACGCTCCGGATCGCCATCATCGGCCCGGACACCCGGACCTCGTACCTGGTCAAGAACATCGTCGTCCTATAAGCAACCCGCCCGTGCCTTGCGCGGGCTAGGATGCACCGCAGCATCCGCCACGCAGGGGTAGTCGCTGGTCGTGCTCGACGCATTGCCGTTCGTTGCCGTCGACCTGGTGCTCGGCATCGTCGCGGTGCGCCGGCCATGGGTCGCCCTGGTGGCACTGCTCGGCGTCCTTCCCGTCAACGGGGCGCTGACCCAGGTCGTTCCGCGCCTCTTCGGTCTGTCCAATCCAGCCCAGATCGCTCTTGCCGCCTGGCACGACGCGCTGGTCGCCGGTATCGCCCTGGCGGGGTTGCTGGCCCTCGTTCGAGCTCGAGAGCGTTCGCTCGACCTCGTCGAATGGCTCATCGCCGCCATCCTCGCGGTTGGGCTTGTGTACGTAGCCGTCTCGCCGGTGACGTTCACCGCCTTTTACGTGTACCGCGTCCTCTACGAGCCGCCACTCCTCCTCGCCGCCATCACCGTCCTGGCTCGGTATGCAGGCACGCCTGGCTGGATCCCCGCGCGCGCAGCGTTGGCCTTGATTCTGAGTTCCGCCATCAGCGCGCTCTACGCCTGGCCGCAGGTTTATGTCTTCCGGTTCTCCTATCTCCAAAAGTTCTACACGGACCCCGGCGACCAGATCCACCATTCCTTCCTGGCGCACGGCCTGAATCAGCCCCGCGCGATTGGCCTGTTGCATTCGCCGAACGAGTTCGGTGCCGCGCTGGCGATCGCGATCGCCCTGCTGGTTGTGCCGGGCCTGCTCAGGATTCGTGACTGGATGCGCGCATGGCTTCTGGCCATCCTGGCGATGGCGCTCCTCATCTCGTTTTCGCGCAGCGCCTGGCTCGCCACGCTGGTTTCATCCGGCCTCATCCTCTGGCTGTCCCGAGCACAGCTGCGCAGCCTCATCGCCGTCCGCCCGGACAGCCGTCGCCGGACCCTGCTCACCATCGGCGCGCCGATCCTTGCGTCGGTGATCCTGACCATTGCGGTCTTCACGACCTCCGGCGCGGCAGCCCTCGTCAAAGCAACCGCGACCGGCAACGACCCCTCGGTGGGGAACCGTCCCCATAGCGTCCGGGCAGGGCTGACCGTCCTCTTCGAGCATCCGCTCGGCCTTGGACTCGGGACGGCTGGCCCGAAGGCCGCTCGATTCGACGAGACCCAGGGGCGGCCGCGGATCCTGACAGAGACCTGGTACATCCTCTATGCCATCCAGGTGGGCCTCATTGGCTTCGGGCTTCTCGCGGTGACCGCGGTCACGATCCTGCGACGCCTGTGGACCGATCGGCTCAGGCCCATCAGCAGGGCGGCGTTTGGCATCGCATTCGGGCTCGGGGTGGGTGCCATCTTTATCCCGGTGATCGAGGATCCGACCGTCTCCACGCCGCTGTGGGCGATCATCGGACTGGCGCTCGCGGGAATGGCCGTCACCGCGCGAGGCGGGGGCGCCACTGACCCGTCCTAGACGGGGAGCCGGATCGCACCCTCACCGCTGACGAATGCGAGCCTACGGGCGAAGGGCCGTTGCAACAACGCCTCCAACAGCAGGTTGGCGCCCGTGCCCAGCACGATCGGGACCAACCCGTCAGCGAGCATGAACCATCCGCTGGAAGAGCTCCTCGTACTCCTCGGTGACCCGGTCCCAGGAAAAGAGTCGCGCCGCCCGCTCCGCCGCCGCGGCGCCAAGCCGGCTTCGAATGGCCGGGTCCGAAGCAAGCTCGTCGAGGCGCCGGCCCAGGTCGGCGGGATCGTTGCGCGCGTAGTAGACGCCGGCATCGGCCAGCACCTCGCGATGCTCCGGCACGTCATTCGCGACGATCGCCGCGCCACGGCCCATCGCCTCGAGCAGCGCGGGGTGCGTCCCGCCGACCTCGGTGGCCTGGACATACAGCATCGCGTTCGACTGCAGCTCGGCGTAGCCGTCGCCAAAGACGTAGCCGGGCATGATCACGTTCTCGACAGAGGCGGCGGCGCGCTGGAGCTGGGCCTTGTACTCGTCCGCGTACGGGGCGTCGCCGACCAGCACGAGCGGTCCGCCGAGCGCGGCTTGGCCGCCGGCTGCACGATAGCCCTCGATCACCGTCAGGGCGTGATTCTCCGGCTCGAGGCGGCTGACGTAGAGCAGGTACGCCCCGGGCCGCAGCTCAAGCCGGCCGAGTGTCTCCCCGGGCTCGACGCGTCGTGCGTCGGTGCCGTAGGGGATGTAGACCGTCTTGCGCCCGAAGCGCTCCTGGTAGTAGCGGGCGATCATTACGGCATCTGAGACCAGCACGATGGGGAGCTTCGGCGCGAGCCAGGCACAGCCCTGGTAATACCACTGGCCGAGGCGGCTCCACTTCCGGCGCTGCCACTCCAGGCCATCCACGTTAAGAGCGACCCGTGCGCCGCCGAGGCGGGGGATGAGCGCGAAAGGCGCGTTCGCGCTGTTGCAGACAAGCGCGACGTCGAAGTTGCGAACCACGGAGTCGATCGCAGAGATCGCGGTGTGCACGACCGTGTCGAGGTACTTGTGGCGGATGGTGGGGAGCACCCGCAGCTGCATCCCGCGATGCTCGCGGAGGCCCGCGGGCACGGAGTGAGCGCGTCCGTAGACGGTCACCGCGTGGCCGCGCTCGACGAGCCGCGCTCCCAGCTCCTCGGCGAATGTTTCGAAGCCGCCGTAGGCGGCGGGCACCCCCCGAGTCCCAAGGATCGCGATCCGCATCGGCTGCATCCTACGCGACGGCCCGAGCAGGACCGCATGGCATCATGCGCCGATGCCCTCGACCGACCGTCCCATTCGGGTTGGCCTGGACGCGCATGTCGTCGGGCGTCGCAAGACCGGCAACGAGACCTACCTGATCGCGCTGGCGACCGGCCTCGCTGCGCGACCGGACATCGACCTGACCGCCTATCTGGAGCGGGATGCAACGTGGCCGCGACCCACGAATGGCATGGCGGTCAGGCGCCTGCGGACCGGGTGGCCGCAGCTGCGCATCCCGCTCGAGCTGCCGGTGCGTGCTCGGCTCGACCGTGTCGACCTGCTGCACGTGCAGTACGTCGCGCCCCCGATCGCCGGCGTGCCGGTGGTCACCGCCATCCATGACGTCTCGTTCGAGGACGAGCCTGACCTGCTTCCGGCGCTGACGCGCATGCGCCTCCAGGCGACCGTCCGGTTGGCGGTGCGGAGCTCGGCAGTGGTCGTGACACCCTCCCATTTCTCGCGGGCGCGCCTCCTCCACCACTACGACCTCGATCCCGATCGCGTCGTCGTCACCCCAAACGGTGTCCTCCCGCCGGACGGGGAGGGCGCGAATCGGAGCGTGCTGCTGGCCGCGATGGGGGTCGAGGCGCCATTCGTGCTCCAGGTCGGCAACCTGCAGCCACGGAAGAACGTGCCCCGCCTCATCGCGGCGATTGCCGAGGCTCGCGCTGGTGGGGTTGAGCTCGAGCTCATCCTGGCCGGGCAGCGAGACTCGGGTGCGCGCGAGGTAGATTCGGCCATCGCCCGGCACCAGGCCGAGGGCTGGGTCCGCCAGGTTGGGTACGTCGATGACGAACGGCTGGCTGCGCTGTACGCCGCCGCGTCCGTCGTGGCCTATGTCTCCGTCTACGAGGGCTTTGGCCTCCCCGTTCTCGAGGCGATGTCGCGGGGCACACCCGTGGTCGCCGCCAATCGCGCCGCCATCCCGGAGGTCGCCGGGGATGCCGCCTTGCTGGTGGACCCGTACGACGTCCATGCGATCGCCGAGGCGCTCGCCACTGCCGCCGCCGATGACCGGGTCAGGGATCGCCTGCGGATCGCGGGACCAGCGCGGGCGGCGGCCTTCAGCGTCACGAGCCTGGCCGAGGGCACG
>Ga0310810_10006981_pt1 | contig 12822 bp, 8 predicted proteins | sample NCmetagenome_FD_207641 | JGI IMG/M metagenome (GOLD analysis project Ga0310810, IMG submission 207641) | Soil microbial communities from experimental microcosm in Duke University, North Carolina, United States - NC | ecosystem: Engineered > Artificial ecosystem > Soil microcosm > Unclassified ... | reverse complement strand
GCGCGTCACCGTGTTTGCGCGCAACGGTTACCGGGCCTTCAGGCGCGGCGAGAACACGGTCGCCTCCTCCGCGCCGCTGGTCGCCGTGCCGGCGGCGGTGCAGACTGCGGTCGACAAGCTCGCGGACTCGCTGCGGCCGGACGCCGACGAACCGACGGAGGGCCGGCGCCGCGCGATCATGCCGACGCCGGTGGACCAGGCCGCGCCGCCGTTGACGATCAGCGTTTCACGAGGCCGACTGGTGGGGGAGCCGGCCACACGGCGCGAATTCCGCCGGACCGACACGCTGGTGGTGCGCGCCGACGTTCACCCCTCCGGAGCGTCGGCGGGGCAAGGCGGCGTGGAGCCGGTGACCGTTTCCGGACGGTTGCTCGACCGCCGCGGTCGGCCGTTGACCGATCTGCCCCTGACGCCGGCTGCCGCGACACCCGAGCTGCGCCTTGCACTCGGCAATCTCGGACCGGGCGACTACGTAATCGAGCTGGCCCAGCAATACATCGCCTTCCGCGTTGTCCGGTAGGGGCTAAGATTAGACATGCGGATGCGTACGTTTCTCACCGCTGGCGTCGCGTTGTTGCTGGCGCTCGGCGCGACCGGCGTCGCTCAGCAACCGGCGCAGCCCGCGAAGCCCCCCACGCCGCCCGCGCAGCAGCCGCCGGCCGATTCGCCCACGCAGCCTCCCGTCTTTCGCGCCGGCATCAACTACGTCCGCGTCGACGTGATCATCTCGGACAAGAACGGCAACCCGGTCGCCGATCTCCAGGCGTCGGACTTCGACGTGTCCGAAGACGGCAAGCCGCAGAAGATCGACACGTTCAAGCTGGTGAAGCTCGATGGCGGCACCGCCGAAGCGGCCAAGGAGCCGGTCAAGGAGATCCGCAACGACTACGACGAGGAGATGGAAGCGGCGCGCGACGACGTTCGCCTCTTCGCGATCTTCCTGGACGACTACCACGTGCGCCGCGGCGCGAGCATGGCCGTGCGCGGACAGCTCGCGCGCTTCATCGACACACAGATCGGACCCTCCGACATGGTCGGCGTCATGTATCCGCTGGAAGCGACCGGGTCGGTGCGGATGACGCGCAACCACTCGGCGGTGTCGCGCGGCCTTCAGGGGTTCCTCGGGCGCAAGTTCGAGTACGAGCCGAAGAACCAGTTCGAGGAAACCTACGCGCACTACCCGACGGAGATCGTCGAGAAGGTCCGCAACCAGGTGTCGCTGTCGGCGCTGAAGGCGTTGATCATCCACATGGGATCGCTGAAGGAGGGCCGCAAGTCGCTCATCCTGGTCAGCGAGGGCTACACCAACATCATCCCGCCGCAGATGCGCAACGCCGACGCGCAGCAGCCGGGACTCGGCAACCCGGCCGCGGGCAACCCGTTCGCCGGCGTCAACGACATCAACGAGGATCGCGCGGCGTGGACCGCGGGCCTCGACATGGATTCGGATCTGCGGGAAATCTACGACACGGCCAACCGCAACAACGTCGCGATCTACGCCGTCGATCCGCGGGGTCTGCCCGGGTTCGAGTTCGACATCAACGAGGGCATCGGTTTCCAGACCGACTCGAAGTACCTCACCTCGACCATGGACACGCTGCGGGTGCTGGCGGAGAACACGGATGGCCGCGCGATCGTCAACCGGAACGACATCGCCGCGGGCATGAAGCAGATCACGCGCGACTCGAGCGCGTATTACCTGATCGGCTACAACTCGGCGCAGGCGCCGACCGACGGCAAGTTTCACGAGATCAAGGTGAAAGTGAAACGCCCGGGCCTGCAGGTCCGCGCGCGGAGAGGGTACTGGGCGCTCAACCGCGAGGAGGTTGCGCGCGCGACCGCCCCGGCCAAGCCGCCGGTGCCGAAGCCGGTCGAACTCGCGATCACCAACGCCGTCGTGCGCCCCTCACGGGCGAGCGTGATGCGCTCGTGGGTCGGCATGTCACGCGGTGAGAACGGCAAGACGCGCGTCACGTTCGTCTGGGAGCCGCTGCCAAAGTCGCCTGGTGATCGGCCGCGCGAGGAACCAGCGCGCGTATCGCTGATGGCGGTCGCGCCGGACGGATCGCCGTCGTTCCGTGGCAAGGTCCCCGACGCCGCGCTCGCCTCGGCCGCTCCGACCGCCGCCGCGGCGGGAACGCCCGCAGCCCGTGGGCCGTCGCGCGTCAGTTTCGAAGTGCCGCCGGGGAAGCTTCAGCTGCGCATTTCCGTCGAAGGCTCGTCATCGCAGGTGCTCGACAGCGAGACCCGCGAGATCAGCGTGCCGGATCTGACGTCGGCGCAGGCGATTCTCGGCACGCCCTCTGTACTCCGCGCGCGAACCGCTCGGGAATTCCAGCAGCTGCGCACGGACGCCGATGCCGTGCCGATCGCGGGGCGCGAGTTCAACCGCATCGAGCACCTGCTGGTCCGTGTGCCGGCCTACGGCCCGGCCGGGACGACCCCCGAGCTGAGCGTGCACCTGCTCAACCGCGCCGGCTCGGCGATGAACGAGCTGAAGGCCGAACCCTCTCCGCGGACGGGCGAACAGCAGATCGATCTCCCGCTCGCCGCGCTGCCGCCGGGCGAGTACGTGCTGGAGATCAAAACCAGCGACGCCACGGAACTGGTCGGCTTCCGCGTCACCGGCTGACGGCCCATGCGCGTCCTGGTCGCGGCACTCCTCGTTGCCGCGGGGATCGCCGATTCCGGCGTTCCCCGCCTCGTTACCGTCGATATCGCCGTCACCGATGCGCGCGGCCGTGCCATTACCGACCTGCAACCATCGGACTTCGAGCTTCGTGAGGGCAGCACCCTCTTGCCGCTCGAGTCGGTGCGCCTCGTGCGCGCCGCGGCCGGATCCCAGACGGAACCACGCGCGCGGATTCAGTCGTCGGCCGACGAGCGGCTCGCCGCCGGCCAGGAGGAGGCGCGCCTGTTCGCGATCTTTCTCGACGAGTATCACGTCGCGGCGGGGGTCGAGACCGATCGTGTCCGCGAGACGCTGATCCGCTTCCTCGACCGCGACCTCTCCGAGCGCGATCTCATCGTCGTCATGAAGCCGCTCGACTCGCTGTTCGCGATCCGCTTGACCCGCGATCGCGACGCGGCACGGCGCGCCATCGAAACGTTCCAAGGGCGCAAAGGGGACTACGAGCCGCGCAACGCCTACGAGCGCGACTACATCGCGGGCACGCCGGCGCGCATCGACCTCGCGCGCAATCAGGTGGCGCTGTCCGCGATCAACGCGCTCGCCGTGCATCTCGGCAGCCTCACCGATCGGCGCAAGACGCTGATTGTCGCGGCCGACAGCGTGGGCCGCGCGGATCACCGCCGCGGCCAGGAATACTTGCCGACGCTCGAGACGATCATTCGCTCGGCGAACCGATCCAACGTCTCCGTCTATCCATACGACCCGAGCGCCTCCGCCGACGGCGACCTCGCGGCCGACCTGCGCCGTCTCGCCGACGAGACCGACGGCGACGAGATCGGGACCGATGCCGAACCCGGTCTCCGCCGCGTCAACGCCGACTCGAGCGCGTACTACCTCCTCTCGTTTCGCACCGCGCATCCGGACGATGGCCAGTTCCGCGCGCTGCAGGCGCGGGTGAAGCGGCCCGGCGCCGTCGTCCGCGCGCGCAAAGGGTACTGGACGGCGTCACCAGACGAAGCGTTGCGAGCGGCGCTCCTGGCCAAGGCCAACGAGCCGAAGGTCGTCGTGCCGCCTGAACCGGCGCCGCACGCGAGTACTCTGATCCGGCCGTGGTTCGGCGTGTCACGAGGCGAAGGCGGCAGGACGCGCGTGACGTTCGTGTGGGAGCCGGCCGCGCGCGTTCCCGGCGATCGCGTGCGGCGGTCGGTTTCGACGCTGGTGTTCCAGGCGCGATCAGCCGACGGCGCCGTGCTGTTCGAAGGGCCGGTCGCGCCGACCGGCCCCGCGGCGATCGACGAACCAGGCGGCGCCCCCGCCCGTGCGGTTTTCGAAATGCCGCCGGGACGACTGCGTCTGCGCATGTCGATTCAGGACGCCGCGTCGACGGTGCTGGACGAGGACGTGCGCGAGCTGTCGATCCGCGATCTGAAAGGCGACGTCGCGGTCGGCACGCTGGAAATCCTGCGTGCGCGCACCGCGCGGGAATTTCGCACGCTCGAGGCCGCCGCGGCGGTGCCGGTCGCGTCTCGCGAGTTCAGCCGGGCCGAACACCTGCTGATCCGTTTCCGCGCGTATGGCGCCGCCGGGACGTCGCCCGCGGTCTCGGCGCAGCTGCTCGATCGCGCGGGCCACGCCATGCGGCCGCTCGATGTCGTCGGCGCGGCCAGCGCCGGCGACCACACGATCGATCTGCCGCTCGCCGGCTTCGCACCGGGTGATTACTTCATCGAGGTGAAGGCGAGCGGCGGCGCGCGCGAAGCGACCGAGCGCGCGGCCTTCCGCGTCACGTATTAGGCCTGTCGGTAGTGTCCGGCTTCAGCCGGACCGTAACAACTTCAGGGCTTGTTGTGGAGCAGTCCGAGCGCTTCCGCGTACGCGCGCGTGAGACGCTCGAACTCGGCGGTCGAAAACTGCGACGGACGCTCGAGCGCGGAGGGGAGGTCGAAGGTCCTGATCTGCCCGTCGTCCATGCGCAGGGGCAGGGAGACGCGCCGCCTGCGGGCCTGTTGGGACGGCGTGTCCTGCGGCTCGGTATGCCGCGTAACCTCGAACGGGTGCGACGAGCCTGGCGAGCTTTGTGGCATGTTGACGAACCCCGAACGACGAACCACGAACGTCGAACGTCGATCCTACGCGTACATCCCGCGCATCCGCGTGACCGTCGCGACCCGGCCGATGGCCACGATGTAGGCCGCGGTGCGCATATCGACGCGGTACTTCAGCGACGTCTGCAGTACTGCGTTGAACGCCTCGCACATTTTGGCCTCCAGGCGGTCGTTGACTTCCTTCTCGGTCCAGAAATAGCCATAGCGATCCTGCACCCACTCGAAGTACGACGTCGTGACGCCGGAGCTGTTCGCGAGGATGTCCGGCACCACGAAGACACCGTGCTCGTGCAGGTACTTGTGGGCGTCCGGCGTGGTCGGACCGTTGGCCCCTTCGATGATGATCCTGGCTTTGATCGCGGCGGCGTTGTCGATGGTGATCTGGTTCTCGAGCGCCGCGGGGATCAGGATGTCGACGTCGAGCGTGAAGAGGTCGGCGTTGCTCAGCGGATCGGCGCCGGGAAAACCGTCGACCGTCTTGTGCTGCTTCACGTAATCGAGCAGCTTCGGGATGTCGAGCCCCTTGGCGTTGAAGATGCCGCCTTTCCAGTCGGTGACGGCGACGATCGTCGCGCCCACTTCCGACGCGAGCAGCTCGGCCGAGATCGAGCCGACGTTGCCGAAGCCCTGCACCGCGACCTTTGCCCCTTTGATGTCGAGGCCGACATGCCTGGCCGATTCGCGCGCGGCGATCATGACGCCGCGGCCGGTCGCTTCGCGGCGTCCGAGCGACCCTCCCATCTCGATCGGCTTGCCGGTGACGACCGCCGTCGATGTGTGGCCGACGTGCATGGAGTAGGTGTCCATCACCCAGGCCATGATTTGTGCGTCGGTGTTGACGTCCGGCGCCGGCACGTCTTTTTCAGGGCCGATGGCGTCGACGATTTCCGCGATATACCGGCGCGTCAACGCCTCGATCTCACGCTTCGACATCTGCGTCGGATCGCAGATGACCCCGCCCTTGCCGCCGCCGAACGGAATATGCGCCACGGCGCACTTCCACGTCATCCAGGCGGCCAGCGCCGTCACCTCGTCGAGCGTGACGCCGGGGTGGTAGCGGATGCCGCCTTTGGCCGGCCCGAGCGTGATGTTGTATTGGACGCGGTAGCCGGTGAACACCTCGATCTCGCCGTTGTCCATCTGAATCGGACAGGAGACCGTGATCTGCCGTTTGGGGTGGGTGAGGATTTTCCAGATGCCGGGCTCGAGGTTGAGGATGCGGGCGGCTCCGTCGAATTCCTGGAGCATCGCATTGAAAACCGATCCGTGTGTGGACGCCATTAGGCTCCTAGTCGAAAACGGGGCAGAGTACCGTGCTCACTAGTATGAGTCAAGCGATGGCAAATTGGGTCGTGGCACGTCTGGTCGAAACCGGACCCCACGGTAAGTGACGGGTATAATGACCTTTGTATGAAGACGATTGCCGAGACCGGCAAGGCGCGGTGGCAGCATGAGACGCTGGAGCCGGCGCTGAAGAAATCGCCCGAGCGCGCCGCATCGTTCACCACGATTTCCGGACGGCCGATCGATCGTCTGTATACCGCTGAAGACGTCGAGGGCATCGACTACGAGCGGGACATCAACGAGCCGGGCGTCTTTCCCTACACCCGCGGCATCCATCCGACCGGCTACCGCGGCAAGCTCTGGACGATGCGTCAGTTCGCCGGGTTCGGCACGCCGGAAGACACCAACGCGCGCTACAAGTCCCTGCTGCAGGCAGGCAGCACCGGCCTCAGCGTCGCATTCGATCTGCCGACGCTGATGGGGCGCGATCCCGATCACGAGCTGTCGCTTGGCGAAGTCGGGAAATGCGGCGTCAGCATCATGTCGCTCGCGGACATGGAAACGCTGTTCGACGGCATCTCCCTGGCCGACATCACGACCTCGATGACGATCAACTCGCCGGCAGCGATGATCTTCGCGATGTATCTGGTGGTCGCGGAACAGCAAGGCGCCGACTGGAAGACGATCTCCGGCACGATTCAGAACGACATCCTCAAGGAATTCATCGCGCAGAAGGAATACATCTTCCCGCCGCGGCCATCGATGCGCCTCATTACCGACATTTTCGCGTTCTGCTCGACGCAGGTGCCGAAGTGGAACACGATCTCGGTCAGCGGCTACCACATCCGTGAAGCAGGCGCGACGGCGGTGCAGGAGCTGGCGTTCACCCTGCGCGACGGCCTCGAGTACGTGCAGTGGGGCGTCGACGCGGGCCTCGACGTCGACGCGTTCGTCCCGCAGATCTCGTTCTTCTTCAACGCCCACAGCGACTTTTTCGAGGAGATCGCGAAGTACCGCGCGGCGCGGAAGATCTGGGCCAGGGCGATGCGCGACCGGTTCGGCGCGAAAAACGAGCGATCGTGGAAGCTGCGGTTCCACAGCCAGACCGCCGGCGTCTCGCTGACGGCGCAGCAGCCGTACAACAACGTCGTGCGCACCGCGCTGCAGGCGCTCTCCGCCGTGCTCGGCGGCACCAACTCGCTGCACACCAACTCGCTCGACGAGGCCCTGGCGCTGCCCACGGCTGAGGCCGCGACCCTTGCGCTGCGGACGCAGCAGATCATCGCCCACGAAAGCGGCGTCGCCAACGTCGTCGATCCGCTGGGCGGATCCTATTTCGTCGAGAAGCTGACCAGGGACATGGAGGACGGCGCCCTCGCCTACTTCAAAACGATCGACGCGATGGGCGGGATGGTCGAGGCCATCGAGCGCGGCTTCCCGCAGCAGGAGATCGCCGAGAGCTCCTATCGCTTCCAGCAGGCGTTCGAGCGCAAGGAAAAGATCATGGTCGGCGTCAACGCCTTCGTCCAGCAGGACGATCCGCCGATCGAGATCCTCTACATCGACGAGTCGACGTCGGACACGCAACTGGCGAAGCTGGAGGCGCTTCGCGCGAGCCGGCATCAGGAGGCGGTCACGCGCGCGCTCGACGCGCTGCGCGCCGCCGCCCACACCACCGAGAACCTGATGCCGCGCATCCTCGACGCCGTCCGCGCCTACGCGACGGTGGGCGAGATGTGCGACGCCCTCCGCGACGTGTGGGGCGAGTATGAAGAGGTACCGATCATCTAGGGCTTAGGGCTCAGCCCTTCACATATGCGCAAATTAAGAGTTGTCATCGCCAAACCGGGCCTCGATGGCCACGATCGCGGCGCCAAGGTGATCGCGCGCGCGCTGCGCGATGCCGGCATGGAGGTCATCTACACCGGCCTGCGCCAGACCCCAGAGATGATCGCATCGGCGGCGCTGCAGGAGGATGCGGACTGCATCGGTCTGTCCATCCTGTCCGGCGCCCACAACCATATCGCGCCGCGCCTGATGGAGCTGCTCAAGGAGAAGGGGCTGGACGACGTGCTCGTAGTGATTGGCGGCATCATCCCGGACGTCGACATCCCGAAGCTCAAGGCGATCGGCGTGAAGGGCATCTTCCTGCCGGGCACGCCCATGCAGGACATCGTCGATTTCATCAATACTCACGCGCGCGAACGGGCGCGCGCGTAAGAGGCTGTCAGCTGACTGCTGAGAGCTACTGAATACCCGGTTCCTAGCCGATACACCCAAGGTGCCGTATACCCTGCTCCTGGCCGACGACAGCGCCACGATTCAGCGCGTCATCGAGCTGACGTTTGCCGACGAGGACGTGACCGTCGTCGCCGTCAGTGACGGCGATCAGGCCATCGCGCACCTCGTGGCGGCGCCACCCGACATCGTGCTCGCCGACGTCGGCATGCCCGGCAAGAACGGCTACGACGTGGCGCAATACATCCAGCGATCGCCGACGCTGTGCCACATTCCCGTCGTCCTGTTGACGGGCGCGTTTGAGCCGGTCGATCAGGCTCGGGCAGACGAGGCTGGCTGTGAAGGGGTGCTCGCAAAGCCGTTCGAGCCGCAGCACGTGATCGGACGCGTCAAGGAGCTGCTGGCACGGCGGCGGCCCGGACTCGACGACGTCGCGCCCGCGCCCGATGTCGCGGCCGTCGAGAACGGAGAGCTCTCGACTCGATCCCCGGCGCCGAGCCCCACGCCGATCACGCCGTCCACCGAGAGCATCTGGCGCTGGCCGCTCTCCGACGATGAGACCGCCGCGCCATTTGTCGATTCGTCAGACGCCGCGGAGACAACCGAGGCAGGGTCGCGTACCGAGCGCGACGACTACTTCGATCAGCTCGACGCGGCTTTTTCGATGCTGCCGTCGAACCCGCCGGGCGAGGCCGCGCCGCCGCTCGCGGCGCACGCCGATCCGCTGCCGCCCGGCGACATGGACTGGTTCGACACCAAGGTGGCGGAAATCGTCGCCGCCGAGCCTTGGGACGAGATGTCCGTCGCGTCCGAGCATCACCACGACGCGGGTTTTCCGCTGGCGTACGAGGCCCCAGCGCCCGAGTCGTCTTTGGACTCGCCGCCGGAGCCGGCCGTCCCGTTCGCACCGCCGGAGATCGAAGCGGCCGCCAACGCGGAGCCCGTTGCCGCGCCGGACGAACGCCTCGCGCCGATTGAGGAGTCGCTGCCGATCGAACCCGACGACGTTCCCGTCGCGGCCGGCGCTGCGCCACAGGCAGCCGAGTCGCCGAGGCCGAAACGGGCGCCGCTTCCCGCCCTGGCCGACGCCTTTGCCGCGTTGCTCGCCGCGGAACAGGGCGAGCCGTCGTCCGCGCGATCGGGCCTGTGGCCATCTGCGCTGGCGCCGTCCGCCGAGGCGCGCGAGGAGCTCGTCGAAGAGGTCGTCCGGCGCGTGCTCGACCGCCTCTCCGACACGGTCGTGCGCGAGGCGGTCGCCGACATCGCGTCGAAGGTCGCCGAGCGCTTGATTCTCGAAGAGATCGAGCGCATCAAGGCCTCAATCAAATAAGATCGTCGGATGCCATCGTCGCCGCCGTTGACGCAGCTCGATCCCGCGCGTCTCCAATTTCCCGACAAACCTGCGCTCGAAGGCCTCGAGGCCAAATGGGCCCCTCGGTGGGAAGAGTCGGGCGTGTACCGATTTCCGCGCGCCGCGAACCGATCGGACGTGTTTTCAATCGACACGCCGCCTCCAACCGTGAGCGGATCGCTGCACGTCGGCCACGTCTTCTCCTTTACGCACACCGACCTGATCGCGCGCTTCCACCGCATGCGGGGGAAGGCCGTGTTCTATCCCATGGGCTGGGACGACAACGGACTGCCGACCGAACGGCGCGTGCAGAACTATTACGGCGTGCGCTGCGATCCGTCGTTGCCGTACGTCCCGGACTTCGCGCCGCCGCCGCAGCCGCCGAAGCCGCCGCTCTCGGTATCGCGGCCGAACTTCATCGAGCTGTGCGATCGCCTGACCAAGGAAGACGAGCAGGCCTTCGAGCGGCTCTGGAAGACGCTCGGTCTCTCGATCGACTGGTCGATGACCTACGCGACCATCGGCAAGCGCGCGCAGCGGGTTTCACAGCTCGTGTTTCTGCATCATCTCAACCGCGGCCTGGCGTACCAGGTGGAAGCGCCGACGCTATGGGACATCGACTTCAAGACCGCGGTCGCGCAGGCCGAGCTCGAGGATCGCGAGGTGCAGGCGGCCTATCACCGCGTCAAATTCAAGCGTGTCGAGCAGGGCTCGGATGTGGCGCAGGGCTCGAGCCCTGCGTTCGTCGAGATCGAGACGACGCGCCCCGAGCTGATCCCCGCCTGCGTCGCGCTGGTCGCTCATCCAGACGATGCGCGGTATCAGCCGCTGTTCGGCCAGGAAGTGGAGACGCCGCTGTTCGGCGTGAAAGTCCCGGTGCGCGCACACGCGCTCGCCGATCCGGAAAAGGGCAGCGGCATCGCGATGATCTGCACTTTTGGCGACCTCACCGACGTCACCTGGTGGCGTGAGCTGAGCCTGCCGGTCCGCGCGGTGATCCAGACGGACGGCACGCTGCGCGACGTGTCGTGGAATGCGCCCGGATGGGAATCAGCGGATGCCGATCGCGCGCAGCGCTATTACGCCGATCTCAAGGGGCTGTCGGCCGCCAAGGCCCGCACCAGGATCGTCGAGCAGCTGCGCGAAAGCGGCGATCTGGTCGGCGACCCGCGGCCAATCACGCACGCCGTGAAGTTCTACGAAAAGGGGGACCGCCCCCTCGAGATCGTCACGAGCCGGCAGTGGTTCATCAAGACGATCGAGTTCCGCGAGGCGCTGATCGCGCGCGGCAAAGAGCTGAAATGGCATCCGGAATACATGGAGACGCGCTTCGAGAACTGGGCGAACGGCCTGAACGGCGACTGGTGCGTCAGCCGTCAGCGCTTCTTCGGCGTGGCGTTCCCGGTGTGGTATCCGCTCGACGCGCAGGGGCGGCCCGAATACGACAAGGCGATTCCAGCGCGTGAAGATCAGCTGCCGGTGGATCCGTCCACCGACGTGCCGAGCGGCTACCGCGCGGACCAGCGCGGCATGCCCGGCGGATTCGCCGGCGACCCCGACGTGATGGACACATGGGCAACCTCGTCGGTCTCGCCGCAGATCGTCTGCGGCTGGCCCGACGATCGCGAGCTGTTCCGGATCACGTTCCCGATGGATCTGCGGCCGCAGGCGCACGACATCATCCGCACCTGGCTGTTCGACTCGGTGCTGCGCGCGCACCTGGTGCACGACTCGCTGCCCTGGACCCACGCCGCGATCTCCGGCTGGGTGCTGGATCCCGACCGTAAGAAGATGTCGAAGTCGAAGGGGAACGTCGTCACGCCGCTGGCGCTGCTCGAGGAGTACGGGTCGGACGGCGCGCGCTACTGGGCGGCCAGCGGGCGCCCGGGTACCGACACCGCGTTCGATCCGGGACAGATGAAGGTCGGCCGCCGGCTGGCGATCAAGATCCTCAACGCGTCGAAATTCGCGTTGATGAACAGCGCGCCGGTCACGCCGGAGGCGCTGCCGGAAGGCGCAGGCGTCATCGCCACGCCGGTCGATCGCGCGATGCTCCGCAGCCTCGCCGGGCTCGTCACCGATGTGACCGCCGCCTTCGAGGGCTACGACTACGCGCGCGTGCTGCAGCGGACCGAAACCTTCTTCTGGGGCTTCTGCGACGACTACCTCGAGCTGGTGAAGGGGCGCCGCTACGGCGAGCAGGGCGCCGGCGGCGCGGCGTCCGCCAACGCGGCGCTGACCGCCGCCTTGTCGGTGATGCTGAGGCTGTTCGCGCCGTTCCTGCCATTCGTGACCGAGGAGGTGTGGTCGTGGTGGCGCGAGGGGTCGATTCACACGGCCGCGTGGCCGACCGCGGAGGAACTGCTGTCGCTGATGGCCGATAACACAACAGAGACCAGGCATTCGGATCAGGCAATCTACGAGTTTGCCCAGCGCGTGATGTTCGATGTCCGCAAGGATCGGTCGGAGCAAAAACAGCCGCTGAAGGTGCCCATCACAAGAGTGACGGTGAATGTCGATACGGCCTCTGCGGAATTGATGCCGATCGTGGACGCCGACCTCCGCGCCGCGCTGCGAGTGAAGGAATTCCGCACCGTATCAGGCGAGGGGCTCCTCGCCGTCGTCGAAGGTTACGAGACCCTTCCGCAGGGCTGAAGCCCTGCGCCACACAAGCTTGTGTCCTTGGTGTCCTTTGTGTTGACGCAGCCGTGCAACCGCTAGACGCCGCCCTTTATCGAGAGATCGTCGCCCGCGCGCTCGAAGAGGACGTGCGCGACGGCGACATCACGACCGGCGCGACCGTCGACGTCGACCTGATGGCGCGCGGCGTCTTCCTCGCCAAAGCCGACTGCGTGATCGCCGGTCTGGACGTGGCTTTCGAGGCGTTTCGACAGGTCGCAGAAACCGACAAGGGGCCGTATCCTTTTTTCCGGGCGTCGAAACAGGATGGCGATCTCTGCTGTTCCGGAGATGAGATCGCCGAAGTCAATGGCACGGCCCGCGCGCTGCTGATCGGCGAGCGCACCGCGCTCAATTTCCTGCAGCGCCTCTCCGGCATTGCCACCCGCACGCGCCGGTTCGTCGACGCGGCCGGCGGGCGCATCACGATCCTCGACACCCGCAAGACGACGCCGATGCTGCGCGTTCTCGAGAAGTACGCCGTTCGCGCCGGCGGCGCGTCGAACCACAGAGTCGGGCTGTTCGACGCGATC
>Ga0310810_10006980_pt1 | contig 12822 bp, 12 predicted proteins | sample NCmetagenome_FD_207641 | JGI IMG/M metagenome (GOLD analysis project Ga0310810, IMG submission 207641) | Soil microbial communities from experimental microcosm in Duke University, North Carolina, United States - NC | ecosystem: Engineered > Artificial ecosystem > Soil microcosm > Unclassified ... | reverse complement strand
GAGAGCGCGGCCGCCAGGGCGAGCGGCGTGACGCGATCGAATCCCGGCGTGCCGGACGCGATCGTCAACGCGCCGCGCGTGAAGTCTGCGGGCGGCTGGAGCCCGGGCAGCGAGCCCATCACGCTTCCGAGCACGCGGACGACGGCGCCGGGAAACAGGCCGAGCGCGACGCACAGGGCCGCGAGGAAGACCTGCGGGATGAGCATGGCCGCCGGCGACTCCCGCGCCGCGGCGGCCTCTTCGCTCCTGGGCAGCGCCAGAAACGTGATGCCGAACGCCTTCACGAAGCACGCGGCGGCGAGCGCCGTCGTCAGCGCGAGCATCGCCGCGCCGATCGGGAACAGGAAGTGGACGAGCGGATCGGCGGCGCTGCGGAAGCCGAACAGGAACCCCTGAAAGGTCAGCCACTCGCTGGCGAAGCCGTTCAGCGGCGGCAGTCCCGAGATCGCCATCGCGCCGAGAAGAAAGCACAGCGCCGTCCAGGGCATGCGCCGGCCGAGTCCGCCGAGTTCCTCGATCTGGCGCGTGCCGGTGCTCGTGACCACGCCGCCGGCGCCAAGGAACAGCAGACCCTTGAAGACCGCGTGATTGAGCACGTGGTAGAGCGCGGCGGCGATCCCGATCGACGCCACGTCGGCGCGTCCGTAGGTGAGCGCCATCATGCCGGCGCCGAGACCGAGGAGAATGATCCCGATGTTCTCGATGCTGTGGTACGCGAGCAGCCGCTTGAGATCGTGCTGCACCAGGGCATAGAGCACGCCCAGTACCGCGGAGATGGCGCCGAGACAGACGACGATCACGCCCCACGCGAGCGGCGGCGTACCGAGGCCGAACGCGCAGACGCGAACGATTCCGTAGATGCCGCTCTTGATCAGGACGGCCGACATCAGCGCCGACACGTTGGTCGGCGCCGCGGGATGCGCCTCCGGCAGCCACACGTGGAGCGGAATGATGCCCGCCTTCACGCCGAATCCGGTGAAGAACAGCGCGAAGAGGACATGCCGCTGCGCGCCCGACGCCAAATGCCCGGAGAGGAGCGTCGAGAACGAGAGCGATCCGCCGATCGATCCGAGGATCAGGAACCCGGCGAACAGGCAGCCGGTGCCGATGTGCGACATGGCCAGGTACAGGAACGACGCGCGTCGGCTGGCGCGCGACTCGTGCTCGGTCGCCACGAGCGCCGCCGACGTCAGCGACATCAGCTCCCAGGCGAACAGGAACGTGATCGCATCGCCCGCCGCGAACACGAGCTCGAGCGCGCCCATGAGCAGATTGAACATCGCGCCGATGAACGGCGAACGCCGGCTCCAGTGAGGAGTTGCGAGATAGCCGAGGCTGAAGATCGCGATCGGCACGGCCACCAGCGAAAGTACGAGCAGGAACCACGCCGAGAGCGCGTCGATGGTGTAGCCGAGCGAGATGCCCGACGCCCGATGGACAAAGAGCACGCCCTGCTCGCTCGACCCCGTGCGCAGCGCGGCGATGGCGGCTGACGCGATCGCGATTGACGCGAGGACGGATCCCGAGAAGGCCACGAGGCGGGCCGCCGCCGCGCGGCGCCACAAGACCAGCGTCAACGCGGCCGTCAGGAGGCGGAGCGAGAGCGCGATCGGCACGGCTACTTGCGTGTCTCGCGCTGCAGTTCCTTGAGCATGGACTGCGTGCCGACGAGCCGGTTGTTGAAGATCTCCCGCGCGATCGCGAGGAGCTTTGTAATCAGCGGATCGCTGAGGGTATATCTGACCGTCGTCCCGACCTTCCGCGGCTCGACGATGTTGCGTGCTCTGAGGACGGACAGCTGCTGCGACACGACCGGCTGATCGAGATCGAGCGCCTGCTGGAGCTCCTGCACGCTGCGCTCGCCGGTGCTGAGCGTCTCGAGGATGCGGATGCGGACGGGATGCGCGAGTGCCCTGAAGAAGCCGGCCTTGAACTCCTGCAGCGCGGGGCGGTTCATCGCCTCGTGAGAATAACACGAGTATCTATATATTTCTATATTAGATTAGATGTCAGGCACGCCCGGGGGCCCGTACGGACGTAGGATGTCGGCGTGATGCCGGCGCGCTCGATTGTCGTGTGCGCGACCATTGCGGCCGCCGCGTGCGGCGGCGGGGCCGCAGCAGCTGGCGTTCGTGCACGACAACCACGACCGTCGGCGATCCGCATCGCGATCGGCGGCACGCTTGCGCTGACCGGCGCCTTTGCCGTGCCGCAGGACACACCCGACCCGCGCAATGTGACGAGCGCGAGGGGCAAGATCGCCTATCGCCGACTGATGTCGGGCGCGCCAGGACAGCCGCCAGGGAGTCAGGCCGGCCTGCTGATCGTGCAGATGCTGGCGGACGATCGGATCTAGGTTGAGGCCGCGCGCGGACCGCTCGCCGACGCGCCGTTCACGTCCGGCGCGTCGATCTACGTGCGCTAGTCTTCCGGGTCGGCCCCTCGCGTTCGGATCGACCTGGCTGTGGATGACGGGCGCTTGACGTACAACAGTTCGCGAGAGCCCGACGCTTTGCAGGAGAACAGGAGATCAGGAGTATTCTTTTTTCTCGAATAGAGAAGCGTCTCCTGACCTCCTGCTATTACTAGTTCGCTTTCCGAGTGTATTTGATTTCGACGGCCTTCCACTCGGGCACCTGGCCGAAGCTCAGGTAGCTCGTGGCGATCATGGCGTCAGCGGACGAGGGCTGGATGACCGTGCGTTGGTGCCACGTGTCGCCGCCGAGCGCGTAGTCCGCCTTCAGCTCGAACTGATTGGCCTTCTCGTCGTAGGCGCCTGCCTCGGCGATGCGGCCGGGATTCGTGCTCGAGATCCGCGTGGCCTCGTACTGGCGCGTCGCGGTGTTGAACCCGGTCCACGCGAGGGTCGTGAACGGCGCCCCGTTCAGCGCGCCTTCGATCTTCTCTTCGACGAAAAGGCCATCGAGCAGCGGCCGGATCGTGGAGGTGGCCTTCGTCGTGAGACCCGGTCCGCCGGGCCTGGGCCAGAGGGTCATCTCGACGTCCCAGGTGCCGCACATCGTCGTAAGGCGCGCGTGCTCGGGTTCTGGAGGCGTCATCGATGCCTTTCTGAGCGAAGGTCTGGCGCCGGCAGTCGTCGCGGCGGCGATCGCGCTCGCGGCCACCACCGCGGCTAGTGAGCACGCAAGAGTACGGTTCATCAGAGCAGCTCCTTCAGGGCGGAGACACTCTACTCTGAAAGGCGATCACAGGGGAGTGCTTCAGCTGAATCGCAACCGGGCAGGCACCGACCCGGGTCCTGTTGCATGGTGCCGCAGTGAAGAATCCTGTCGCGCGTCAGTCCTTCGTCAGCGTGAACGGCTGGCCGGAGAACCCCGAACCAAAAACGCCGCCTGTGATTCGACGGCCCGTTTGATCCATCTGTCCGCGGAAGGTCCAGTCCGTGAAGGGCCCCTGCTTTACCCTCATCTCGATAGCGCCCTGCGCGTCAACTCGGTTCGTCGTCGAGGCGGGATCGAGCTGGCCCGGGCCGAATGTGCTGTCGAAATAGCTTCCGGTCACGCGGCCGCTGTTATCCTGCGCGAGCGTAAAGCTGTACGTCCCCAACGCGGCGGGCCCCGAGACGCCGCGCCACGCGCCCGTCATGCTCCCGACGGTAATCGTAGATGTCGAAGCCGAAGCGCTTCCTCCCCGGCCATCCGAGACTATGACCGTCGGGGTGAAGGTGCCGCCCAGTGTGAAGACGCGCGTGAAACTGGCGTTGCTCGAGAAGGAGCCATCGCCTAGGGTCCAGTCATACGTCAGCGCGTCCGCATCTGGGTCAGCGGCGATCGCGGTGATCGTGAACGTCGTCAGGCCGTGGATCCCGAAGGCTGGGGAAGCGGTCGCGCTCACAGTGGGCGCCCGATTGGGCTGGGGCTGGGGCTGTGGCTGGGAGGGTGAAGTCGGTTGCGCGGGTGTAGTGTTGCTTCCGCCGCAAGCCACTAGAAATAATACGAGTGCCCCCGTCGGGATCAGTCGCTTCATGCCGGCTCCTCGAATACTCTCAGGTAGCGAGGTGTGTGTAGTAGCAACTTCTTCGCCAACAGATTTCGTTGAATAAAATGAGGGCTTTCGGGCGAGACATAGCTGAACAAGGCATCGGGATCGCGATCGTTCCTCGCATGCGTCGCATGTTAGGACGGCGCGCGTGAGCTGTCGATCTCGTTCGCCGTACAACGCCGACTGCTGGGGATCAGGCTCAGGCAGGCGCCGCTCGCCATCGGGCGGGCATGAGAAGTCCGGCGGAAGAGTGCATTGAGGCGAACCTTTATCAAGCGCGTCGAGCCAACGTTTGTCGCGCTTCCGCGATGCGCGTTGCGGGCGGACACGCCGTGCTTGTCCTTGATGTCCGGGGACGCGCCGTGATCGACGAGCCATGCTACCTGCGCCGGATCGAATTCCTTCTCAACCCCATAATGCAGTGCGGTCCGACCCGACTTTGGATCCACGGTGTTTACGTTAGCGCCTCTCTTGGCTAGAAACCTCGCGGCCTGGAATTTCTTCCACGTCCATGCGGCGAGCAACGGCGTCATGCCGACGACGACGTCGACCTTCGCGTCGGCTTTGATGAGTAGATCGAGATGATTGACGTCGTCGTACCACGCGGCAGCGAATAATCCGCCGCCGGGCGCGTTCTGCACCTTCGCGCCGCGCTTCAGCAGCAGCTTGATGAGGGTCGCGTTTCGTCCGCGAGCGACGGCGAAGAAGAGCGCGGTGCAGCGATCTTGCTCGGGGGGCAGCTTCGACTCAACGTCAAGTCCGTCGTCGAGCAGCAAAGTGACCATCTTCGCGGCCTGCGATTCGGCAATCCCAAGGTCGGTACAGGGAACGCAGCAGGCGAGGTGCAGCAGGTTAAACCCACGACGGTCAGTCACGCGCAGCAGTCCGGGATCGGCGGCGAGAAGGGCGCGGACTGTCTCGACATCGAGTTCTTTGACGGCCCGGAGCATCCGCGCTTTCGACATGAGCCGTAAGTCTACGCGTTTTTCAGCAAGCTCTTAAGGCCCAAATGGATAGAACAGGATCCGTGGAGTTCCCTGGTCGCTCATCCAAACAGCGTGTTAGCTTGGGTCATGATCGCTTCGTGAGTGGGCTCGTTCCATGGCGATGCGAAAATCACCGTCAGGTAAAGGTTAACGTCGACCATTCAACATGGCATCAATCTGCAGCATCTTCGGAACTGGACAATGGGCGGCTCATCGTCCTCCTGGGATCGCTGCCAACGTGCCCCGTCACATCGGAAGCTCGCAATAATGGTAATGCTTCAACCGGAACTCCGGAACACCTGGAACCCGGGAACCGCTAGAACAGCGTATTATCCCGACATGAACGACCGTCTCCGTATCGGCGCGCTCGCCGCCCGCGCCGCCGTGAGCGTCGACGCCATCCGCTACTACGAGCGCATCGGAGTGCTGCCCAAGCCGGCCCGGACTCCTGCCGGATATCGCGAATACGACACGGCGGCGCTGAATCGACTCGGACTGATTCGAAACGCGCAGCAGTTTGGCTTCTCGCTGCGGGAGATCGCCGGATTCCTCCGCGTGCGCGACGCCGGGGGACGGCCGTGTCAGGAGGTCCGCGACGCCGCGCGACGCGCGCTCGCGGACGTCGACGACCAGATCCTCGCGCTCCGGCGGAGACGCGCCGACATGCGCCGGACGCTGCGTCGCTGGGATCGCCAACTCGCGGCGACGCCAGTCGATCGTCCCGCGCGGCTGCTCGAGAACATGTCCGCCGCGCACGCTTGACTCTGGAGTCGACTCCAGGGTTTAGCATGCGGGCATGCTCACCATCCTCGCGCTCGCGATCCTCTCGACGCTCCCCTCCCAGGATATGGCGCACCGCGGCGCCGCCGCGATGGGCTTCGATCAGCACAAGACGACGCACCACTTCCGGCTCCGGCCCGACGGCGGCAGCATCGACGTCGAAGCGAACGATCCGTCCGACGCCGCCAGCCGCGATGCCGTTCGCGAACATCTGAAGCTGATCGCCGCGCAATTCGCCGCCGGCGACTTCGGGAAGCCGCTGGCCACGCACGGCGAAGTCCCGCCCGGCGTCAGGACGATGCAGGCGCGGAAATCGTCATTGCATTACGAATACAAGGATCTCCCGCGCGGCGGCCAGGTGATCGTGACGACGTCCGATCGGCGGGCCAGAAACGCCGTCCACGAGTTCCTGCGCTACCAGATACGTGGACACGCGACCCACGATCCTCTGACCATTCAGCGGTGACCGCCGGTTACACAACCGTGTTCGGGCCACCGGATTGGTAAGCGGCGAAAACGCGCACTCCATGCAAATCCGGGCAAAACCGTGCCGTGGCCGGCCGGTCCATGCGTTGCAAAGTAACCGCCCCTTCTGCGACGGACTGTGATGGACTTCCGCGAATACGCGGCGAAAGAGACGTCGGCCTCCCTTCGGCGGGTACAAGCCGGGCCCGGAGAGGTGTGCCAGAAGCAGCTCGCCGCGCTGCGGGCCGCGGTCGACGCCGCGGCGAAGGCGCTCGAATCCGCCGCCAAGCCGTCCGCCGATGCCGAGCGCGACATCGCCGACCTCGCGGAGCGCCTGACCAAGGCGGCCACCGAGGCGACCGATCTCGCCGTCAAGCGGGTCGCCGACGAAGCCCGCAAGACGCAGGACGGCCTGCGCGGCGAGATTCAGACGCTCACCAGCGAGAAGAAGACCGCCGCCGCGTCGCTGCAGGAAATACAGGCGAAGGCCGACGCACTCAAGAGCGACCTCGCGGCCGCGACCAAGCGCGTGGACGCCGTCACCCAGGAGCTGGCGCAGGCGCGCGAGAGCGCCAAGAAGCTCGAGGCGGACCGCAAGGATCTGGCGACCGCCCGCGATGCCGAAAAGCTGTCGCGGACGACGGCCGAAGGCGATCTGAAGAAGACCCGCGACGCGCTCGAGAAGGCGCGCGGCGATCTGGCGGCCGCGGCGAAAAAGCTCGAGGCGCTGGCGCAGGACAAGACCGCGATCGAGGACGCGGCAGGCGTCGCCAGCAGCCAGGCGCAGGCCGCCGAAGCGAAGCTCGGCGCCGTCACCGATCTGCTGAACAAGAGCGCCGCGCGCGTCAAACAGCTCGAGCGGATGCAGCAGGACAGCGAGCGCACGATCCGCGATCTGCAGAACAAGCAGCAGACGGCGGCGCCGCACGCCGGCGCCGCACGCATGTCGCTCTCGATGTTCGACGAGCTGCTCAGCGCGTTCCAGGCGCTCGCGGCGTCGGCCAACATCAGCGACGTCCTGACGACGATGATGGAGCAGCTCGCCACCGAGTTCTCGCGCGTCGCGCTGTTCCGCGTGAAGAGCAATCACCTCCAGGGCGAGCACCAGATCGGATTCGATCTGAAGACCGACATCGCCAAGGTGATGATGCCGCTCGGAATCGACTCGCTGCTCACGCGTGCCGCGTCCTCCGGCGTCGTCGAGCGGCTCTCGCTCGATGAGCTGTCCGACAGCCGGAAGCTGCCCTTCTCCGGCAATCCGGCCTGCGCGATCGCGCTGCCGGTCGTGGTCGGCGACGAGACGCTCGCGATCGTCTATGCCGACGATTCGGGCGGCCATGGCGACGAGCGCAACGCCGATGCCGCCAAACTGCGCGTCCACTTCGCCGACGCGATGCTCCAGTACTCGATCTCGCTGCTGTCGCGCATGAAGGCCGAGCTCAAGACGCTCGCCGAGCTGCGGTCCTATGCGGCGTCGCTGCTGCACGAGATCGAAGCGATGCACGTCGCCGACGCCGGCGCGGGCAAGAGCGGGTCGGACCTCCAGGAGCGGCTCAAGAGCAACCTCGAGTACGCCCGGAGCATGTATACGAACCGCATCGAGCTCGAAGAGACCGACGCCGCGGCGTTGCTGCTCGACGACGCGATCATGGCGATCGTGACGGCGCAGCCGCAGACGCCCTTCGCGCGCGACCTCGCCGTCGTCGCCGGCCATGCCGCAGGGCAGTCCCAGAAGCGCAAAGCCGAAGCGTCCTGACCGCCCAACCGCCCCGCCAAGCCGTCCCCGGCTGACGTATCCTGCACAGCATTATTTCGGTTCTGAGCGCTCATCCGGCTGTCGATCCGGGCCGATCCCGTTCGTTTAGAGGGTGAGACGCCGGCATGGAGCCGGCGGCACAACAAAGGACACGCAGCGATGAATCAGTACTTGCTCAGCATTTATCAGCCCGATGGACCGCCTCCCCCCGCCGACGCGCTTCAGAGGGTCATGCGCGACGTCAACGCCGTGCGCGATGAAATGAAAGCCGCCGGCGCCTGGGTTTTCGCCGGGGGGCTGCACCCGCCGTCCACCGCGACGGTCGTCCGGCTCCAGGACGGCAAGGTGCTGACGACGGACGGGCCGTTCACCGAAGGCAAGGAACACATCGGAGGATTCAGCGTCATCACCGCGCCCGATCTCGACGCGGCGCTCGAGTGGGGCCGGAAGCTCGCGCGTGCGGTCTCGCTGGACGGACGCACGTCGCTGCCAATCGAGGTTCGCCCATTCCAACACGACGGCACACACTGTTAGGCGATGGACTGCGGCGCTCCGGAGATCGAACGTGCGTTCCGGAACGAGTACGGCCGCGCGGTGGCGGTTCTCACGCGCGTCTTCGGCGATATCGATATTGCCGAGGACGCGGTGCAGGACGCCTTCGCGATCGCGCTCCAGCGCTGGCCGGTTGCCGGCGTGCCGCCGGCCGTCGCGGGATGGATCATCACGACCGCGCGCAATCGCGCCATCGATCGGCTCCGTCGCGAGGCGTCCCGCGAAGACCGGCACGCACAGGCGGCCCTGCTGCACGCCGTCGATGAGCCCATCGAAGAGGCTCCGGTGAGTGACGATCGCCTTCGTCTGATCTTCACGTGCTGCCACCCCGCGCTGGCGCCAGCCGTGCAGGTGGCGCTGACGCTGCGGCTCCTGGGAGGATTGACGACAGCGGAGATCGCGCGCGCATTCCTGGTACCTGAGGCGACGATGGCGCAGCGCCTCGTCCGCGCCAAGTCGAAGATCCGCGACGCGCGGATTCCCTATCGCGTTCCGGCCGCCGCGGACCTGCCCGAGCGGCTTCACGCGGTGCTGGCGGTCGTCTACCTGATCTTCAATGAAGGGTATGCGGCGACTGCCGGGCAACGGCTCGTACGAGAGAATCTCTGCGAAGAAGCGATTCGGCTCGGGCGTCTTCTCGACGCGCTCTTGCCCGGCGAACCGGAAGTGCTGGGACTGCTGGCGCTGATGCTGCTGATCGAATCGCGGCGCGCCGCTCGCGTCTCTTCCGGGGGCGAGCTCGTGCTCCTCGTGGCGCAGGATCGCGGCCGCTGGAATCGACGGCTCATTCGTGAAGGTCAGACGATGGTCCGGCGGTGTCTCGTCCTGAATCGCCCCGGGCCGTATCAGATTCAGGCGGCGATCAACGCGGTGCACGCCGATGCGCCGAGTGCCGGCGACACCGACTGGCGGCAGATTCTGCGGCTCTACGACCAGCTCCTCTCCGTCAATCCGACGCCGATCGTCGCACTGAACCGCGCCGTCGCCCTCGCGGAAGTCGACGGACCGCATGCAGCGCTCACCGCGATCGAAGGCCTCGACCTCGCGCGCTATCACTTGTTCCACGCGATCCGCGCCGACTTCCTCCGACGCCTCGGCCGGAAAACCGAGGCCTCTGAGGCGTACGAGACCGCGATCGCCCTGAGCGGCAACGAGGCCGAGCGCGAGTTCCTGCGTTCGCGCGCGGGCGACGCGTCCTGAAAGAAAGCGGCTATTTTTGCCGCCAGCGGCTCAGCGTTCCCGCGGCCGGCGTCGCGCTGAAGTTCACGGGCCGCGGCCGTCCCGGAGCCGCCATCAGGAACCGCGCTTCATCGCCAACCCACTCCATGATCCCGCGGCTCACGGCGCCGCGCTGCGCGCCGGCGAGGTTCAGGTAGTCGACGGCGATCGGCGTCGTGCTGTCGTCGATCCGCATCTTCGCGTGCAGCATCACCTGACCGCCGAACACGACCTTCACTTCGTTGCCGGCCGTCACGCGCGAGCCGAAGGCGAGCCACTGGTCCGGCATCGGCTTGCCGTCGAGGACGAGTTCCACCGGGATCCACTCCCCTTCGAGCCGCCGCAGCAGCGGTGTCATCGGCCCGTCGAACGCTGCGGGATCCTCGCGCTCGACGGGCGGTGCGGCCGGGGCGGCAGGCGCGGGCTGCCGCGTCCCGCCCGTCACGCTCGAGGGTCGCGCGGCTGAGGCGCGGCGCAGCTTCTCGAGTGCATGCCCGCTGCCGGGCTGCGTCGCAAACGCGGTCGGGCGAGAGGCGCCCGTCAGGCCGAGACACATCGTCAATCGATCGCCATCCAGCTCGTACAGCCCGTACGACCGGTTTCCCGCTTCCGGTCCCTCGACGAACTCGATGTCGATGTGCGCGGGCCTGGCTTCGACGTCGATCGTGAACACGCCTTCGTAAGTGGCTTCCGGCGATTCGGTGCGAAATCGATCGCCGTCGATGAGCAGCCGCGACTGCGAGAGCGCGGCGGCCGGCATCGCCGTGCCGTCCACTTCGAGCGCCGCGAAGCGCCATTCGCCTTCGAGCGCGCGCAGCTCCTGCACGTGACGCGACAGCGCCGGCCAGCTCGCGAAGCCCGTTTGGCGCGCGACGACGGACTGGGCGTCGGCGAGACGGAATCCGGCCGCGCGCACCTTGGCGCCCGTCATGCGCCGAGCCTCGGGCAGGTGATCGATGAACGCTCGTGCGGCCGGTTTCGCGCCCTCATTTAGCTGCGCCAGAAGGGTCTTGGCCTGGCGGCGAAGGTGATCGAGGTTGGGCCGAGCGGGGAGTTTCTTGCTCACGACGCCTCCATGCATCGCCTGGGGTCCGCAAACAGGCTGCACGAAGGACGTGCATGGACGGGAACATCGATGAAGGTGAGTTGAACTCTTCCCGCGGACCCGGCGGCGTCCTTCAAGCCGGCGCCTATCTTAAGGCAAAATGCCAGCGGTGGCTACCTGGAAGGATTCGCGAACACTCGAGGACGGGCGGACGGCTTTCGCCACAGGGGCATGGTCCGACGCGTTCCGGCTGCTCGCCGCCGCCGACGCGCGGGCACCGCTCGGAGCGGACGATCTGGATCGGCTTGCCAGCGCCGCGTACCTCGTCGGCGAGTACGCGGCGAGCGTCGACGCGCGCGCGCGCGCCCATGCCGCGTTCCTGGAGCGGGGCGAGGCGATCCGCGCCGCCGGGAGCGCCTTCTGGCTGACGTTCGCACTCCTCGACAGACCCGATCAGCGCGCGCAGGCAGCGGGATGGATCGCGCGGGCGCAGCGGCTCATGGACGACGTCACCGAGACGTGCGCGGAACATGGATGGCTGCTCTGCGCGTCCGCGCGCCAACGCGCCGGCGAGGGCGAGATCGCCTCGGCGTATGCGGCGTTCACGAAGGCGGCGGAGATCGGCGCGCGCGTCGGAAGCCCCGACCTCATAGCGCTCGCGCGTCACGGCCAGGGCCGCACGCTGCTCGCGATGAACCAGACGCCGGACGGCCTGGCGCTGCTCGACGAGGTGATGGTCGCGGTCGCCGGCGGCGAGGTCGCGCCCATGATCGCGGGCACCGTCTACTGCAGCGTGATTTCCGCGTGCCACGATCGGTTCGACCTGCGGCGCGCCCAGGAGTGGACGCTCGCGCTACAGCGCTGGTGCGACGCACACCCGGAGATCGTTCCCTTTCGCGGCCACTGCCTGGTACGCCGATCCGAGCTGATGCAACTGCACGGCGCCTGGACCGACGCGTTCAGCGAAGCGCGGCGGGCCTGCGAGCGGCAGCACGACGCCTCGTCGCAGCCCGAGACCGCCGCGGCGTACTACCAGATCGCGGAGCTGCACCGGCTCCGCGGCGAATTCACGAGCGCCGAAGAGGCGTACCGCCTCGCGAGCCAGACCGGGCGCAGGCCGCAGCCGGGCCTCGCCCTCCTTCGACTCGGTCAGGGTCAGACCGACGCGGCCGACGCGGCCATCCGTCTCGCTCTGCAGGAAACGCGCGACCGGCGATCCCGCGTGCTCCTGCTGTCGGCCGCGGTGGAGATCGTGCTGGCGAAGAAGGATGCCGCCGGAGCTCGTCTCGCGTCCGACGAGCTCGCGCAACTGGCCGCGCGTCTGGACATGCCCTTTCCGCGCGCCGTCTCGTCGCAGGCGCGCGGCGCCGTCCTGCTGGCGGAAGGAAACCCGCTTCCCGCGCTGGAGTCGTTGCATGCCGCAGCGACCGCGTGGCAGGAGCTCGACGCGCCATACGAGCTCGCGCAGGCTCGCGTGCTGATCGGGCTCGCGTATCGCCGGCTGGGGGACCTCGAGGGAGCGCAACTGGAGCTCGACGCCGCGCAGGAAGTTTTCGAGAAGCTGGGTGCGGCGCCCGCGGCTGCGCGGGTGGCGGCCCTGAGCGAGCAGGCGTCGCCTCCCCCGTCGACAGGACTCACCGGCCGCGAAATAGAAGTGCTGCGGCTGATCGCGACCGGGGCGACCAACCGCGCCATCGCCGGACGGTTGGGGATCAGCGAGAAGACCGTCGCCCGCCACGTGAGCAACATCTTCACGAAGCTGGACCTGCCGTCGCGATCGGCCGCGACCGCGTACGCGTACCAGCACAAGCTGCTGTAGTTCAAAGAGATCACCAGAGAACACAACTCATGCCGCAGACGACGCGGACGCCACGGACGCGACTGGAAACGTCGCGACATCAGCTTTCAGCGGGCAGCCGGCGTCCAGCGTTGAAGTTGGAGAACAGGAGGAGGTGAGGAAGGACATTTAAGAAGAGATCGTATGCAGGAGAACAGGAGCTCAGGAGAACGTGTGTGGT
>Ga0310810_10006977_pt1 | contig 12825 bp, 13 predicted proteins | sample NCmetagenome_FD_207641 | JGI IMG/M metagenome (GOLD analysis project Ga0310810, IMG submission 207641) | Soil microbial communities from experimental microcosm in Duke University, North Carolina, United States - NC | ecosystem: Engineered > Artificial ecosystem > Soil microcosm > Unclassified ... | reverse complement strand
CGGGCGATCATAATGATCGTAAAGCTTTCCCTCGTATTCCCGGTTGAGAGTGTCCGCGTGATACTCGGGCCCTACCTTGATCGCTTCCCGGGATAAGTTTACGTATATTTTGGATTCCTCCCAGCTAACCCGCTCGATCCATTGTGGCGCAACGATTATCTTTTTCCCCGGCAACCAATCGCGCGTATCGACCACTATGTAGCGAACCTCCCAGGTTTCGTCGTCAATGATAAAGTCTTCGACACGACCGATTTCGCCATCCGTGGCCTCAATCTGATAGCCGGTCACTTTGGCGGCGCTGCGCAGGTGAAAGTCGCCCGCTTGTTTTCGCTCCGCGCGCCGTTCTTCAAATTTTTCGACATCGGGAAGCTTTGGATAATGCATGGCGCCCCACAAGTACGGTCCGGTCCAGTAATAAGGATAACCGTAGTAATCATAGTAAGATCGCTCTTGCTGGCTCGAAACCGGCTTGTCGGTATCGATGCTTGGGCCCGAATCAGCTTGCTTTCGCGTCACCTGCGCATGGATCCGTCCGCTTGACAAAGCCGCCTTGCCCACCGCGAAAGGCGAGAGCACGACATCTTTGCCCACAAACCAATCGCCGGTACCGGCTACCAGATATCGAATGGTCCACGATTTGTCGTCGAAATAGCAATCCTCCAGCGTTCCAATGTCCCCGTCCGTTGCGACAATAACGCTCCCTTTCAGGTCTTTGATGCCTTTTTGCATTTTCTTGGCCCCTTTCTACTTAAGCTTTCGCGCGGCCCGCCGCGCCTAGGCAATCTGCGCGAGATAATCGGTTAGCTTGCCTTCCTTGATAATGAGAAAATGATCGCTGTTGATTTCGATCAATCCCAGGTTGCGAAATCGCTGCATAAAGAAGCTGATCCGAGGTCGTGTCGTGCCGACCATCGCCGACAGCTCCTCGTGGGATATCTTCAGCTCAATGCGAATACTGCGCGGGTCCTTCTTGCCCAGCGTGCGGGCCAACTGCAACAACGTCTGGCCCAGCCGCTGCTCGCTATCCACCGTTACCAGGTTGGCGATCACCTGCTGTTGGTCGGCGATGCGCACCGCCAGGTAGCGCATGAAACCTTCCGACAAAGCATCGCTGCTCAAGCGCGCAAAGAACTGAGCACAGGGGATTTGTTTTAACTTCGTTTGTTTCATCGCCACTGCGCTTTCGTGACGCGCGCCCAATCCGGCTAGGCACAGCTCGCCGAAAATGTCTCCGGCGCTGTGGATGGCCAGGAGACATTCTTTGCCTTCGGGCGAAAGCAGCAGCAGCTTGATCTGGCCGGTCTCGATGAAATAGACCATCTCGTCTTCATCGCCGCAGGTGTAAACATTCGCATGGCGGGGGAAGGTTACAGAGCGAGAGTTCTGCGTCTCATGCTGCAACGAATCGCGCATTTGCTGTTTGAACCGTTCCGCTTCGGGAGTTTGCTGAATCATAGGCCCGCGGTTCGACTAATTGTGACGCTGCGCCCATTCTCCGCTGCTCTCTTGAAGTCGGATCATGTGCGTATGAGGATTGCCATGAGAGTCCTTCTCCATCTGTATCGCAACGACGTCGCCGAATCGCAATTGGCTGACCGGATACTGGCCCCCAAGATATGCCACTCGGGTCTCCGCGCTATAAGTAACCATTCCGGGATGACCCTGACTGGGTCGGAGATAGATCTCATTGGATCCCGTATCGACCCGCTCCACGGTCCCCACGATTTCGCTCCGGGCCGGTTGAGCGGCCCTGGCCGGAAGGTTATTTCTGCCCACCAGCGCAGTGTTGCCGCTGCAACCTGCAAGTGCCACCAAACCCACCGCTAGGAACAAACCCGATGCGCTTTTATTGAATAAATTCATAACGACTCCTAATAGGCGATCGAACCTTTCTCCAACTGCGACTTCCGGTTCAAGTATTCTTCGCGCGATATTCTCTCGTGCTTGTAATCATCCTCGAGCTGGTCCATCTTGCTCTTGGCGTTAATTTCGTAACCCGCGCTGGTGCCCAGGGCGCCGAGCGCCGCTCCACCCAGAAACGCGCAGCCGCTTTGACCGACGCCGATCAAGAGCACCAACGCCAGCATTAATTTTTTCATCGCAACCTCCTCCGGTTGGACTGAGTTAGGAGGGCCAAAGTCAGGCTTACTGGAAGAATTTCAAGTAAGCTCAGAAGTGCAACCCTATGCCTTAAATTGCTCTAACCTGAACGCGCATCTCTGCGACCCCTTTAGAGCCGACCGGTCAAGAGCAGAACGACCACGATCAGCAGCACCGCGCCGACGATTCCCGAGGGCGCAAAGCCGAATTTGTGAAAACCCCAGTTCGGCAGGCCACCCACCAGAAGCAGAACTAGAACGATCAACAGAATCATGCTCATATCAGCCACCTTCTTTCGATTCTCTTCTCCATAGTGAGAGGAGCAGCTTGTGTGCCAGGTCGCGCAGTCGCGACAAAACGGCATATCGCTAGAGAATATTGATTTCCCTAAGAAAAAGAGACAGAGCAATCGGCGAAAGAGTCGAAACAATCGACCAAACGGTCGAGTTGCAAAATTGCTTTGTGTGCCAGAACGAGCCGTACAATGAGACATACGCTGAGCGGATCACAGGATCACACCGCGGCCGGCGGACCCCGCGCCATCACAGTCGCTTCTCTGCGACCAGCTTTGACTCCGCAGCGACGGTGCCATATGTATTTTTTTTGAAATTGTTCAATATTGAACAGCAACGGTCGCGCGCTCGACGCATCATGAAGTTTGAAGTAAATACTATCAACTCGGGCCAATGAGGATTAACAATCATGAGCAAAGGGAAAGATAGCAAGAAACAAAACAAGAAGAAGCCACTGAAGACCCTGATGGAAAAAAGAGCCGCGAAAAGGGCCAAGAAAGAGAACGCATCCTTTTCGCTCGTTACTAAATAACTCCATCAGAATAGAATCACAGACTTGCTTCGACTCGCCCGGCTCCACTCACTTTTCTCGTGAGTGGCCGGGCGCTGCACTAGCGCGCCATCCTCTCGGACTTTATCGAAGATCCTGGAAATTGAGGATTTGCGACAAAATGGTGTCCAAGATGGAATAGTTTCCACCAGAGAAGCGACCATATTGATAGCGGCTGTTGTAGCCGTCTTCATAGCCGCGACGAAAGCCCTCACGGAAGTAATAGTTGTAGTCGCTCCGGTCTATGTAATAACCACTGTAGCCGTAGTTTGCGTCCTTGTAGGCATAAGAGTCTTTGTAATTAGAACGCCAATGGTCTTCCCGGTCGGCCTGGCCGGCGCGGAAACCTTCATCGTAGCCATAGTTCACCGCCTGCCGCAGCGTCTTCGCGCCGTATTCGTTCGTTTCATAGTACTTGCCGCCGCGATTGTATCGATAGGTCGGCGCCGTGTAAAAATACGGGTCACGATCGTAATCGAAGCGATCGTCCCTGAGATGGATTTGCTGCTGCCGTACGCGCTCTTGATACTGTTCCTGAAAACGATACTGCGCCAGGCGCTTTTGTTGCTGTAGCTGTGCAGCATTCTGTCGTGCGAGGCGATCCTCCTGTTCGAGGTGTTGACGGTACTGCGCTACACGTTGTTGCTGTTGCGTAATAAGCTTTTGTTGCTGCTGCTGTGACAGTCGCTGTTGTTGTTTCTGTTGCTGGTTGTGGTCCTGTCTCTGCTGTTGCTGCACACGCTCCTGCTGCTGGTCTTGTTTCTGCTTTTGCTCTTGCTCCTGTCGCTGCTGTTGTTGCTGAGCCCGTTGTTGCTGTTGTTTCTGCTCCTGTTCTGATTTTTGCTGCACGCGCTCCCGCTGCTGCTCTTGTTTCTGCTTTTGTTCTTGCTGCTGAACCCGCTGTTGCTGTTGCTTCTGATCTGGCTCCGATTTTCTTTGAACACCTTCCTGCTGTTGTTTTTGCTGCTGCTTTTGTTCTTGCTGCTTCTCATGCTGATCGCTTCTTTGCTCTTTTTGATCTTCCTGCGGTTCGCGCTGCCCATCGGCCGCTATGCTGATACCCGCCGAAGAAAGTGTAGCGATGATAACTACTATCATCATTCGATCCATGATATTATTTTTCACGATATGCCTCCTGGTCTCGGGGCACGTAAATTTAAGATATGTAATCCATACCATTTTACGAGCCGCTCAGCGCTGGCCATTGGCATCGTAGACAGTGCCAATGGCAGAAAACTCAAAAGCGTGCGAATGCTTCTATGTCAGGCAAATCACTACGTTGGAACCCATCGCGACTCCTTTTCGCCGCACCTATGCACCGTTCGCACCGAGCCAAGACATCTTCCCCACGTGGATCGCAGAGAGCGAGCTGAAAAGTCCAAAAACATTCAGCAGCCACAGAACTACGCAGATGACCACGACCCCATTCAGGATCGACTTGATAGAACCTGCCATCGGAATGTAGCGATTGATCAGTCCGAGCAAAACACCGATTACGATCAAGACCACTACGAGTTGAACTAAAGGCATAAAGCACCCCCCTGTTTCTGTTCCCGATTAACAATACTTAGCGAGCCGCTACGCGGTTCAACCTTGCTGCCGCGGTAAATAAACCCCGACGATCGACCATGAGCGACAATCATCGATCTGTGGCAAATCTCATCACGATGATTGTGAGCCTATCGCTTCTCAGCAGGGACGATCTAATCCTGAATAAGCGGCAAGCCGTGTGCCGCAACTTTTCTTGAGGAAAAGGCTAAATGTTCCGAGATATTTTTTAACCCGTTAGGATGAGCAATCAGACAAAGGTCGTCGAAAGCGTCGAGCCTTTCGACTAAACAGTCGTACTCGACTAAAGCAAGTGTCCATGAGAACCTGAGCATTCGGGTCCTTTCCCAATATTTCCTTTTCAAACTCGCGTCCAATACAGAACAGACATCTGTTTGGATTCAGCGTAGGTTTGGAATGCTTGTTGATCCTAAACTTCATTATCTACGGTATTCTCGATGCAAGAGCATGAGAAAACATATTAACTGGGAAACGGTTTTCCCCAGGAGGTTCAATCGTGATGAATAGTTTATGGGTTGTGAAAGGAATGAAAGTTATGCTTTTGAGCAGCCTAGCGGCTGGAGCCATATGCGCTCTATCGGGCCCGGGTTTAGCAGATGACAACCGGCGCGATGAAATTCGCAGCGATCGTAGGGAGCTCAAGAGCGACCGCGACGAGGTCCAACGAGACAGCAAAGAGTTGCGCCAAGATCTCCGGAACGGTGCGGGCCGAGCAGAAATCGCTCGGGACAAAGCGGAGGTCCGTCAGGACCGACGGGAAATCACGGGTGACCGACAGGAGCTGAAACGAGATCAACATCACTGGTGGAATTATCGCAGTAATGACGGACGATCGCACCCGTGGTGGGATTATAATCATTGGCGGGACTAGACCGGTAGCTTTTCGGGAGCCGGGAAATCATCTTAGGACCTACCTCGAGGGGGGAGGCATCGGCATGAACACAAACTCTGTCGTGCTTGCCCCCGTGGTCTTTTTAGCTACGCGATCCCTACCCGCCCTACCTGTGTGCGGAGATTTCAGGATTCACGGCCGCCGTTGGCAAGGCGAAGAACTCCGGTATTGCCGTTCGATATGGCAATAAATTCTTTCGCCGTCGATTCACAGGTTTTCAAGAGCAACTCGCTTCAGATTGACGATACTCGTTCGAACTTTGAGAGATGCACATGACGACCGCTAGCGGCACATGGGTCTCTCCACCATCGCGGGACTAAAAATCCCCGTATCGGATTGACCAATCGCAGCTACGGCTTACAACGGAATGGGCTCGGCCATTAGCCTTGTTTGCCTAAAATTTTTGTGGCTCATTGACAGCTTTGTACTGTCGGGCCGCGAAGGTCTTCTCGCGCAAGCATTTTGCCGATACGAATGCTCAGTAGTGTCCCCAAAGTTGCCCCATCAGATGCCGCATTTGTCTTTCGCAGCTAGTCTTTCTGGGTTACGGCATGCCCGAATCTTTCCATTTGCGCGCAACAGAAGCGACCGAGCTGTTTTTATCGAAACTATGGGACGCCACTGAGTTCTTGGACCGCACCAATGGTGGTGCTGGTGATAGCTATTTTCGCCCCAGTCTTCGTCCATTCATACGGATGCGAATGGATGATCGGAGTACGGTTTGCCTCGTTTTGGATCTTACAATTGAAAGAGAAACATGATCATGAAAAAAAGAAAAGTGTCCGAAAGAAGGGATTTGAGGAGAACATCGCTATGGAAACGGAAATGATAACGGATAAGCCATTATCACCCGATCTGCTGGGAAAGATGGATGCTTACTGGCGCGCCGCCAACTATTTATCGGTCGGGCAGATTTATCTTTCTGACAATCCGCTGCTGAAACAGCCGCTGGCGCTCGTGCAGGTGAAGCATATGCTGCTGGGACATTGGGGCACGACACCGGGGCAGAATTTCATCTACGTGCATCTGAACCGGGTGATCAAAAAATATGACCTCGACATGATTTACATCTCCGGCCCCGGACACGGCGGCCCGGCGGTGGTGAGCAACACTTACCTCGAAGGTACTTACAGCGAAGTCTATCCAAACATCAGCCAGGATGAGGCCGGGCTCAAGAAGCTCTTCACGCAGTTTTCTTTTCCCGGTGGGATTCCGAGCCATGCCTCACCAGAATGCCCAGGATCGATCCACGAGGGCGGGGAGCTAGGATATTCGCTCAGCCATGCGTTTGGGGCGGTGTTCGACAATCCGGCTTTCGTTGTCGCCTGCGTCGTCGGCGATGGCGAAGCCGAAACCGGCCCGCTGGCCACGGCGTGGCATTCCAACAAGTTTCTCGATCCAATCACCGACGGTGCGGTGCTGCCGATCCTGCATCTCAACGGCTACAAGATTTCCAACCCGACGATTCTAGCTCGCATCGAGCGCGAGGAGCTGGAGCAATTTCTTCGCGGCTGCGGCTGGACGCCGCACTTCGTCGAGGGTCACGACCCCCGGCTAATGCATGAGGCTATGGCCGCGACGCTCGACAAGGCGGTGGAGCAGATCAAAAAAATCCAGCGGGACGCCCGCGTCCACGGCAACGTCACACGTCCGCGCTGGCCGATGATCGTCCTCAATTCACCCAAAGGCTGGACCGGGCCTAAGGTCGTCGATGGCCTGCGGGTTGAAGGCACCTTCCGTTCGCATCAGGTGCCGCTTTCCGACCCGGCCACCCATCCCGAACACCTTAAACTGTTGGAAGACTGGCTGAGGAGCTACCGGCCGGAGGAACTCTTCGATGAGCAGGGCCGCCTGAAACCGGAACTGGCCGAACTTGCGCCCAAGGGCGAACGACGCATGGGCGCGAATCCCCATGCCAACGGCGGCATTTTACTCCGCGACCTGCGGATGCCGGATTTCCGCGACTACGCGGTCGACGTGCCCTCACCGGGAGTGCGTGGCATCGGCGACACGCACGTGCTTGGGCGTTTCCTGCGCGATGTGGCGAAGCTGAACAGTGAGCAGCGGAATTTCCGTGTCTTCGGACCTGACGAGACGCTCTCCAACGGCCTGGAAGCCCTCTTTGAGGTGACCAAACGCCAATGGGACGCCACGACCGTGCCAAACGACGAATTTCTCGCGCCCACTGGGCGCGTGATGGAAATGTTGAGCGAGCACCAATGCGAGGGCTGGCTTGAGGGCTACCTGCTCACCGGACGGCATGGCCTCTTCAATTGCTACGAGGCGTTCATCCACATCGTCGACTCGATGTTCAACCAGCACGCCAAGTGGCTGAAGGTCACATCGCACCTGCCGTGGCGGCGCAAGATCGCTTCGTTAAACTACCTGCTGGCTTCGCATGTCTGGCGCCAGGATCATAACGGCTTCACCCACCAGGATCCCGGCTTCATTGACCACGTCGTGAACAAGAAGGCTGAAGTCGTACGAGTTTACTTTCCGCCGGATGCCAACTGCCTGCTGTCGGTGGTGGACCACTGCCTGCGCAGCCGCCATTACGTCAATGTCGTGGTCGCGGGCAAACACCCGGCGCCGCAGTGGCTGACGATGGACGCGGCTGTCAAACACTGCACCGAGGGCATCGGCATCTGGCAGTGGGCCAGCAACGACCAGCGCGTTGCGCCCGACGTGGTGATGGCCTGCTGCGGTGATGTGCCCACACTAGAAACGCTCGCCGCCGTCTCTATACTGCGCGAGCAACTGCCCGAACTGAAAATCCGCGTGGTGAACGTCGTCGACCTCATGAAGCTCCAGCCGCCAAGCGAACATCCGCACGGCTTGAGCGACAGGGATTTCGACGAGCTCTTTACCAAGGACAAGCCGGTGATCTTCGCCTACCATGCCTACCCTTGGTTAATCCACCGGCTGACCTATCGCCGTACCAATCACGACAACATCCATGTCCGCGGCTACAAGGAAGAGGGCACTATTACGACACCCTTCGACATGACTGTGTTGAACGACCTGGATCGCTTCCATCTCGTAATGGACGCTATCGATCGCCTGCCGCAGACTGGTGACAGGGGCATTTACCTGAAACGCCAGCTCAAGGACAAGCTGATCGAGCACAAGCAATACATCGACAAATACGGCGAGGACCTGCCGGAAATTCGCCATTGGAAGTGGGACGGGACCAACGCAGGAAAGCCGGCATAACCCGCGCAGACGTCAGAAGGATGTCACCCTGCGAACGGCCCCAAAGCCGGCGAACACCAACCGTCCTAAAACGCTTGCGGCTCTTCATGACACGAACAAAGGTTAGCGGCGGTTGGGTCTCTTGGTTCTTTGGGTTAGGCCTTCTGGTCGCCGTCGTGATGTTCGCCACACACTACAGTGAGGAGATGGCCTTCGCCCACCTCATGCTCAACGCTCGGCCTGCTTGGCTCCTCGGCGCTCTCTTGCCGCAGATTGGCACCTATATGACAGACGCCCGCATCTGGCAGCGAGTCCTTGGCCGCGCGAACATATCGAAGCCGATCCGCTCTTACATTGGTTTGGGACTGGCGAAGCTCTTCATGGACCAAGCTATTCCGAGCCTTGGCCTGAGCGGCACATTGCTGGTCATCCGCGCTCTCGATCGCCGCGGTGTACCACGCGGCGCCAGTATGGCTGCGGTCGTCGTCGATCTCGTGAGCTACTACAGCGCTTACGTTCTAGCGCTAGGCATCGCCCTCGGCATCGCCTGGTTACACGGCGACCTCACACCGCTAATGGCCGTGCCAGCCGGCATCTTCGCGCCCCTGGCGGCAGCCGTTCCTCTGACTCTCTTGTGGCTAAGCCGCGGCCGAGTTCTACCCGGCTGGCTGGAGAGGCCACCTTTTATTAGGCCAGCACTGCGAGCACTTCGTGACGCGACGCCAGCGATTGCTCACGACGGCTCGCTTATCGCGAGGTGCACGGGCTTCCAGTTCGCGATCTTCGCGTTCGATGCCGGGACACTATGGATGATGCTGATGGCTCTCGATCTCGAGGTCAATCCGGCGCCAGTCTTTGCCAGCTTCATGCTCTCGACGCTGGCGCGGACGCTTGGAGTGGTGCCCGGGGGGCTTGGGGTTTTCGAGGCTGTCTCCGTGGCTACGCTCAACCTCATTGGAGTGCCCGTCGCGGCCGGTCTTGCGGCGACATTGCTCTTTCGCTTTTTCACCTTCTGGCTGCCCATGGCGCCCGGACTGATCTTGGCCCGGCGTGAGGCGAGGGGCTGATGACGAACCGCGGAGTATGTCACTATGCCCAAACACTGCTGGTGAGCCGGATGAACTTTCGATCTTTCCGACATTGAACAGAGAAAGTTCTGGAAGCATGCTATGGGGAGCGCATGAGGAGTACCTCGGTGCACGGGGACAGAAAATACAACCGGGTATGTTGTTCACGCTGACGATAAAGAGGCGCGCGGCTGATCATTTCCGAGATCCATCCTCGACGTCTTCAAAGGCCTAAAATGGCTCACCCCAAGCCCAGCGTGAAACGCCAGCGGGAGCTGTATTTTCATATCCGAGACGGTTGTGCAGTGAAGACTTATCGTGACGAACACCGGGTGGGGAAGCAAATACTCGATGAGCGCTTCGCTGGGGGGGTATGAATAAATCAACAGCAGCCTTCTGGAGCATCGCTGCAACGGAAATGCTGCAGCAATTGCAAACGACCGCACAAGGACTGACGACTGACGAAGCGCGGGCGCGTTTGACGCGTTACGGCGCTAATCTTCTAAAACCTAAAAAGAAATCGGATGCGCTTACTCTTCTCGTATCTCAATTCAAGAGTCCGATTATCCTCATTCTTGTGTTTGCCACCGGGTTGTCATTTTTTTTCCATGATCCCGTTAACGCTCTGATTATTCTGACCATTATCCTCGTCAGCGGCCTACTCGGGTATTGGCAGGAGCACAGCGCCGCCAATGCTGTGGAGAAGCTGCTTGCCATCGTGCAAATCAAGGCTTCAGTGCTTCGCGATGGAAGCCCCAAAGAAATTCCCGTCGAAGCAATTGTCCCTGGAGACATCGTCATTCTAAACGCTGGAGATGTTATCCCGGGGGACGCTCTGGTTGATGAATCCAAAGACCTTTTCATCGATGAAGCCACCCTGACGGGTGAAACCTACCCTGTAGAGAAATCGGTCGGAGTGCTTGCGGCCGAAACTCCGCTTGGCCAGCGGACAAATGCGCTATGGATGGGAACCCATGTCGTGAGCGGCAGCGCCAAGGCGCTGGTTATAAGCACCGGCAAAGCAACCGAGTTCGGCAAGGTGTCGGAGCGGTTAAAGCTCAGGCCGCAGGAAACCGATTTCGAACACGGCATACGGCGATTTGGCTATTTACTCATGGAAGTCACGCTGGTGTTGGTGATCGTGATCTTCGCCATCAACGTCTACTTGGCGCGTCCGGTTCTGGACTCCTTTCTGTTTTCTTTAGCGCTCGCGGTTGGGCTCACGCCGCAATTGTTGCCGGCTATCATCAGCATCAACCTTAGCCACGGCGCCAAACGGATGGCGCAAGCGAAGGTGATCGTCAAACGGCTCGCTTCGATTGAAGATTTCGGCAGCATGAACATAATCTGCTCCGATAAAACCGGAACCTTGACCGAGGGAATCGTGCACTTACAATCCGCCATTGATGTGGAAGGCGTGCCAAGCGACAAAGTCTTTCTCCACGCTTATCTTAACGCGCTTTACGAGACTGGCTTTACCAACCCAATTGACGAAGCCATTCGCGCCAGCCGCAAGGCTGACCTGACAGGCTACCAGAAGACCGACGAGATCCCTTATGATTTTCTGCGCAAGCGTTTGAGCATTCTGGTTGCTCACGACAATACCCATCTGATGGTCACCAAAGGCGCGCTAGCAAATGTGCTAGCCGTCTGTGCATCAGCGGAAGTTGGCGCGGGAAAACTTGTCGACCTCGCCACAGTGCGGGATAGCATCCAACAACACTTGGAGGAATTTAGCAATAAAGGTTGTCGTACCCTGGGCGTCGCTTATAAAAATCTGGGGGCTGCCTCAAGGATGAGTAAAGTCGACGAAGCCGGCATGACGTTTTTGGGATTCCTTGTGCTGTTTGATCCACCGAAAGCGAATATCATCGAGACCATCGGTAGTCTTAAAAATCTCGGCGTGGCACTGAAGATCATCACGGGAGACAATCACCTCGTAGCCGCCAATGTCAGTCAACAGATGGGATTATCCAATACAAAAATTCTCCGCGGGGCAGATCTCCGTGACTTGAGCGATGGCGCGTTGCTTAGACGTGTGAACGACGTGGACGTCTTCGCGGAAATCGAGCCGAACCAGAAAGAGCGCGTCATCCTCGCTCTTAAGAAGGCCGGAAATGTCGTGGGGTATATGGGAGACGGCATCAATGACGCCTCGGCTCTTCATGCCGCCGACGTCGGCATTTCCGTTGAAAGCGCCGTGGATGTTGCCAAAGAGGCGGCGGATATCGTCTTACTCGAAAAGGATCTAGGTGTCCTTGTACAGGGAGTGCGCGAGGGTCGGACGACTTTCGCGAACACCCTGAAGTATGTCTTCATGGCCACCAGCGCCAATTTTGGCAATATGTTCAGCATGGCCGGAGTGTCGCTCTTCCTGCCGTTTCTCCCGTTGCTGCCAAAGCAGATATTACTCACTAATCTAATGACCGATTTCCCCGAGATGACCATCGCGACCGATAGAGTCGACGCCGAAATGGTTGACCATCCGCGACGCTGGGACATTAAGGCCATTCGCAAATTCATGATTACCTTCGGCCTGGTGAGTTCGGTGTTTGACTACCTCACCTTCGGAGTGCTTCTGCTAATTCTTCATGCGACTCAGGATCAATTCAGAACCGGCTGGTTTCTCGAGTCGGTTATTTCAGCGTCAATAATCGTGCTGGTCATTCGCAGCCGGAAATCTTTCTTCAAGAGCAGACCCTCAAATTATCTGCTCATGGCTACTCTCTTGGTCGTTATCGCGACGGTGATCTTACCCTTCACCCGGCTTGGTGAAATTTTCGGCTTTCAACCGTTGCCAATCTCGTTCCATCTTTTGTTAGCCGTGATTGTCGTGCTTTACATTATCACAGCGGAAATAGTGAAAACGATTTTCTACCAGAAAGTGAGATTTTGAAGGGACATTAATCTGCGTCATATTCGTCGCGCGAGACAGAAGGAATCGCGCAATGACTCACGAGCTACGGTTTTTTAACAACTCGCCGAGCATAATGTCAGAGGTGATGTCGGGGCACGATGTTCAACTTAGATGCCATCAACAAAGGCGATTAATTGACGGCAATGGCTCGCTACGATCGGTATCGTCGAACGATACCGACGAATTCCGGCAGCTTGATCTTCGATGACGGCCGGTCATGGTCAAAATGCACAACATCTTTCGCG
>Ga0310810_10006976_pt1 | contig 12827 bp, 10 predicted proteins | sample NCmetagenome_FD_207641 | JGI IMG/M metagenome (GOLD analysis project Ga0310810, IMG submission 207641) | Soil microbial communities from experimental microcosm in Duke University, North Carolina, United States - NC | ecosystem: Engineered > Artificial ecosystem > Soil microcosm > Unclassified ... | reverse complement strand
CGAAACTCGAGATCAGTTGATTGCTGAAACTCCGTGGCGGAGATCACCCCGTCGAAAACCTGCGTGTCTGCCCGAGATACCGTGTCGCCTTCTCGATCGCCTTATGTTCGGCCTCGTGACGAGTCGAGCCGTCAGCGCGTGTGATCCGCGCGCCAGGGTCGGCACTGGAGATCGTACAGTGATACACGTCGCCCAGCCGGTAGCTCTCCACGATGACCAGCCAGCCTGCCAGTTCCAGCTGCTGACGTGATTGTTCTGTTGGCTTCATACATTACGGCTTTTCTACAGCCGCTCCGACCAGATTGCCCCACTCGGTCCAGGAGCCGTCGTAGTTCTTCACGTTCTGGAACCCAAGCAGGTATTTCAGGACGAACCACGTGTGGCTGGATCTCTCGCCGATTCGGCAGTACGCAATCACGGGCTTGTCAGCAGTGATTCCTGCTCCTCCGTACAACGCCTGGAGGTCGCTGGCGCTTTTGAACGTCCCATCGTCGTTGCATGCCTTGGCCCAGGGAATGCTCTTCGCTCCCGGAATGTGGCCGCCACGCTGACAGGTCTCCGGAAGGCCAGGGGGAGCAAGGATCTCTCCGGTGAATTCCTGCGGACTCCGCACGTCAACAAGGGCAGCCGACTTTTGTGCCACCGCCATTTGCACTTCGGGTAGAAACGCCCGAATCGAGAGATCGGGTGCGCTCGCCCTGTAAGTCGTCGATGGAAAAGACGGCTCGTCGGTGTTGAGTTCCTTCCCTTCGGCGACCCACTTCTTCCGCCCTCCGTCCATGATCCTGACGTCCTCATGGCCGTAGATCTTGAGCTGCCAGAACGCCCAAGCAGCAAACCAGTTGTTATTGTCGCCGTACAAGACGATCGTGGTCTTGTTGTCGACGCCGCTCTTGCCCAGCAACCCCTCGAGCTTCTTGATCGGCACGATGTCGCGGATCAGTGTGTCGCAGAGCTCTGTGGTCCAGTTCCATCCTGCGGCGCCGGGCACGTGGCCTTGGTCGTACGCCGTCGTATCGACATCGACTTCGACGACGCGAACTCCAGTATCAGCTGCGTGCTGTGCCACCCAGTCGGTGGTCACGAGAACGTTGGGAATCGTGGCAGCGGACATCATTGCCTCCTTTGCAAAACCGCCATCTTGTCACGGGCACGACCTGCATGCCACCGGTTGCCGGCGACGGACGCAAATAGTTGGCGGCTACGCGTCGTGCTGGCGTCAAGCATCCTTCGCACTGTCCGGTTGACCGGAGCTTAGGGAGGCGTAAGTGAGTGCACCGTCACGATCGCGATTCAGTCTTTGCGCACGTCGCGACGACTCTCGAGGGGATGAACAGTCTTCTTTATTCTTTCGGCTGCACGAACGCGCGGAATACCCGTACCCCTAATTGCCGAGAGTCGGTGGTCTGAAGCGCGGCGAGCCTGGCCGGCACGAACGTCTTGTCAGCCACCAGCGCCAAATCGACGTCCTGACCCTCGCCCAGCTGGTGCCCGGTAAGTGCGATCGTGCGCACCAAAGGAGCCCCCGGCTCCAGATCGAAATCATCTATCATCGTGTCTCCCATGCGGATCTCGATGTGCTGCGGCATCGGGAAGACTCTGATCGGCTGATCGAGCTGGACGATAAGGTCCACGTCCCGCTTCGGGTTAGCGAAGCTCAGCGTGCTCGACTTGCTTGACCATCGCCACTCCACACCGGAACCGCTGGGTGCTTCCCGCGAGTGCCACCCCTCTCGGTAAATCACCGCGTACGGATCCGATCGCTCGCGGATCTCGAACGACCCCGCCTTGACCGCCCGTGGCTCGACAACCTCGCCGGCCATCGGTAACCGCTCGCCCGTTGACATTGAGTACAGTCCGACCACGAACGTGGCGTCTCCGACGTAGTCGGAAATAGGCGCGAAATCCACGTGCTTGTATTCGACGGTCGTGCCCGCCTTCCATTCGCGCGTGGGCGTGGGCGGGGAATGGTCGGCCGCACCAATCATGCGACCGTCGTTATCCACCACGTGAACGAAGACCGTGTAGTCCTCCTGGAACGGAGGAGCGTCCGGCGCGACGGCAAACTTGACATCGAGTTCGATGGGCATTCCAGGGGCAACGACCGCCGGGCTGACAGACACCGCAGCCGAGGCAACCGGCTTCGCGTTGTCAACAGGGGACCTGTTACATGCGACGATCAATACAGCGGCCGCCACGGTGAAGGGCGCGGAATATCTGGGCATCTCGGCTGGAATGATACTATCCCGCGCACAGCTCGCCACGGCGCAACCACTCCTCGCCGACTCTCACATCGCGGTCACCTTCTTGGCAACGCAGCACAGCACGTCGTGCGAGAAGACGGGGCGTCGGATCGGCGCCACGGCACGCTTGAGTCGTGTGGGCAGCTTGTCATCGACGACGTTCGGCACGAAGGTCTGATAGCCGAGCTCGAGAGGATAGAAGCCGTAGTGCTTGAGGAGGGTGCTAGTCTCCCGCCGTCCGTACAGCCGCCGATGAAAGCCGTCCTTGACGATGCGGCGCTGGCGCCACTCGCGCCACGACCAGCGGTACGGCAGGTAAGTGATGATGAGAGTCCCGCCGTCCTTCATCACGCGATACAGCGCCTTGAGGGCTTCCATGTCCATCGCCGTGTGCTCGAGCACACCGGAGGCGACCACCACGTCGAAAGTATTGGCTTCGTACGGCAGCGCCGCCACGTCTGTCAGGAGACGGTACTGCACGCGCGAGTAGTCGCGAAACGCGCGAAACTCGGACTCGCCGACGAAGTCACAGCCGTGCAGATCGAGCTGCGGCAGGCGCGCCCGGATCAGGCAGGCATCCGGCCCGTGATTGCAGCCCCAGTCGAGCAGCTTCCCCCCGCCGGGCAGGTGCTGCGCGTACCACAGGAACACGTTGACGTGGTGCTTCACGTACCCGGGATCGGCGTGCTCGACGAGATACGGCGTCGTGCCGGAGAGATCCATCTGCGCGCGATAGAGCCGTGCGAGCAGCGCGCACAATTCGCGCGCCTCTGCCTGAGTCGCTCCTACCCTGGACGATGTGCTCAGACCCCGCATGAGGCTGAGTATACTGGACCCCTTCCGCGCACTTGTTCGCGCCCGACTGGCAGCGCCCAGCTGCGGGCCCTGATCATCGTGGCTACTTCTTGATCGTTCCCGTCACTCCCTCGGGTGAGCAGTTGAACGGCTCGATCTTCAGCTCGGAGGCCGCGTACTCGTAGGTCGTGCGCGGGAACGGCTGCTTGAAAAACTCGGGATCGGAGAGGTCGACGTCCACGACCAGACGCTGGCGCGCCGCGTCGAGATGCAGGCGCTCGACGGAGGTGAGCGCGGCCGAGTGCAAGAGCCCCTTCGTCGGCTGACCGGGCTGCTCGACGTATTGATTGAGCACGCCGGCCGAGTAGTTCGCGGTCTCGATGACCAGCGTGTCCCCGTCCATGTGGCCGATCGAGTGGCCGAGCGAACCGCGCGGGCCGTTCTTCGGATGCTCTTTCATGTTCATGTGGATCACGCGGCGCACGTCCATCCACTCGTGATGCAGCACCACATCGTCGCCCTGCCGCACGATCTCGAGCGGCGTGCCGGGTGCGCCCCAGACGCGGCGGATCGCCACCGGGTCGCAACGGAATGTCGGATCGTCCTTGAACGGATCGTAGGCGGCGACCGCTTTCTCGCCTGCTGGCGTCAGTGACTGGATCATCGGCTGCGGTCCGCTGGTGCTGCGGTTCGGGATCGGCGCCAATAGCCACGTGCCGAACATGTCTTTGCGCCGCGCCGTCGTGGCGACCGCCTCCCGCGCGGGTCCGCCGCTCGGACCGTTCACGCTCAACTTCTTGCCGTCGGCGAGCTCCACGCTGTCGAAGAAACACATGTAGGCGCTGTGACGCGAGAGCGATCCGGTGACGCGGATCTTCGTTCCTGGCTTGAGCAGTTGCGGGGTGATCCCGTTGCGTGTGAGCTGTGTCACGCCGTGCGACTCGCACACGTACTCGCGCGTGCGGCCGTTCTCGTCCACCGCAGCAATGTGCACATAGCTGTGGGGATTGCGCGCCTCGAACTCGGTGACGGTTCCGGAGATGCTGACCGGTTTGCTGGCGTCGAAGTGGGGCGCGAAGCTGTGATGCGCGCGCGCCTCTGGAGCAACGAGCAGGACGCCGACGATCGCCGCGATTCCTGAAACGAAGTTGCTGCGCATGTTCATTGGCCGTCCAGGTGTTTGCGATCTTTTTCGTTTTCGTTGCAGATGTACTCGATGATGTCCGTGTCGGGCGTGAGCGTCTGCGTATATTTGATCGTGAAGGGCTTGGTGTAGGCGCCCGGGTCGTCCATCGTCACTTCGACCGTGGCGTGCCCGAAATCACGGCGTGTGAAGCGTTCGACGATGTGCAGCGCTTCGGTGCGGGGATGACCGAAGGCATCGAGCCAGCCCCGATCGTTGAAGCCGCGCGTGTCGACGACGAGCGTGTCGCCTTCCCACTTGCCGACAGAGTAACCGACCCATGCCGGCTGCTCCAGCACGTGCTGCCGGCCATCGAGGTAGATCATGCGCTGCGGGTTGACGCCCTCGTACAGGATGACGAGGAGATCCTGTAGTTGAATGAAACGCCGCGGCCACGGAAGCAGGTCGCCCATCGGGACGCCGCCCGGCAGGCAATGCGACGTCGGGTTGTCCTTCCCCAGACCCTTGGCGCGGCCAAGAAACACTTGCAGCGCGTCCGGCCTGATCGGCACGTCCTCGTTCTTGTAGTCCGCGAACACGTTCAAGAAGAACTTCGGGAACGTGCCGGGGTCGTCACCGGGGACCGTGAGGTCGGTGAGACCTGGGAACAGGCGGTCCAATTCAGCGCGTGGGGTCGCATCGGTTGTCCACACGCCCGAGAGATCCGGTTTGCCATTGGCCGTGCGCGGAGCCGGGGCCGAGAGGTTCGGCTTTCCGTCCTTGGTTCGCGGGATGCCTTTGGCGGGATGGTTCAGCCACTGCGCGTCGAGAGTGGCGAGAGCAGCCGTGCAGAGAAGGGCGACGGCCGCGTGTTTCGAGAGCATCTTCCCCCCTGTGAAGGACGAGGGTATCGGCAGGGCTGGCCAAACGCAACGGCAAAGTCACCTCGTGATAGTCTCCATCGCGCAGGTGGCCGCGCCGGTGGCGCCGAGGAGACAGGTCATGAGAAAGCCGTTGTTGCTGTCGTTGGTCAGCATTGCGATTGCGCTCGTCGTGTTCGTGGCTCACGCGCAGAACACGCCGGCGCAGAACGCGCCGGCACAGAATCCGCCGCCGGGTCAGACGCCGGGACAGACGCCCGCGCGCGGCCGTGCCGGCGCCGATCCCTATGCCGGGAACGCCGCCCCCGGGACGCTGACGTTCCCGCTCGCCGCACCCGCCGGCAAGGACAGCAACGCCCGCATGACAGCACCCGCGGGTGCCGTCAATCAGGGGCCATTCGATCCCGCCAGCTGGAAATACGGCACGGCGTTCGCCGCGCCGCCCGGTTCGAAGATCTGGAATCCGGCGAAGGTGAAGCTGATGCAGGGCGGCAAGGTCACCGGCGGCACGCTGTTCAGCGCGACCGATCCCGCGACCTACTGCGCGATGGCCAACGCCGGCTACGACTTCATCTGGACCGAGATGCAGCACGACCAGCGCGATTGGGAGGCCGTGGCTCGCATGTGGCGCACCTGTCCAACGGCGAAGGCGGTACCGGGAGTGCGCGTCGCCTACACCGATGAACGCGAAATCCAGCACGCGCTCGACGCCGGCGCGCTCGTCCTCGTCGTGCCCACGGTCGATACCGTTGAGGAAGCGATCGAAGCGCGCAACTGGGCGTACTTCCCGCCGCTCGGCCGGCGCAGCAATGGTGGCGGTCAGGCGTTCGACGGTGGAATGTGGGGCGACGTGCCCGGCGGGTACCGCGCCACCATCAACGACAACATCGTGCTCGTGCTCATGATCGAAACGCTCGAAGGTTTGAAGAACGCCGACGAGATCGCGAAAGTGCCGGGCGTCTCTGCGCTGTTCGCCGCGAGCGGCGACCTCGGCAACTTCTCGGGCTATCGCCAGGGTACTCCCGACTACGAGCGCGCGATCAACATCGTCCACGATGCGACGCTCAAAGCCGGCATTCGTCTGTGTGGTCCGATCGCGTGGCGCGATCGCCCGGACTTCACATGCTTCCAAGCAGGGAGTGAGACAGCCGCGATCGCGCGCGGCGTGCAGGCGGAACTCGGACCACTCACCAATACGCAAGGCCAGCCTGAAGTCGGCCCATTCGCGAAGCGCTGATTGCGTGGGAGAGGCGGGTCTGCAAACCAAGACCCGCCCGACGTGTCGGTTGCGTGTAGGCCGGCGGCAAGTGCCCGAAGAAGTTACTTCATTGTCGTGGCGCCGACCGTCACGAGCGGGAGGCGGGCGCGTTCGAGATCGGCGAAGACATGCCGGGCGTTGGCGAAGTTGATCGGTGCCCGGTATCCACGATGGTGATCGATCTCTTGGATCTCCGGCGCGACGTCGTTGCGGAGAAAGAACGCGTTGACGCGCTCAGTCGCCACCAACCTGTAGCCCTTGGTGCGGGCGAGGTGCACGAGCGCAGCGAGCGACGCGCCATGGTAGCTGCGTAAGCCGACGGCCTCGAGATTGAACTCGGCATTGTAGGGGATCGTGACCGCGCGCTCAGGACCGAACAACCAGTTGTACTCGGCGGCGATCATGCGGGGACGAACGGCCGTCAGCGCTTCCCAGATGTAGTAGTCGATGCCGTCGATGTCCAGGCTCAGAAGGTCGATCTCCCCTTCGAAGCCGCACGCGACGAGGAACGGGTTCACGTTCTCGGCAGTCAGACGCCATGCTTTGGCGACGACGTCGTGGCCGGTATAGCGGATCGTGATCTTCCTGATGGCGTCCTCACGCGCATCCACCATCAGCCCGCGCCACCCCATCTCGCTCGCGAGGAAGCCCGAGTTCCCGCCGTTCATCCCGCAGCCGAACTCGACAAACGTCCGGTTCGTGCTGCCGATGCGCTTGAACAGCGCGAGCACGAGGCCGTCCTCGTCGTTCTGCGAAGAGAAGCTGAAGCGCTCCGCTCGTAGGTCGTACGGCGGATCCAGCTTGACGTCGGCGAGGTACATCTTGCGGATGAGTGCCGGGACCAGGTCGGCGTTCTGCTTGATCTCCTTGATCGCGTGCTCGATCCGTTCGAAGCGATCCGAGAGCGCGCGGACGGCCGCCATCAGCTCTGCGTGATCAGCAGCGGCCGCCGGTGCCGGAGCTTCTGTCGTGGTCTTGGATTTCCCGAAGGGTCGCATATATCTGTGGCATTTTAGACCGTCTCTACACCGTCACGCGCGGTGAATTGCTGAGCGTCGGGCTGCATCGGGTCACCGAGTCGAGCCGCGATGCGATCGTCGCTGAGGTGCACCGTGTGCGATGGGAACGCGATCGCGGTTCCGCTCTGCTCGACGATCTCCATGATGCGGAGCAACAGCCCCTCTTGAATCTCGAGAAAGGCAGGCCAGTCGAGCGCGAAGATGTACGTCACCACTTCGATGTCGAGCGAGGACGGACCAAGCCGGAAGAAGCGCGCTCGAACTGACTCTCGCTCGATCTGCGGCTCGGCGAGCAACAAGTCGCGTACGCGCGTCACAATCAGTCGCAACTGGGCGGGGGTCGTCTCGTACCGTACGCCGACGATATGGCGGAACCAGAACTTGTCACGGTCCGATAAGGTCTCGATGTTGGCCGTGGCGATTTGCCCGTTGGGCACGCTCAGGATCGTCCGATCCAACGTACGAATGCGCGTCGAGCGCAGCCCGACGCGATCGACCGTACCGGTGACATCGCCGAGTTTGAGAAAGTCACCGACGCGGACCGCTTTGTCGAACACGAGGGAGAACCCGCCGATGACGTTCTCCAGCGTCTTCTGCGCCGCCAGTGCGACGGCGATACCGCCGATGCCCAGACCGGCCAGCGCCGCCGTGGCATCCACGCCGAAATACGCGAGCGCCGCGATGCCGCCCGCGCAGATCACCAGGACGTCGGCGACGCGCCGCGCCAGGCGCAGCAACGCAAGGCTTTCTCCGAGATGCGAGATGTGAATGTGCCGCCGGACGTAGCGCTCTCCGAAATCGTTCAACAGCAGCAGTAGCCACACAGACCCGCAGATGAGGAACGTGATGCGGATGACTGCCCAGAGCTGTCGTTCGATGAGCGGCAGATCGATGGTCAGCACGAACCATCGAATCGTCGCTGCCAATAACAGCAGGCGGATAGAGCCATGGATGACGAGTGGCGTTCCGCTGCTCTTTCTGCCGAGAGCCTTCCAGCGGATCGCGACAAGTGGGGCGAGTACGAGACTCACCCACCCGAGCATCCTGTATAGGAGCGGAATGCCGACGATGAGCGCCAGCCAATCGAACACGCGGATGCCGAGGATTCGAGGCTTCGCGAGGAAACCGGGCAGATACCCATCAATGGTGACGAGGTCGATCTCGTCGTAGACCTCCGGGATCGCCTGGAGCGTCGTACGCGAGACCAGCCACACCCGTTCGGCACCGTCGACAGCCGTGCGCTCGACGATCAATTCCAGCGGACCGTGAGACGTATTGATCGTGCCGACGATGTCCTCGTCGGGTTTCAGCGGGTTGGCGCGCGAGCCCTCGGGCCTGTCGCTGAACGTGCTCAGACGAACAGGCAAACGGCTGTTGAGGACGACGTAGAGTTTGTGCGCGAGGGTGGTGGCCGCGGCTCCTGTGAGCTCTGAATTCAGGTACCGCGTCGCGATGTCCTGCTTGTTTTCGCGCGCGGCGTTCATGAAGCCGAGGATCGTGCCGCGGGGCGTGTCACGACCGAGCGGGTCCCTCGGCGCTTCCGGTTGTGTCTGGGCGGGAGGGGGCGCTGGCGCACCGGGCGCGGGTATCTGCGCGTAAACCACTGCGCCGGCGAACCCTGCAACGACCAGCCATGCGGCAAGCGCACGCTGCGCTCGCATCACGGCCCGCGCCAAGGTGGGCATGTCCATTTGTCGGGGCGATGAAGCAGTCAACGTGCCACGAAAGAAGACGCATGAGAGCCCGGCGGCAAGCGGTGGGCTCTCATGAACGGTCGATGACGATCCGAACCCGACCCACGACATGTCGCGGATCGGGCCGGATCAGGTCGTCATTTCTTTTCGACGGTGATTTCGTTCAGCCGCACGGGTTCGGTTCCGTAGTTCTCGATCTCCATCACGTTCTTCTTCTTGTCGAACCGAATCTGCGTGAACGCCGCCATTTTTCCCTCACCCTTTCCGTCCTTCAGGTGAATCTGGATCAGCAGGAACGGGTAATCGGCGGTACGCGGGTTGTTGGTGATCTCCCGGAAGCTCATTTGCCGGTCGGTGGCGATCACGATGCGGTCGCCGCCATCGGGAAGGGCCTCGTGCCAGGCATAGCGCAGATTCCACCCGAGGCGGTAGTTCTGCGGATCGGGTCCAGTCCAACCGGGGATGTTGATTCGGCCCTTTACGGGCACCTTCTGGAGCGCCCTGACCAAATCATCCTGTCCCTTGGGGACTGTCATCAGCAGGTTCTGGCGTTCCTGCGCGGTCGACCACTGATCCAGCGTGATCTGCAGAATGCCGTTGGCCCCGGTGAGGTTGTTGCTCATGTTGACGGCGAAGGTGCGCATCCGAATTGGCAGCGTCACCTCGGCGGAAAGCGTAGCCGCCCCCAGCACCAGGACCAGTGCGGTGACGAGTGAAGCAGAACGAAGCGAGATCCGCGTCATGGTCCCTCCTATGAAGATGCGCCCTCGCAATCGAGTCGCACGCGGAAGCATGCATGGGCTGTGCATGAGGCATACCGCCGTCGTGGTCGTGGATATGCGAGGCGACCCACGGATTTTGGCAGATTTGCGACGTTTCTGTGGGCACCGAGACCGCCAGCCCACGAAATACTGGAGGGCGCTCCAGAAACGGACCGCGACGGGACGAGGGAACACCTACGCTGCGACGGTGCGACGGTGCGATGGTGCGGCGACGGTGCGACGGTGCGACGGTGCGATGGTGCGACGGTGCCATGGTGCGACGGTGCGATGGTGCGACGTGCGATGGTGCGACGGTACGACGTGCGATGGTGCGACGTGCGATGGTGCGATGGTGCGACGGTCCTATGCGACGGCCCCTCGAATGGCTGTGTTTGACACCTCCCCGGCGCGCGCGTATACGTGTCGCCGTATTCGACCCGTTCGTCGGTCCTTCCCAATGCGTTAATTCAGCAGACGTCCCGCCGATTTTCCGCAGGAGTGTGTCCCATGGTCTTCGACAAGGTCCGCGACCGCGAGTGGTTCGAGCTTCCTGCGCCGATTGGCGGACCGAAGCTCTTTGAAGCGCGAAACGCCCTGCGCGAGCACAACCTCTACGACATCGAGGAGCCGCCGTTCCCGAAAGCACAGAGTTCGGCGCCGGCAGACGCCGTGACCGGACGGACCTCGGATGGCACCTACAACGATCTGTCGTGTCCGTTCATGGGCAGGACGGGCGCGCGATTCGGCCGCAACACCCCGCTGGCCCAGGCCTTTCCCGACACCGCCAATCTCTTGAACCCGAATCCGCGAACTGTCAGCCTCGAGCTGTTCACGCGGACAACGTTCGCACCTGTTCCGTTTCTCAACGTGATCGCGGCCGCGTGGATCCAATTCCAGGTTCACGACTGGTTCGTCCATCAAAAGGGGACGTGGGATCACACCTACGAGATTCCCGTTGCGGCTGGTGACAACTGGCACGAACGCCCCATGCGCGTGCCGATCACGCCGGTCGATCCGCCGAAGGTGAGCGGCTCCACGCATCCTCCCGCCTATATCAACGACAACTCGCACTGGTGGGACGGCTCGCAAGTCTACGGCTCGACGCTGGTCGCGCAGACGGCTGTCCGTACCGGGCAAAACGGCAAGATCAAAGTCGCCGCCGACGGGCGTTTGCTGATCGATCCGGTCACCGGTCTCGAGATCACCGGCATGACCGACAACGGTTGGGTCGGCCTCAGCCTGCTTCACGGGCTCTTCGCGCTGGAGCACAACGCCGTGTGCGATCGCTTCAAGCAGCGCTATCCGGGCTGGACCGACGAACGTCTGTTCCAGCAGGCGCGGCTGGTCGTCTCCGCACTCATCGCCAAGATTCACACCGTCGAGTGGTCCACGTCGATTCTGCCGAATCGCCTCATCTCGACGGGCTTGCGCGCCAACTGGCACGGCCTGCTCGGCGATGCGCAGAACCTGTTCCCCGGTCTTCAGGACAACGATTTGCTGGCCGGTATTCCGGGATCTCCGACCGACCATCACTCGGCGCCGTACTCGCTCACCGAGGAATTCGTCTCCGTCTACCGCATGCATCCACTGATGCCGGATGACTTCGTCCTGCGTGCGGCAGCAACGGGTGCCGAGCTCGGACAGTACGAGCTGTCGGAGATGTCAGGGCAGAAGGGCCGCCAAATCGCGAGGAAGTTCGATTCCACGGATCTGCTGTACTCACTGGGCATCGCGCATCCTGGCGCGGTTCGCCTTCACAACTACCCGCGTCATCTGCAGAACCTGGTCAAAGACAACGGCGAACGGTTGGACCTCGCCACCGTGGACATCCTCCGCGACCGCGAGCGCGGCGTCCCGCGCTACAACCAGTTCCGTCGCATGGTGCACAAGGCGCCGTACCAGACCTTCGAGGAGATGACAGACAACCCGGTGTGGGCCCAGGAAATCCGGCACGTCTACAACAACGACATCGAGAAAGTCGATTTGATGGTGGGGTTGATGGCGGAGCCGTTACCGGAGGGCATGGGATTCAGTGACACGGCGTTCCGTATCTTCCTGCTGATGGCTTCACGACGACTCAAGAGCGATCGCTTCCTCTCGAAGGATTATCGCCCCGAGGTGTACACGAAAGAGGGGATCGAGTGGGTCGAAGAGAACTCGATGATCGACGTGCTCAAGCGGCACTTCCCGGGACTCGCGCCTGCGCTCGAGGGCAAAGAGAGCGCGTTTCTCCCGTGGAACGTCAAGAAGCCGGCGTAGTACCTATTCGGAGAGACTGAGACCTCACGGTGCGAAGGTGCGAGAGTGCGACGAACATCGGGCGCACCCTCGCACCCTCGCACCTTCGCACCCTCGAACCGTTCTGGAATTAGTTCTTGCCTTGCGTGTCCCCGTCGTTCGGGCAATGCGGGTGGCCGGCCAGATTGTCCAATGTGATCTTGTCGTTGCCGGTCGTCGGCGCCATGTTGAGTGCGTCTCTGAGCCGCCAGGCCGTGGAGTGATCGGCGCAGGCGGTATCCCCTGACAAGCCGAGCCCACCGATCGCGGACGCGCCCGAGTACAACCCGAGCCCGCCACCGAATGTGATCGTGCCGCCAACGCGCCTGCCGATCATCGGATCGTTGCCCGTTCCGAACTGATTGAACGGTCCCTTGTACGCGTCTTCCGCGCTCACCGGATTTCCTCCCGCGAGGCCGAACAGCGGATTGCCAGGTGCGCCGGGCTGGACCCACGGATACAACTGCGCCGTCGAGATCGGCGCGCCGTCGAGGCTCAGACCATTGGCGGTGAATGCCTTGGCTGCAGCGATCTGCCGGCTCAGGAGCCACTGTGAATCACGCCTCTCGCCGGAATAGGCGACCGCGCACACCCGGCCGTCGCGATTGACGACGACCGCCCAGTAGTGGTTGTTGAGACCGGTGGAGTCGTCTGTGTCGGCGGCAATCAAGGCAGACTTGAGTGCCCTGCGGGGGACGGGACAGTCGAGTGACTCGCCGTCGTCGGCTCGCACCGTCGGACTAATCGGGTTTTCCATGGCCAGCAGACCCAGACCA
>Ga0310810_10006975_pt1 | contig 12827 bp, 16 predicted proteins | sample NCmetagenome_FD_207641 | JGI IMG/M metagenome (GOLD analysis project Ga0310810, IMG submission 207641) | Soil microbial communities from experimental microcosm in Duke University, North Carolina, United States - NC | ecosystem: Engineered > Artificial ecosystem > Soil microcosm > Unclassified ... | reverse complement strand
GACGACTTCGGCATCCGTGTCATGACACTCGCGGACGGCTCGGTCAAAACGCTGACGAAGGAGCTGGACAACTTTCCGGCATGGTCGCCGAGGGGCGATCTGATCTCGTTCACCCGGCGCTCCCATGGCGAGGATTACGACTACGACATCTATACGATGCGGCCAGACGGAACGAATGTGAAGCGGCTGACGGACGCGGCGGGCAACGACAGCCATCAGTCGTGGTCGCCGGACGGCCGGTCCATCCTCTGGACGAGCGGACGCTACGGCTTCAAGGACGAAGCGCCACTGTACGACAATGCGTTCCAGCCCTTCGGACAGATTTTCATCATGAACGCCGACGGTACCAATCAGCGGGTTCTGACCCGGAGCAAGTGGGAGGACTCGATGCCGGCGATCGTTCCCTAGACACCGGCGCGAATCACATCGGGTTCTAGACTGAACACATGTCAGACGCGGGCGCACGGTGATTCGGGTAACCGACGACGTCGCGATTGACGAGCGCGAGGTAGAAGAGCGGTTCGTCCGCGCGTCCGGCCCGGGCGGTCAGAACGTCAACAAAGTCTCGACGGCCGTCGAACTCCGATTCGATGTACGCGCCTCATCGCTTTCTTCCGATGTGAAAGATCGACTACTCGCGCTTGCCGCCAGCCGCGTCACTGCGGATGGCGTGTTGCTGATCGACAGCCGCGAGCATCGGACGCAGGCGCGAAATCGCGAAGCCGCGCGGGGGCGTCTCGTCGAATTGATCGCGCAGGCGGCGAGGCCACCACGACGCCGCAAGGCGACAAGGCCGAAGCGCGCCGCGCGCGAGAAACGGCTCGAAGCGAAGAAGCTACGGGGAAGGGTAAAGGTGCTGCGGCGCAGCGATCATTCAGACTAGACGTCATCGCACACGGATGTATGTGAGCTGCAGGTCTGGCTCCCAGCCACTGCCGCGATTCAACTGTCCTTGGCCGACCATGCGCTTCCCCCCATCGGTCACCTGCGCAGTGAAGCGTTGGGAGAAGCCGGGCGAGTCACGCCACCACTGCCACTGGTCGCTGCGCAACGCGACGACGTAGCGGCGCGACACGCCGCGCTCGTCGAAATAGAGCATGGAGCACTCTTTCGAATCGTCGTCCGTGCCGAAGATCGCGATGCCGCTGGGAACGCCCGGTTCATCGATCTCGGAGCGCATGACAAGAAAGGCTCCGCCGTCGCTCCATGCGAAGGTGGTACGACCGTGGAGCGTGCCTTGGATTTGGGGGTGTGAGCCTTCCGTGCGCCACTCGCCGACCAAGAAACTGAGCGGCGCCAACGCAGGGTTCGGAATGGCGGCTTCGTGTCCAATGTCAGTCATGGAGATCTATTACGCGACAACAGGCGTTGTGTGTCGAGTGTTGAACGGACGAGTAGGATCTACCAATGGCTGACGACGGCGCGCCCAAATCTGCGTTCGAGCTGGCAATGGAGCGGCTGCGGAAGAAGGATGCCGAAGAGGGCGTTACGACGCGGACGTTGACCGACGAAGAGAAGGCCGCGATCGCCGAGGTCAAGAGTCTGTACGATTCGAAGATTGCGGAGCAGGAAATTCTGCACCAGGCGGCGATGAGGCAGATGTGGGGCGCCGACCCGGCAGAGATCGCCGAGGTCGATCGGCGATTCCGTCGCGAGAAGGAACGACTCGCGTCGGAGCGCGACGTGAGGGTCGAGAAGATCCGGGCAGGCGAGGGTTGAGTCGCAGCGGCTCCCGGGCGGCCGCCAAAAAGCTCCGAAAGATGTTGGTCCGACCCTGCGTCGCTCAACAGTCTCGATGACCTCCAGCAGTTGCTCAAGACATTGAATGAGCGACTCACCTTCCTCGAGAGGGTTGTCATTCCTTCGCGCGTGACGAAAGAGGAACTGCACACGGCATCAGCAGCGCGAAGATCTTCACGATGAGCAGCATCGCGTCGCTGCGGAATGATCTGAAGGCGATCAGGGACGTTACGGCGACGAAGGCGGATGTCGAGCAGTTGAAGGAGGAGGTCCCAAAATCGCGCCGCGTCTGACAAGCGCTATCCAAGCTCTCCTTCGGGCACGATGCCGGCCCGGAAGCTCGCCACTTGCTCCGGTGTGAACGGCGACACGAACAGTGACGGCGTTTCCGCATACGCGCGGAACAGATGGACGATGTAGTGCATCCGTTGGCGGAGGTCGCACCAATCCGTCGCGCCGCAATTGGTACCGCCGGACGGACACGGGTCGTACGGTTTTACAAAGCTGTCGAGAAACGGATGCGCGACGCGGAGCAACGGCGGTACGACCGCTTCGAGGCCCGCCCCTAGCGGCAGCGCCGTGTACGGCCCGTCCGAATCGAGGGGGATAGTGAGCACCATTAGCGCCTGCGTCACGATTTCTCGAGTGACGGCAACCGACTCACGCCTGATGCGACCCGCGAGCCAACCGATTACCTTTGCCAACGGATCGGACGCGATGTGCGGCCAGCGCCTCGAGCTCGGAATCAGCACGTCGAGTACGCGCGCGCCGAGATCCTCGGCGGTCGCAATCGGCGCATCCACGGCCGCCGCGATCTGCGGCTGCAGCCGCGTCTGTTCGTGAAGCCCGATCTTCAGATTCGCGAGCAGGATCCACGCTGCGCGAGTGCCGGCATCTGATTCTTGCCGTTGATGCTGGTAGTGTGCGAACGCCTCGCGGAGATAGGCCTGCCCGTCCGGAGGGGGGCCGGGCCGAAGTCCCGCTGCGAATTCGAGGAACTCAGGCGAATCCGCGGCCGCATCCACGGGCACGGTGGCGATGAAACGCGCGAACTGGTGGCCAATCTCTGCGAACACTTTCAGATTGCCAGTCGCGACCTCTTTGCTCGCGCGCTCGAATGCGTCGAACGGCGTGTGAATCTGCGTGACGACGTGACCAAGCCGCGTTTCGGGTTGGAACAGCCCCTTCCGCAACAGCCAGCGCGAAATTGATCCGAGCGGCGCCAGAATCCACGACTTCCTGCCGAGGAGGCGATCGAACGCGTCGAGAAAGTCTTCGCCGCGAATGGTGCTGCCTGCCTGGCGCGAGGCCCACGTCGCAAATGTGCACCAGTCGGCCGCCGCGCCCGTCCGCGTACGCATCGCGGTCGAGAGCTCCGCGTAGCACTGCGTGATCTGAAGGTTGCGCAGCACGGGATTATCCATCGCCGCGATGGCATCAACATCGTCTACGGTTGGAGCGGTGATGACGGAGACGTGGGGCACGGCGGAAATGATACGCGCCGTATCAGCCTGCCATGATCCATACCGCGGCCACGATTAGCGCTGCGCCGCTGACCCCCGCGGCCGCGCCGCCGAAGGGAAGAAGCTTCTCCAGCGCCACCAGACCGGTAAGCGCGACGATCACGGTCAGGTTCATGACCCCGCCGGCAAAGAGCAGGAGCATCAGCGCCCAGCAGCACCCGACGCAGTAGATCCCGTGATCGACGCCCATGCGGAATGCGCCGATCGATCCCCAGCGCCAGCGATACATCATGAAGCTCAGGGGTGACTGGCAGGCGCTCAGGCACGCGCGTTTGAGTGGCGTCAGTTGATAGAGCCCCGCGAGCGCAAGTGTCACGGCAGTGGCGGTGCGGCTGGTGAGCGTCATCATCGGCGAGACGATCAGCAGCGTGGAGAGAATGCGCTGCACCGCCGTCGCGCCGGCGCTGAAGAGCGCCCAGATGGCGATGTAGCCGGCGGCGAGCGCGTAGATCCGACGCCAGGCGCGATCCGCGGTGTCTCCGCCATAACGTCGCGCGGCGGCGCCGTACAGCAGCAGCAGCGGCGACGCGGATGGCAGCATCATCCCCGCCATCATCACCGCCCACATCGCCCACAAGAGCAGCACGTGGCGCGCATCCCAGCGCAGCGTCATCATCCACGCGCTCGCGCCGGTCATCGGCCCGTACATGTCGCGCGACATGACGACGATCCACCACCAGCAGGCGAGCGGAATGAGAATCAGAAGGACGGCGAACGCGGCGCGATCGTGTTCGAGCAGCCGCTCCAGACGCGTGGGCGGCTGGCCGGCGCCGATTGGGTCAGGCACTGCGCCAAACGAACGGCGCGAAATGTCCATTGTGCCCCCGACCTTAGGGATAATTCGAAAGCCGGGGCGTCGCGTGCTTCCACTCTGGATGCTCGGTATATCCACTCAGGTTCGGCATCTTCAGCTTCGGCAGCGTCTGGTTGTCGAGCACTTCGTCTTCGCTCTTAATCACGTCGTTCCTGAAGAGCAGAAACGCGACCAGCGAGTACACCTCGTCTGGCTTGAGCGAGCCCTCCCGTCCGAGCGGCATTCCCCGATTGATGTAATCCCACATCGTTGTGGCGAACGGCGCGCTCACCGCCATCAGGCCTGGTGCCTGAATGCCCATATCCATTCCCGGCATTGGCCTGCCGGCGGCGGTGGACATCCCCTTCATGACGATCAGCGTCGGCGCCTTGCCGCCTTCGCCGTTGCGGCCGTGGCACTGCGAGCATCCCTTCTCGATGAAGAGGTCTCTGCCTTCTTTGGCGGTGCCGTGGCCCGGCGGAAGCTCGTGGCCGTCGGGACTGATGGCGATGTCCCACGCTTTGATTTCTTCCGGCGTCGGCGTCCGTCCGAGGTGATACGTCGGCGACTGCGCGCTGACCGTAGCGCCGAAGATTAGTAGGAGCACGAGTAGTGGAGGGCGGGTCCTTTTGGACCCGCCGTCATCGGTCCTTTTGGACCCGGCAGAACCGCGCGCGCAGCTAAATGAAATTCGCATTGTGCACGCTCCCATCGGCTCTGATCCTCCACACCTGGATCGTGTTGTCGGCGCCCTTCACATTGAACTGCGGCGTGAGCGGCTCGTTCCAGAACTTGGCGACCTGCGCGCGCGTCGGCTGCACCGTGCCGAGTTCGTCCGTGCAGCGCGACATGATGTCGCATTCCTTGCCGTCCCACGTCCACGGCAGGGCGAACCGCGTGTGCGCCATGCGAAAAGCGGGTGTCCGGAACTCGGCGACCTTCCACGTCTTGCCGCCGTCGGTAGAGATGTCGACTTTCTTGACAGCACCCGCGCCCGACCACGCGAGACCGCTGATCTCGTAGTAGCCCGGCCCTTTCAACTGGTGGCCCCCGCCCGGGAACGTGATGACCGACTTCGGTCCAATCTGCGACGTCAGCGCGATGACCTTCGGATCTTTCTGCAGGTGGCCGTAGTCGTTGTAGGTCATGTAATAGCGATCGACGACCTTGATCCGCCGCAGATACTTCGTCTGATAAATCCCTTCGAAGCCGGGGACGATCAGCCGCAGCGGGAACCCTTGTTGCGGACGAACAGGCTCGCCGTTCTGCGCCCAGGCGACGAGGCAATCGTCCATCGCTTTACCGAGCGGAATGCTGGAGGCGCCCTTCACCTCTTCGTCGCCTTCCGACACGATCCAGGAGGCGTCCTTCTGCACGCCGGCTTCCTTGAGCAGCGTCGACACGAGCACGCCGGTCCATTCGCTGCAGCTCGTCATCCCGTGTGTCTGCGCGACCGTGTTCCGCCTCGCGTTCGAGCGGTTGCCGATGCACTCGAGGAAGTGGACGCGTGTAACCGATGGGAGCCGCTTGACTTCGTCGACGGTGAAGATCAGCGGCCGATCCACCATCCCGTGAATCATCAGCCGATGTTTCGCCGGATCGATGTCCGGGACGTAGAAGCCGCGGTGGGCGGCGACGTAATGAAGTGATGATGGCGTGATGATGCCCGCCGACTCGCCGAGCGGGGTGACGACGTGGAAGGTCAGGCCGAAGGCATCGGGGGAGGGACGGCCTTCCGCCGCCTCGCGGATGGAGTTCACGTAGCGAGAACGTTCGCCGTAGGCAATGATCTCCTTGATGTTCTTCCCCGGTGCGGCTGCGGCCCCAGCGGATGATGCGGCTGCGGCTGCCGTCTGTGCGTGAGCCGGTTTCAGCGCTCCTGCGGCAGCTCCCGCGACGGCCGCGCCGGTCGCGATGAACTTCCTGCGGCTAGGCTTCTTACGGTCCATTACTGGGCCTCCTTCGCTCGACGTTTTATACACCGGGACCGCTGTGCCCGGTTCTGAAATCCTTTGCGCCGGCGCGACGAATCCTCCGAGCGACCGCCGGACGAGCGAGGTGGTGCGCGACCGAGCGCAGATACCCGTTCAGCGACTTCGGTCGCACCAGACTCGTCCAGACAAGCTGAAGCTGGGGCTCGTTGCGTTTCGCGAATCGCCCCTCGATCACACACGTCGAGATCACCCGCTTCAGGACCGTGCGGGAGTGCCGATTCAGGTGACGGTAGCGCGTGCCCAGTGCATCGAGGACGTGAGGTGGTATCGGCGACAGGTCCGATTCATCGAGATACCAGAGCATCAGATGCAGCGGGAGGGCGGCCCAGGACCCCCGCACAAGTGTCAGGATTCGCTCCCAATCCAACGTGTCACGATGCTGGCGAATCAGCAGCGCCGCATCCAGGATCGGGTAGACACCGTGACGCGGATCGAACATCTCAGACCATCGAGCGCTGGTGTAAATCAGTTGCAGCTCGTGGTTCATTGCATACGCGGTCTGATCGCGGACCGCGATCGGCGTGAGCTGCGCGGCGATCGCCGCCTGCGAGAATCGCGGATACTGCGCCAACCGGTAATCCCGCGGGAACACGCTCGTATGGACCTCAATCCACACACCGCGTTCAGGATCCCAAAACGGTTCGCTATGGAGGTGATCGTCATAGTTCACCCACGGGTCTATCGGGAACTGGCGAAATTTGAACCTGCGCAGGGCCTCTTCAAACGCTGCCCGTCGATCGACTGGGACAAGCAAGTCGATGTCGCCCATCGGACGCAGATGTGGCGACGGGTAATAGAGGAGTGCGGTCGCGGCACCCTTGAGCAGGATGACAGGGCATTGGATCTCTCGAGCAGCGGCCAATGCACGTGCAAGTGAATCGTAGGCAGCGGTTGTCAGCGCGTGGGCGGTCAATTCAGCGGCGCGTATCCGTTCCGCGTATGGAAGTCCGGGTGGGTGGTCGGCGGCGCACGCAAGGTGGGCGACGACTGGCCCAAGCCCGAGTTCGAGCGCGTGCTCAATCACGGACGGTGCAATTGCCGTCAAATCGATGTGGGTGCGCCCCGAGGCGAGCCCCCGCAGAAGCGTCAGCACCATGACTTCAGGCCGAGCCGTTCGCCACGGATATCGCGATAGTCATCCGAACGCGTCACGCGTTCGTCAATGAGATGAGTCAAACGAAGTTCTTGAACAGAGCCCAAGTGCATTCCCGAAGCACGTTTCGTTGCAAGCGTCATGGACGTCGCCACCAGAAGAAACATAAATCGTCACTTGAACGGACTTTGCCCGCAGCTGTTGTACAGAGCGGGCTGCACGCGTTGCACTCCACCGTGGCTTTCCGTTTGCACGATTCGGCACGCGCTTAATGAATATGGCAGAGCCGGATACACCCTGCCGCAGAAGCGGCGCTGATCTGACGGCGTGTACGGTCGACGGCGATGTGGTGATCCTGGATCGCACGAGGGGTTACGTTCATCAGCTCAATGCGACCGCCAGTCACATCTGGAGTGCGTGCGACGGCCGCCATTCAGTTGATGAGATTGCCGCAACTATCAGGGCGACCTTCACGGACGCACCGCAAGACGTACGCGATGCCGTCATGAGAACGCTGTCGGATTTTCAGAAACTGGGCCTATTGATGTCCCCGCCCTTGCCGGATGACACTGCATCATAGGAGACGTGATGAATAGAGACAAACAGGAACACGACGATTCGCGCCGAGGATTTGTCACTCGGATTGCGTATGCGGTTCCAGTGATTCTGTCGTTAAAAGCTACGCCCGCATACGCCGCGGCCGGGTCGGAGAAAGGCAATAACGGCGTCGGCAACGGCGTGGATCCTCAGCCGCCTGGAAATCCGCCGATCAATGACGGTCCCGGCACAGGTCCTGGAAATCCGGGTAACCGCGGCGGCAACCACTGAAATAACAGCACACAAAACGCCTCAGTCGGTTTTTTTTCGCTCTTATGGCGAAGTCGGCGCACATGGTTGCGTTGCGCGCTTGCGACTCCACATTTCATATACGGTGCGCCGACCAGGCGATAGCTGCGATAGTCGAGGTTGCCTTCGGTGGCCTGATCGTTCCCTTTTCCTGGCCGCACGCGGAAGTAATGGGCCGCTACGAAATTGAACGGAGCACCAGCAATACAGCAGAGGGCTTCTGTGTTCGCGATTTCAATAGGGTCTGCACTCAGGTCGAGGACACGGACGCTCTTCTGTGGCACCTCGATAAGAGCCTGACCATCGCGCTCCAGTACCGACGCCCCGACCTCTATTTTCTTCATGCTGCGGCTGTGGCGCTCGCCGGTGGTGTCAGTGTGTTGGCCGCGCCTCCGGGCACTGGGAAATCGACACTGACACTGGGGCTTCTCGAGAGAGGCTTCACCTACCTGAGCGATGAACTGGCGCCAATCGACATCCGCAGACGGTTGGTCCATCACTACGCCCACGCAGTAGGTCTGAAGTCCCGACCGCCCGATCCGCTCCATTTACCGCAAGGCACCGTCGCCATTGGAAGTCGATTTCACGTGCCGACCTGTCGCGTTCGCGGAGCCGGACTGAGTGAAGAACCGCTGCCGTTGGTCGCATTCATCTTTCCGGAACGGTCTTCCGAAGCTCCGGCCGGATGTCGGCGTATCAGTTCCTCGGTTGCGACCGTCCATCTCCTCGCCAATGCATTGAATGCGCGCGCCCACAGTAACGACGGGCTCGACGCCGCGGTGACTCTGGCACGGCTCGTGCCGTGTTTTCAGATCAATACTCGCGACTTGAGCGGAGCGTGTGCAGAAATCCATGCTGTGATGACAGGGCTATCAGGCGCCCCGTTTGTCGCGCCGTCCACTGCGATTGCTGACAGCGCACCACGGTGAAGCTGGCTGCGCCTGCGCGGAGCTGAGACCTCCCTAGACGACCATCGAGTGCGGCGTCTGCGCACCATCGGGAAGCTGCGCCAGGCGACCCAGCGCCTGCTCGAGGATTTCGCGCGAGCGTGGCGTTCCAAGACAGATCCGCACGGCCTTCCCCGGCGCACGCTTATCGGCCATGAAGGCGGGTGCGCCATTGACAAGAACGCCGCTGTCACGCGCCTGCGCCACGAACGCGTCAGACGACCAACCTTCGGGAAGATGCAGCCACAGATGGGGACTCATCGAGGAAGTCTGACACCGGAACTTCGCCAACACGCGAGCTGCGATGCCCTGGCGTGCCTCAGATTCGGATCGTTTCCATTCGACGATGCGATCGGCCAGACCACCGGTGATGATGCGCGCGGCGAGTTCGACCATCACGGGCGCGGGATCGATGACCGTCCAGTGGCTCGCGGCCTCGAGCCGCTCTCGTAATCCCACCGACGTGCGAACATAGCCCACGCGCAGGCCAGGTGTGATCGCCTTCGCCAGACTTGTCAGATACACCGCTCGATCCGGCGCGAAGTTGTCGAAGAGAGGTCGTACGTCGAGTGCCAGATATCCGTAGACATCGTCTTCAATGACGAACAGACCGTACTTCCTCACGATCTCGACGATCTCCTGTCGCCGCCGTGCGGGCATCGTCACCGAAGTCGGGTTGTGCAACGTCGGCATCATGTACAAAGCTCGGGGGCGCCCGTCCCGACACGCCGCGTCGAGCGCAGCCGGATCGAGGCCGTGCTCGTCCATGGCAACGGCACGGGCGCGTCGACCGAGCCGCGCGCACAGCTCCAGAATGCCGGAGTAGGCAAACTCTTCGACCAGCACTTCGTCACCTGCGTCGGTCCCCGCAAGCAAACTCACGAGGATTGCGTGCTGTCCTCCAGCCGTTACGGTGATCTGATCCGGATTGCTCGGTAGTCCGAGCCGCTCGAGCCAGTCGGCGCCGGCGGCACGTGCCCGAACTGGACCTACGCGTCCCTGATACTCGAACACCGCGGTCTCGCCTCCGCGAGGAGCGCAGGCCGCAAGTTGATCGGCGAGCGCGTCCATGTGCTGCACCGGCAACAGCGTGTTCGTCGCGAGACTGATCGGTCCGTCCGACACGACGCGCGGATGAAGTTCGAGCTCACGCGACCGGGCATACGTGCCTCGGCCAACTTCACCGCGCACGAGCCCGCGGCGATCGGCTTCCGCATACGCGCGGGTCACGGTGGTGAGCGTCACGCCAAGTTGCGTCGCCAGCTCGCGCTGCGTCGGCAGCCGTTCTCCGGGTTTGAGACGGCCGGCCTTGATTTCACGGGCGATGGCATCGGCAATCTCGCGGTAAACCGGCTGACGGCGCTCATGACGCCTCGGGAGGGAAATTGTCACCCATGCAATATGTCATTTGACGAGAATTGTAGTCAAACATAAAGTGGGACAATCGATCGTCTGAAGTGGCGACGCATCACTGTTATCGCAAGAAATAACGAGGAATGCATTTGAGAGCACGCGAAAATGGCCACGGTACAGCAATCGAAAATTGTCTCGTTCGGACCCTATCGTGTCGACCTGCAGTCGGGAGACCTTTACAAGGGCGGCGTGCGGATTGTCCTACAGGGCCAGAGCTTTCGCCTCCTGGAGGGATTGTTGGAGCGACGGGGCGAAGTATTGGGCCGCGACGAGCTCCGCGCGCGGTTGTGGCCTTCCGACACATACGTCGACTTCGAGCACAGCATCAACGCCGCCGTGCGACGGCTGCGCCGCGCGTTGGGTGACTCGGCCGACGCGCCGCGATACATCGAAACGCTTCCTCGACGAGGCTATCGGTTTGTCGGTGCGGTGCCGACCGTTGATGACGGGCGCGGTACTGCGACCAGCGTTCGCATGCGATTGGCGGTGCTGCCGTTTTCGGCGATCGCCGGTCACGCGGAGCCAGACGGGTTCACCGAGGGGTTGACCGAGGAGACGATGGCGCAGATCACGAGCCGCTGCGCCCCGGCCATCGGCGTTGTCTCTCGATTCGCGGTTGGCCAGCTCCAGTACGCCCGCGGGCCGATCGAGACTGTCCGCGATGCCTTGCAGGTGGACTACGTAGTGGAGGGGCGGGTCCGACATGCGCAGACCCGCGTTCGAATCACGATTCAACTGATCGACGCGGCGGACGCCACGCACATCTGGGCGGACGCGTATGAACGCGACTGCGCGGATGACTTATCGGTGCAGAAGGATGTGGCGCAGTCGATCGCTGAGGCGGTGGCGAGTCGACTACTCGGGTTCGACTAAACTAGCCCTCGGTGAGGCCGACATGTTCTTCAGAAAACCAAAGACTGTCGTATGCGCGGCTTGTGGGAAACCCATAGAACCCAACGAGCGACGGTTCGTTGACAAGAACCGCATGACGAAGGTCGAGCAGCATACCCACCTAGATTGCCCGAAAGTGGAGAAGTCGACGAACCCACCCTAGACGGAAACACCCACCTGACGCGCATCAGTCAGGTGGGTGCTGGCTTCTAGTATGGATAGCCTTTCATCCTTCGCGTTTTGGGCTTCCAGTCAGGGAGCGACGCGTAGTCTTCACCAATCGGCATTTTGACCTTCGGAAGACTCTGCTGATCGAGCACAAAGTCCTCGGGGATGACCTCGTTGAGGTTCAGGAGAAAGGCCGTCAGAGAGTAGACCTCATCGGGCTTGAGCGATCCCTCTCGCCCGAGCGGCATCCCGCGATTGATGTAGTCCCATACGATCGTCGCGAACGGCGCGCGTACCGGCAATATCCGACCCCGCTTCCACGTCTCGACACTGGGCCCGTCCTTCGATTTCAACTCGGGAGCCCGTCCTCCGGTTCCGTTCGCCCCGTGGCAGGCCACGCACCCCTTGCTCGTAAAGAGCTGTGCGCCTTCCTTGGCCGTGCCGCGGCCAGGCGGCAGTTCCGCTCCGTCAGGACCGATGGAGATATCCCACGCGCGGATTTCCTCCGCGGTCGGCGTCGTTCCGACACCATACTTGGCCGACGACTGTGCCAGCACGGACGCTCCCAGGAGGAAACCTCCCAGGAGCACACACGCGAGAAACCTAAGTGGTGTGCCCATTGGTCACGCTCCCATCGGTGGCCACATGCCATGGCTGAATCGTGTTGTCCAGCCCGGGCACCTCGCCGAGCGGCACGTTGAAGAACTTGGCGACCTGGGCTCGCGTCGGTTGCACCGCTCCGAGTTCGTCCGTGCAGCGCGAAAGCAGCACGGTTTCCTTTCCATCCCAGTTCCAGGGACAGCCGAACCTTGCATGCGCCATCCGCTGCGGCGTTCCCTTGAAGTCCGCGTCCATCCAATGCTTGCCGTCGTCAGTGGAGACCTCGACTCTCTTAATCGCTCCGCCACCCGACCAGGCCAGGCCGGTGATCTCGTAGAAACCTTTGCCTGGCAGCTGCTGTCCGGCGGATGGGCGCGTGATGACCGATTTCGGTCCCCACTGGTAACCCAATATGGTCTCTTTCTCATCCTGGCGAAGATGGCCGTAGTCGTTGTAGTTCATGTAGTAGCGGTCCACGAGCTTGATTCGCCGCACGTACTTCGTCGAGAAGATGCCTTCGAAGCCGGGAACCATCAGCCGGAGCGGAAAACCGTTCTGGGGCCGTACGGCCTCGCCGTTCATGCCGTAGGCCACGATCACATCGTCCATGGCCTTGGCGATCGGCATGCTCGATGCGCCCTTCACTTCCTCGGCCCCTTCGGCAACGAACCAGGTTGCCCCGCCTTTCACGCCGCACTCCTTGAGCAGCGTCGAAAGCAGCACGCCGGTCCATTCGGCGTTGCTGGTCATCCCGTGTGATTCCTGGACATTCTTTGCCTTCGCCGTCGACCTGTTTCCCGCGCACTCGATGAAATGAAG
>Ga0310810_10006974_pt1 | contig 12828 bp, 8 predicted proteins | sample NCmetagenome_FD_207641 | JGI IMG/M metagenome (GOLD analysis project Ga0310810, IMG submission 207641) | Soil microbial communities from experimental microcosm in Duke University, North Carolina, United States - NC | ecosystem: Engineered > Artificial ecosystem > Soil microcosm > Unclassified ... | reverse complement strand
CCCCGCTGGTGGCCAACTCAAACCACGAAGTTCTTTGCCACCAGCGGGGGTAAACCGCCCTTCCTTACTTGTTCGATTATGGTTACTTGTTCAATTCTGGTTACTTGTTCGATTTCAGAGCGAGAACGTTCCGTAGAAGGCGCTGTTCTCGTCTGAACGGCTCCACTGTTCGCTGACGGCGTTGCCCGAGTAGCTTGCGTTGGTGGTGTAACCAACCTTCCGATTTTCGATTCCGACTAACGGCGTGTACCAAACCAGGTTCGGCATGCGGCAGCAGAGATCGTTGGGCATGGCTTCAACATTCATCTTCGCCTCGTCAGCGGCGACGGAAAATGTTTTGCCTTCACGAATGAAAGTGATCGGAGCGTTACGAACTTTAACGATGTTGCCGAGCGAGCCAGCATAGTTCGCCTTGATGGCATTGAGCATGGCGAGAGATTGTGCCCGTGAAGCACCGCTGTCGATCACGATCTCTGATTGCCGAGCGGCATTTGCCTCCGCAAGGTTCGCGTCCGAGCTGACAATTGCCAGCACGCGTACGCCCGTGAGATCAATGCCCTGCCATTTTCCGGAAGTAACATTCCACGCCATCATTGCTTCACGGCCGGTTGTGACGACTTCGCCATTAAAGTGACAGGCGCCTGCAAAAACGCTGGCTGTGCGCACCTCAACATAATCGCCGCGCAGGCTTACGTTGTCCGCACGAGAAGTGAAAACAAAAGCGCTCGCAGCAACAACGACCGCCGTCAACATGAATAAAACTCTTCGCATTGAAAACCTCCATTGGCAAGTTTGCCACTCCGAAGCTGAAGTTGCAAAGGTAGAAATTCTCTGCGCCTCCTCTGCATACTCTGCGTTTCTGCGGTTCCTCTTCGGCGAAAACACCGAAACCGCAGAGACGCAGAGTAAGCAAAGACGCAGAGAAGAGCTCACTTCACGGCCGACACATAACAGGATCGACCTGGTGTGCAGTTTTCAGGGGCAACGCGGCAGTTATCGGGTCCAATCACCTCCTGAGTCTCAAAACACCAGACGTGATTTGCGCCGTCGACATAGTCCTCGGCACTTGTCGCGAGACGATCAAGCATGAAGTATTTCTTCGAGCGCAGCTGACCGCAGAATGGCGATTGGATAGGTGTTGTGGTCACTACTGTTTCGCTGTTCGGTTGTTCCTCGCTCATTGATTTATCTCCGGCATAAAATCTCGGAATAGGAATCGAGCAATCTGAAATCTAAAATCTTAAATCTGAAATATCTTACAGGTTAACTCCGCCGACTTTTGCCAGGGCACGACGAACAAGTGTTTGAGTTAGCGGAATCTTGTAAGCGTTGTTCTGAAGCGGTTCAGCACGAGCCAAAGCGATCTTGCCTGTCTCTTGCAAAACCTCATTAGTCAGCTCTTTCCCAATCACGAACTTTTCAGCGTCTGGCACTCGCCACGGAATCGGTGCGACACCACCCAATACAATTCTTACGTCTTTCACTGTCTTACCGTTCATCTGCAATGCCACTGCGACTGCTGACATTGCAAAATCCAATGAGTCGCGCTCTTTGAATTTCAAATATGTCGAACGGGCGGTGAGTGGCGAGGCGGGAACAAAGATCTCCGTAATTATCTCGTCATTCTTCAAAACGTTTTCACGACGAAGATTTCCCTCGGAAGGTAGAGTGAAGAACTTGTCCAGCGGAATTACACGTTTGCCTTGAGGCCCGATCACATTCAACTGGGCGCCGAGAGCCACCAACATTGGTGCGAGATCAGAAGGGTGAACGATATACGAAGGTCCACCTCCCAGGATCGCGTTGTATTTGTTCTCACCATTGAAGGCGTAACACGTGTCTCCACCTTTCTTCAAACAGGTCACTTCCTCCAGACGAAAGTACCAGCAACGCGGCCTTTGACAGAGATTGCCGGCCACGGTTCCGAGGTTGCGAATCTGTGGTGTTGCGATTGAGTGAGCGGCTTCGACAAGACCGGGAATGTTCTTGCGCGTAGGCTGATGTTCTTCGAGTTCCGTCAGCGTGATCAAAGCACCGATCGTAAGCCCTTTTGCATCGAGCGACAATTTGTTCAATCCTCGAATACTTTTCAGGTTCACCACACGAGAAGGCTGCGAACTATACTCCTTCATGGTGGTGATAAGATCCTGACCACCTGCGATCAGTCGTGGTGCCTCGTCGATATCAATCGCGGATTCGTCGTTAAGCAACTTCACTGCCTCATCAATTGTTGCCGGATTGGCCCACTCAAAAGCTTTCATTATCTTTTCCTCTGATTTGTCCTTGCCTATGCTCCGGGCTGCGCCGACAAACTAAAGTTCGTCGGACATTGTTTCTATGCAGTTCCGCTTTGGTTCTTCATCAATCCCATCAGAATCTTGTCGGGAGTTATTGGCAACTCACGAACTCGCAAACCACACGCATTGAACACGGCATTCACGATCGCGCCCAGTGAAGGAATGATGCAACCCTCGGCGATTCCGATCACCGCTTCCCGCTTGTCCTCGTCGTCAATCAAGGGAATCATCTCTGGAATCTCGAGAGAGCCCGGAATCTTGTAATCACCAAATCCAGGATTTACTTGCATACCGAGATCTGCATCCATAACTCGACCTTCCCACAAAGCCATACCCAGCGATTGGATCATGCCGCCATTGATCTGACTCTCCAGCGTCAGTCTGTTGAGTGGCAAACCGCCATCCTGGATGTGGAGCATCTTGATGGGTTTGATGTGACCAGTTTCGACATCTACTTCTACTTCAGCGAACGAAACACCATGAATGCCTCGTGATTGCAGATCTGATCGCCACTCGCCGTGACCGGCGACACCTGAAGCCGGAAGCGCCGCACAAGCTTGTTTCCATGTCAAAGTCTTACCTTTTGCAGAGACATTGCGATTCGAGAACGTGATCTCTTCCGGCTTTGCATTGTCGAGTAAGGCGGCAACCTTTTCTGAGAAAGCCAGGCGAGCTTTGATTGCACCGTCTTTGACCGAAGGCGAAAGAGACGCGGCTGTTGTTGAGCCTCCTGACGAGTTCGCGCCTCCCAGACTCGAATTACCGATCTCTTCCTTTACGTCGGCGAGTTGCAGACCAAACTCTTCGGCAACGATTGCACGAGTGAAAGTTCGCGTACCTGTTCCAAGGTCCTGAGTGCCGACAGCTACTTTGACTGACCCATCTCGAGCTATAGTCACATCGACTTTGCATTGATTATTTCCGCCGCCACCCCAGGTTCCGACTGCGCAACCCATTCCACGTTTGCTTGGCCCGGGGTTTCCTCCTGGGATCGAATTTCTTCGCTCCCAGCCAATCACTTTCGCACCACGTTCGAGTTGCCGGTGATAGACAGGATCGGTCAGGTTCTTGATGCGGAACGCGACAGGATCCATTTTGATTTTATACGCGAGTTCGTCCATCAACGACTCAATTGCAAACGAAGCTTGCGGGTGACCCGGCGCGCGCATTGCGATGGATGAGTCTTCGTTGGTGTGCAACGAGTAGACCTCACGATAAAACTCACCTGCTTTGTAAATGTAAGGTTGACCAGCTTGCGATCCCTGACCGATTCCACCGAGCCGGTACTGACGCGCTTGTAGCGCGACGAGTGTGCCATCATTCTTCACTCCACCCTTCAGTTTCTGCCATGAACCAGAACGATTGCCGGCCATAACAAACTCGTCATACCGGGTGAGCATAAGTTTGACGGGTGTTTTCGTTTGCTTGGATAGTTTACAAGCCAAAAAGCCTTCAGCGCCGATGCCAAACTTTGAACCGAAACCTCCGCCCATGTGTTGGACGATAGAAGTCACACTACTCTCAGGTAGTCCCAACACCTGAGCTGCGTCGCCGGGAATCGTGAACGTCCCCTGGGTTGAGGCATACACGGTCGCTTTATCACCCCCACTGTAATCGACAACTACGCCATGAGTTTCGAGGCAAGTGTGATGAACGCGTTGTGAAATGTATTCTTCTTCTACAATCGCATCGGCGGTCGCAAAGGCGGCTTCGACTTTTTGTGAATCTCCCTGCTTCGCTTTTTGCTGAAGGTTCGCTTCATCCTTTTGATCAACTACCTTTGGTGCGTTGGGAGCGATAGCAGCGTCAGCATGCACCACGTGCGGGAGGACTTCGTATTTGACAACGATCGCGCGTAACGCGTCAGCTGCGACTTCAGGTGAACTGGCGGCAACAGCAGCCACTGGCGCGCCGGCAAATCTAAATTCCGTGAGCGTCGCTTGTATGACTGCAGCGACACCCGGAATCTTCTCCGCCGCACTCGTATCGATGCTTGAAATTTTTGCATGAGCGTGTGGGCACCGGAGGATCCGCGCATAGAGCATGTTTGGAATGCGAATGTCGTACGTGTAATGAGCCGCTCCCGTGACCTTTAATGGGCCATCCACGCGTTGCATCGGATGATTCAACAACGCGTGCTTGTCATTTGGTCCCCAGCCTGGTCCGCTATCCTCATCAACCTCAATTTCAACCATCTGCTCGATACCGTTGATGACACGCGGTACGCGAACCTTCTTTTTTGGTTTGGGTGCCGGTTGCTGTTGTTGCATGAGTGTGTCTCCGAAAGTTCTGCTCAGTAATAGCACCTATACGATATTTGTGGACCACTTAAACCTTTCCACTCTTCGCTGCCGCAAGTGCTGCTTCGAACACGCGAGGATATGTTCCGCAGCGGCAGAAGTTTCCTTTGCACGCTTCTCGCACTTCGGCCAAAGATGGATTGGGATTCTTTTTGAGATACGCCGAAATCGTGGTGACGAACCCCGGAGTGCAGAAGCCACACATGAGCGCATCTTTCTCCACGAATGCCTGTTGCACTGCACTCAATTTGTCAGGTGTGCCAAAACCTTCGACGGTGGTGATCTTCTTGTTTACAGCGTCAACAGCCAGAACCAAACAGGAGTAGGCCGGCTTGCCATCGAGTAGAACAGTGCACGCACCACAGGTTCCAGCGTCGCAAACCAATTTCGGTCCAGTCACACCGGGTTCAAGGCGGTTGCGAAGCGTATTTAGCAAGGTTGTGCGTGGTTCGACTTCAACGGCGCGCTTTTGACCATTTACATCGAGCGTGATTCTTACGCTACCGCTTATTACCTTTGCAGCGCCCGACTGTTCTTTCGCTTCAGTTTCGATCCAAAGTTTGTCTACAACCGCCGCACCCGCACCTGCGATACCAACGCCTTTTAGAAACTTGCGCCGACTTGGATTGTGCGATTCTGGTTGACCGTCTTTACCGTCATGAGACTTCGTCATTTCCGGATCTCCTAATGTCCGACGAACTTTAGTTTGTCGTGTGTTGTTTAGCAGCCTTCCAAAGAATTTGAGCCCGTGAGTCCGAGGCACGACAAACTAAAAGTTCATCGGACACGCAAAAAACGTTGACAGGAAATTCTGCATCACTCTATTGTTCGCGCCTCGGTTCGTTACCGATAACACAGTGTTTATTACGATTGGTTTCTTTGGGAATTGTTCGGCAATAAATTAGCACAAGCAGTTCGCCGCGTGCCAAGAGAAATCGAGAGAATCGCCGGACGAATTAGAACGGTGAGCGAAGCGACCGATTGACCTAACAGAATGCGAAAGTCAGAAAAATGGAAAGGTCAATCGGTCGCTTCGCTCACCGTTCTAATTCGCTTACCGCTCTTCTGGACGTCGGCAGAGGCGAATCTGCTGTGAGACCAGAACGACACCTAACAGGGACCGTAAAACTAATCACTTGTCATGAGGAAACCAAATGCGACGCCCATCGACGACGGCTTTACTGGTATTTGTAATTTTCTGCGCCAGTTCATCGGTTGTAATTGCGCGGCAAAAATCTACTAAAACCAAAACGCCAACCGATTGGTCAGTTGCGATGGTTGAATCAACTATGAAGCGTTACCCGACCACAAAAGATCTCGATACCTGGGGCTACGCCAAAGCGCTCTATTTGTACGGTCAGTATCTCGTTTACAAACGAACGCACGAACCAAGATACCTTCACTACCTCAAGGATTGGGTTGATTCGCACGTTGACGCCAATGGATTAGTGACAAACACGAATGCGCAGGGAGTGACGAGTCAGATTAAGTACGACAGTCTCGACAGCATGATGCCCGGCAATCTTCTGCTCTTGTTGTATCAGGAAACAAAGGATCCGAAATACAAACTGGCAGCCGATCGAATTCGACAGCGCTTCGATACTTACCCGCGGACGAAGGATGGCGGATTCTGGCATGCGACGGGCAAGAGCCGAGAGTGGCAGTTGTGGGGCGACGGAGTGTTCATGTCAATGCCGTTCCTCGTGCGTTATGGGAATCTATTTGGCGATAGCAAGTACACCAACGATGAGGCGACGAGGCAGTTATTGATCTATGCGAGTCACTTAAACGATCCAAAGACCGGCTTAATGTTTCATGCTTACGACGAGAGTGGGCAGGCAACATGGGCCGACAAAGAAACTAAACATTCATCCGAGATATGGTGTCGCGCGATGGGTTGGTTTGGAATGACGTTGATTGAGGTGCTCGAGCTCTTGCCAAAGAATCATTCGTCAAGACCGAAATTGATTGCTCAACTTCAACAGCTGGTGAAAGCATGGGCCAGGTATCAGGATCAAAAGACAGGACTTTGGTATCAAGTGGTTAATAAAGGCGAGGACCCGGCGAATTGGGTCGAGACATCAAGCTCAAGCATGTACACATACGTGACGGCGATGGCGGTCGATCGAGGTTATGTCTCGAAGAGTTTCGAGAGCGTCTCGAAGAAGGGATACGCTGGTGTGCTAACGAAGATCTCTCTTGATACCGATGGTATGACAAACATCATCGACATTTGCGAAGGCACGAATGTCGCGGACCTTGCTTATTACTACGGACGAAAGCGAGCTACAAACGATTTTCACGGACTTGGTGCTTTTCTGATCATGAATGAGAAGTTCATGAATAAGAAGTTGAGAGGGAGTAGCCGGAGTTTTTGGCAGCCCTCTAAGAGATAAGCTTTGTTGGTCAGTGGTCAGTAGTCCAGTTGGATAGGTCCGATAGGTCATAGAGGTCTTATTACACTGCGTTCCCGCCGCTTCAAATGTCCCACTTTGGTTTGAACAATACCCGGTTACCTCAGAATTGGTTGACCACTTTTGCTTGGGAGTACTACAAAGTTCGCAAAAATTTTCTGCAAAAGGTCTTGACCGTTACCGGGAACGGTATTATAAGTGCAGCCGCCAACGCAAATTGTTATGACCAATTCAAGGGCCGCACATTTGCAGATCATTCAGCCGGTTCGTTCTTCTCAAAATACCGAGCAAGTGGTTGCGCGGGTCTACGAACTCATAAAGCGCGAGGAACTCAAACCCGGCGATCGGCTCCCGCCTGAACGCGAGTTGGCAAAACAACTCGGAATCAGTCGTCCCTCTTTGCGCGCTGGGCTGAGCTCATTGATCTCCATGGGCGTGTTGCAATCGCGGCAGGGAGCTGGAACGTTCCTGGTTGACGGACCGCCCGCGTTGGACAGTGAACCATTGCGTTTACTCGCCGAATTACACGGATTCAGCTTCGACCATATGTTCGAGACTCGATCGATCCTGGAGGTTGGAGCGGCGGGACTAGCGGCTGAGCGAGCGACGGGCGATCAGTTAGCCACTATGGCCGAAGAGATCGCTGAGATGTTTGCAGCACTGAAGGATCCCCAACAGTTTCTTGTGCACGATATTGCCTTTCATCGTGCAGTTGCTTCTGCTTCCGGTAACCCAACGCTGGCGACATTGGTAGAAATGGTTTCGGCAATCCTCTACGAACGCCGCCGCGACACGATCGAGCGAGCACATGATTTCAACGAGGCACTTGAGCTGCACCGGCGAGTGTATCGTGCGATTCGTTCTCGAAATGCGGAAGAGGCGCGCGAGGCTATGCGCGAGCACATCGTCCGCGCGCAAAGAGCTTTTGCGCTCGAAGAGAAGCAGCAGCAACAGCGCCAACAAAAAGACTGAATCTCGGCTAACGAGTTTTCTTAGAGGCTAGTCGAGCGCCTCGAAGAAAGCAGCGGATCAATCAGCTCGACAACTAAACCGGAAAATTTTCGAGGGGGACTGTGTGCTACACGAGGTCATATTCAAATTGTCCTAAGTAAAGACAATTTACTTCGCCACCGATTCTTTGATGAAGCCGATGAGACTTTTGCAAATACTTGAGGAGGATCTCCCATGTCGAGTGCTAAGGGTTTGAGGATCTTGTTTGTTCTACTCACATTAATCGCCTCCGGCGTCGCGATCAGCGGACAGACAATTACTGGTTCGATCTCCGGTGCTGTGGCTGATGCCAATGGAGGATACGTTCCTGGCGCTACCGTAACCATCGTGAGTATCAAGACGGGTCAGGCACGCACCAGTCCAACCAACGATGATGGCAGGTTCACCTTTGCCGCATTACAGCCGGGAGCTTATTCCCTCAAGGTCGAAAAACAAGGATTCCAAACGCTTGAACAAACCGGAGTGATACTCAGTGCGAATGAAAATCTCGCCCTCGGTGATATCAAGCTGCAAACGGGACAAGTCTCGGAGACAGTTAGCGTGACTACTGAAGGAACATTGGTCGAAAGGGAAACGAGTGACCTGACAGCACGATTGACTTCCGATCAACTGGCACTCATTTCTACAAAAGGGCGCGATGTAACTTCGCTTTTGCGTTTGCTTCCTGGGACATCAAACATCCCCGACGTCGAAGCCGTGGGAAATGGTTTTGGTACGACGTTGCCAAACTTTTCCGGACAACGTTCTCGATCAACCGTAGCAACGGTTGATGGTTTGAATGCAAGCGAACCAAGCGGAAGTAACTTGCTGAGTCTTACAACTAGTATTGATGCGATCGGTGAGGTAAAGGTCCTTCGCGATAACTACAGTGCAGAATACGGCAACAACGGCGGGGCCATGATTAACATCGTGACCAAAGGCGGCGGCCGAGAATATGCCGGCACCGCTTATTACTTTCTTCGTAACGAAGCTCTGAACGCGGCAAACTTTTTCAATAACAAGGCTGGCTTAAAACGCGCTTTATACCGGTTCAACTACTGGGGATTCAATTATGGTGGCCCAATGCCCTTGCCTCGTTTCGGCGAAGGCGGGCCAGCGCTCTGGAGAGGGAAGGCTTTCTTCTTCTTCAATCTCGAAAAGCCGCACACAATCACTCCAACGGATCCCGTCTTTGTAACTGTTCCAACGGCGCTCGAACGAATCGGGGATTTCTCGCAGTCGCGAAATTCAAGCGGCGCAGTTCCAGTTGTTTTGGATCCGCTGACAGGCTTGCAGTTTTCCGGAAACAAGATTCCATCAGGTCGCATAAACAAGAGCACTCAGAATCTTCTCAACTACTTTCCGCTTCCGAATTCACCGATTGCCAGCAATCCTGGTCGATATGTGTTCCAAAGAAGCGTCGATGTACCGAAACATAGTTACTTAGTTCGATTCGACGTTAAGCCAAGCAACAACGATTCGATTTACTTCAAAGCTCAATGGTGGACATCTGACAACGAGGGAACAGCGACTTCCGGTTGGCCCAACGGAGCGAATGGGGTCGACCGTTGGGGCATCCGCTCCCATTACCTTTACACGGATGATGGCAGGTCAGCGAATTGGGTCCACGTTTTTAACTCAGCCGTTGTAAACGAATTCAACGTTGGCTGGAGAACAGACACCGAAGGTTTCATTCCTACCACTGGCTTTGCCGAAGGTTTGCGAAGAGACACTCTGAACTACACAGCGCCGCAGTTGTTCCCGCAGAACAACAAACTGGATTTAGTGCCGATCGTGACAGGATGGAGCAGTGTTGCTGGAAATCCTGCAAACATCAATTGGTTGAATCGCTGGGGCGAGGTTGGCGAAGATCACATTAGGCCGTCGCTTTCTGACAATCTTTCCTACACGCGTGGCGATCATAGCTTCAAGTTTGGTGTTTACCTCGAAAGACTCTTCAATCGTGAGGCGCCTGGCGGCACATGGTCAGGTCAATTGGATTTCGGTACGAGCAACAGTAACGGATTCACCACTGCTGCCGGCAACACAGGCTTTGCATATGCGAATGCTTTATTAGGGAATTTCAACACATACACCGAGCAGAGCTCGCGACCGTTTACGAACCTGCAGCTCAACCAGGTTCAATGGTATGGACAGGACTCCTGGCGGATTTCACGACAACTAACACTGAATTATGGGATGCGGTTTGGATATACCTCTGGTCAGTTTCAACTCGACGGGCAGGGTTCCAACTTTGATCCCTCGAAGTTTGACCCGAGCAAAGCTCCATTGCTTTACATAGCGTATTGCAATGGTCAACCCAACGGCGTTCCGGCGTTTGGTACCGCCTGCGCGACAGCAAACCAATTTGCTATTGATCCGCGGCAGCTCAACAACCCGGCTCGAACACTGTTTAATAAGAATCTGGTCAGAGCCATCATTCCTGGCACGGGAGATATTACAAATGGTCTGGCTCTCCCGACCGATCCGAGCACACCTCGAGCCTATCGGGAGACACCAACGATTTACTATGAACCAAGGCTTGGGTTTGCGTGGGATGTTCATGGAGAAGGCCGCACAGTAATTCGTGGAATGGGCGGTTTGTACCATATGCCTCGCGTCGGTGGTGGAACCGGAGGAGCAAGCAGTTTAGGAAATAATCCACCGCAACAACGAACATTTCAGATTCTAAATGGCAATATCGATAATCTGGCGAACCTTACGAATACTGCCGCGCTGTTCCCCGTCACTATCAGTGCACTCGAAGCGCATTCGAATATTCCCAGTACAGCTAACTTCTCTCTAGGCGTTCAGCAGGAGATCGGTTTCAAGTCAGTACTGGAAGTTAGCTACGTTGGCGCATTTGCACGACACCTTGGCGAACGCCGAAACATCAATGCCATTCCGGATGGTTCTCGGTTTGTTGATTGCACGGCAAAGTTCGGTGTTCCGTGCCATCCCGAAAACCGCGATCCTCTCACTGCCAGCAGCGCTAAGAACAACGACTTCCTGCGGCCTTATCGAGGATACGGTGACATCAACGAGGTGATGTACTCAGGAACGTCGAACTATAACGGGCTTCAGGTCCAGCTGAATCGTCGTTACACCCGCGGTTTTCAATTTGGTGTCGCCTACACCTATTCGAAGTCGTTTGACTATGCGAATGATGATTCGTCGGATGTTTCTTTCCCGCGGCCCTACAAGTCATTCAATTATGGACCATCGGATTTTGACCAGACACACATTCTGACGCTGAACTACATCTACGACATTCCGAAGCTGAGCAAGAAATTTAACAGTGGTGTAGTAAAAGCAGTTTTCGACGATTGGCAGTTGTCAGGCACCAGTTCGTACGCCACCGGACGTCCGAAGAATCTTACTGTCACGTACACCACCGGCACGGCCACAATTACTAACGGTCAAACATGTCCGCCGGGAACGGTTCAAACATCGGCAACAGTTTGCACGATGCTTACGGATTTCACTGGCGGCACGGTGAACGCACGTCCGAATATCATTTGCGATCCGGTTAAGGGCGCGAGCGGAGCAGATCTAACCGGCTCGGCTTTTGTAATCAATACGGCTTGTTTTACCAATCCAACCGGGTTGGGGCAGATCGGAAACATGCCGCGAAACTCTGTGCGCATCCCCTCGATTCTAAACAATGACGTTGCGCTCTTTAAGAATTTCAAGATCGGCGAGAGCCGCGGCATTCAACTACGTTGGGAAGTCTTCAATATTTTCAACCGTGCTAACTTCGATGATATCGATGGTGCACTAACGTATGGCGTGGTACAGGTGAACCCTAATCCAGGCCAAGCTTGCACGGTTGCCGGCAACACCTGTACTGCAGTCGTGAAGCAAACGCGAACAACGTTTGGAACACCGACGACGGCTCGCACACCCCGCGTAATGCAGGCATCCCTACGAATAAACTTCTAGTTTTTGAATCGGGGGATCTCCGTCACGTGAGATCCCCTGATTTGTCTTTGTTGGTAGCAGCGTTCCGTCTCCCGTTCAGACCGCCATGCGAAAGGAGTATTTTCAGATGTTTTCGTTTAGGAAATTCGTCGCGGTACTAATCGTTATTTCAGCATCAGCGATTGTCGTCTTCTCGCAAGCGAACGGAAAGGTGAACGGGACGGTAACCGATCCAAATGGCGCGGGTGTGCCTGGAGCTGTAGTCAAACTACAGAATCAGGCCACGAAGATCGAAATTGAGACATCTACCAACGACAACGGTTACTTCAATTTCGTCAATCTCAATCCGACCGTGTACGTCTTAAGAGTCGAAGTACAAGGATTCAAGGGCGTACAGACTCCACCGTTTGACGTCGGTGTCAGTGAGGCAGTAACTCAAAACATCTCGCTCACCATCGGACAAGTGTCGGAGACGGTTGAGATCAGCACGGCTGCTGAACTCATTCAGCAGTCATCTTCAGACCTCGGAACTGTCATCCCGGAGAAGGTCGTTCAGGACTTGCCTTTGAACGGCAGAAACTTCACTCAGTTGTTGACACTGACTCCCGGGGTCACTCCTGTTTCGACTTCTCAAAACAGAAGCATCGGTGGTGTCGAAGGAAACGTAGGCATTCCGGGTTCCGGCTTCGCTGATCCTTCTTTTCACGGACAGGAAAATCGATCGAAACTCTACTTCTTTGACGGCATCATCAATACCAACGTTCGCGGTCCGACGTACATCGTCATTCCGAACATAGACTTGATTCAGGAATTCAAAGTGGTGGGTCATGATTCAAGAGCGGATTACGGCGGAGCTGCGGGCGGTGTTGTCAATATGGTGTCGAAATCAGGAGGCAATAAGTTTCA
>Ga0310810_10006973_pt1 | contig 12828 bp, 11 predicted proteins | sample NCmetagenome_FD_207641 | JGI IMG/M metagenome (GOLD analysis project Ga0310810, IMG submission 207641) | Soil microbial communities from experimental microcosm in Duke University, North Carolina, United States - NC | ecosystem: Engineered > Artificial ecosystem > Soil microcosm > Unclassified ... | reverse complement strand
CGAAGGCAAGCTCGATCACTGGCTTGCCAACATGCTGGAGACGTCTGCCTCGGAAGAGCTAGCTGACGCCTCCGAGCCATGAGTAGCGAGCGGCAGAGACGCTTTCGTGCCGGCCTAGTGCAGCTCCGCTCGGGCCGGGCAGTCGCGCCAAATCTCGACAAGGCCGAAGCCCTGATCAGGCGCGCGGCCAAAGGCGGCGCGCAATATGTGCAGACGCCAGAAAACACCGGCATCATGGAGCTCAAGCCCGAGCTTGTGCTCGCCGCGGCCGAGAGCGAGGGCAAGAGCGCACCACTCGCCTGGGCCAAGGCGCTCGCGCGAGACCTTGAGCTTTGGCTGCATGTCGGCTCAATCGCCATCAAGCTCGACCAGGCGCGGGTCGCGAACCGCTCTTATCTGATCGATCCAAAGGGCCGCGTCGCCGCGCGCTACGACAAGCTGCATATGTTCGATGTCGACCTTGCCGGCGGCGAGAGCTACCGCGAGTCGCAATATTTCCGGCCTGGCGCCAAGGCTGTGCTAGCCGATCTCCCTTTCGGCAGGATGGGCTTGAGCATCTGCTACGACCTTCGTTTCCCTTCGCTCTACCGCGCACTAGCTGCGGCCGGCGCTGAGCTCATCGCCATCCCTGCCGCCTTCACGAAGCAGACCGGAGAAGCGCATTGGCATGTGCTGACGCGCGCCCGCGCCATCGAGACCGGCGCCTTTGTGCTCGCCGCGACGCAAGGCGGCCTGCATGAGAACGGGCGCTCGACTTTCGGCCACAGCATCATCGTCTCGCCTTGGGGCGAGATTCTTGCCGAGGCAGGAGAGGAGCCAGGCGTCATCTTTGCCGATATCGATCTCGCCGCATCGGAAGAGGCGAGGGCGTGCATTCCCGCCATCAAGCACGGCCGCGAATTCGAGATCGAAATTGCCGGCGAGGGAGTCGAGCGGGCGAGGAGAGAGGCGTCATGATCCGCTACGCGCTCTCCTGCGAAAAGGGTCATGCGTTCGAAGCGTGGTTCGGCTCGATCAGCTCCTATGACGAGCAGGTCGAAGCCCGCGCTGTCATCTGTCCGTCTTGCGGCAGCGCCGAGGTGCACAAGGCCCCGATGGCACCTGCAGTGAAGAGGGGCAAAGCTGAGCCCGCTGCGGCGCCCGATCGCGAGCGGCGCCAGACCTACGCCTTTCTCAAGGACCTCAAGGCGCATCTCAAGGCGAATGCCGAGCATGTCGGCCCCGCCTTCCCAGAGGAAGCACGCAAGATGCACTACGGCGAGAGCGAAGCGCGCAGCATCTATGGCGAGGCGACGGTCGAGGAGGCCAAAGCGCTGAAAGACGAGGGCATTCCTGCGCTCCCGCTCCCACCTCTCCCCGACGACCAGAACTGAGCGGGGAAGCCCGGAGCCTGACTTGAGGTAACCTCTTATTGGGAGGCTTCGCGTACAAATTCCCGCGAGATGCCCTGGTAAAGCCGCGAAGGGCCTCTATCTAATATAGAGCCGGGCGTTGGTTTCTGCGCAACCAGGGGCACTAAATGCACCTCCCAAGTTTCTCTCAAGTTCGTAAGTATGCCTTAGGCTTCGTCGCCACCCCGTTTTTGGCGCTCGCGCTGGCATATCCCGCGGCGGCTCAAACGAGCACCAACTCTTCGAGCGCGCCGGCCGAGGCTACGCCACAGAGCCCGCAGGCCAAGCCCAATACTCCTGCCGAGCCTAAATCCGAAGGGGCCGCCAACGGACAGCAATCCAAGTCCGAAGGAACGGCCACTGCTGCGCCGCCTAAGCCCGAAGGCACCGCTACGGCTCAGCCCAAACCCGCAACTCCTCCTCCGCCTAAGCCGGCCGATTGGGCCAAGCACGAAGCCGCCGCCGCAGATTTGCAGCCCGGATCCCAAATCCTGATCAATATCGACAAGACGCAACAGGAGATGACGGTGTTCATCGACGGCGTCGAGCGATATTCCTGGCCGGTTTCCACCGGCAAACCCGGATATGCGACGCCTTCGGGAAACTACTCGCCCACCTCCATGAACGAGATTTGGTACAGCAAGCAGTGGGACAACTCTCCCATGCCGCACTCGATTTTCTACATGAAGGACGGTCACGCCATCCACGGCACCCACGAGGTGAAGAATCTCGGCAAGCCCGCCTCGCACGGCTGCGTGCGGCTTTCGCCGGAGAATGCGCTCACGCTCTATTCCATGGTGGAAAAGACCGGGACGGAGAATGTCCAAGTCGTGCTGACCGGAGAGACGCCTGGCGGCGAATACAAGGTGGCAAGCCCCGACCGGCGCTACGCCCCAGGTCCCGGCTGGTTCATCCCCGGCGACAACTATTATGCCCAGCAGGAGCCGCCCCGTCGGCGCGGGTTCTTCGGCCGCCGTTGGTTCCAGCCCGATTACGGGCCGCAGGGCTATGCTAGCCCTCCCGGCTACTACCCGCCGCGCGGCTACCGCGGATATTAAAGTCTCGGCCTAGCGATCGCCTTGGATCCCCATCAGGGGAGGGATGGCCGCGCTGCACAGCGATCGCGAAATAATTCACGTCGGTGTCGGGCGAGAGGCTCCATTCGTCGGCGAGTGGGTTGTAGACCATACCGGTCGTGTCGATGACCGCGAGGCCAGTCCCCTCTAACGCCGCTCGAAGCTCATCAGGCCTCACGAAGCGGTCCCAGTTGTGGGTGCCAAGCGGCAACCAGCGCAGGATGAACTCAGCCCCGATGATCGCAAGCGCGTAGGCCTTCAGCGTGCGGTTGAGCGTGGACAGCACCATGACGCCGCCACGCTTCACCAGCGGCGCGACGAGCTTGAGGAAGACCGGCACGTCAGGCACATGCTCGATGACTTCGAGCAGTAGCACGGCATCGAAGCTTAGGCCTTCAGCCGCGATCTCCTCCGCCGTCGCGGCCCGGTAGTCGACTTTGACTCCCGCGCCTTCAGCATGAGCCTTGGCGGCTTCGACGTTCTCCGGGGCTGGATCGATGCCGGTGACCGATGCGCCGAGCCGGGCCAGCGGCTCTGAAACGAGCCCGCCACCGCAGCCGATATCGAGGACTGAAAGGCCGGACAGGCTCGATGGCCCCTTCGGATCACGGGCGAACGTCTTGCAGAGCTGGTCGCGGATATAGGTCAGCCGCACCGGGTTGATGCGGTGCAGCGGCTCGAAGGGCCCCCTGGCATCCCACCACTCGCCAGCAAGTCTCGCAAAGCGCGCCACCTCCTCGCTGTCGAGCGTGCCGTTTGTAACTTCAGCCATGCTCGACAATGGCGCGCCTTGCCCTAAACATGTCAAGGCATCCCCACTCTCGTCATGGCCGGGCTTGTCCCGGCCATCCACGATTGAATTTGCTGCACGGCTGAAAATCCGTGGATGCCCGGCACTTTGTCCGGGCATGACGAAGGAGATTGGATTGGAAGCGTTGGGGTTACTTACCGGAGACCATTGCGGCCTCAGGCCTCAATCAGTATGAAAGACCCGCAAATTCCGGCCGGTCCCCAAAGGGCCGGCCCTCTTGTTGTATGGGCGGGGTAGGCTCTCGCATCCTGCCTTCCTTTGGAGGGGCTCTTGTCCCTGTTGGTGCTCAAATTCGGCGGGACGTCGGTCGCCGATATCGACCGGATCCGCAACGTCGCCGCGCATGTGAAGCGCGAGGTCGAGGCGGGGCATGCTTGTGCCGTCGTGGTCTCGGCCATGGCTGGCCACACCAACCAGCTCGTCGCCTGGGTCGAGCAGGCCTGGGGCTTCAAGGAGCGCAAGAACAACGGTGGCGAGGCTTCGGCCCATTATGACGGGCGCGAATACGACACCGTGGTGTCCTCAGGCGAGCAGGTCACCTCCGGGCTGCTCGCGCTCGTGCTCCAGTCGCTCGGGCTGAAGGCGAGGTCCTGGCAAGGCTGGCAGATTCCCCTCCATACCGACGCCGCTCACCGCGCGGCCCGCATCACCGGGCTCGACGTCGATGAGCTCAAGGAACGGATGCTCGACGGCGAGGTGGCCGTGATCGCCGGGTTCCAGGGGATCGCTCCCGGCAACCGTATCTCGACGCTTGGCCGCGGCGGCTCGGACACGAGTGCCGTCGCGCTAGCCGCGGCGCTTTCCGCCGACCGCTGCGACATCTATACCGATGTCGACGGCGTCTACACCACCGACCCGCGGGTCGTGCCCAAGGCGCATCGGCTCGACAAAATCTCCTACGAGGAGATGCTAGAAATGGCCTCGCAAGGGGCCAAGGTGCTGCAGACCCGGTCGGTCGAGCTTGCCATGCAGAAGGGCGTGCGGGTGCTGGTGCGCTCGAGCTTCGATCCCCCGGACCTTAAGGGCAAGGGGAACGCGCTTGGAACCCTCGTTTGCCATGAGGATGAGATCGTGGAGCAGAACGTCGTCAGTGGAATTGCCTACGCCCGCGACGAGGCGAAAGTGACGCTTCTCAAGGTCGCCGACAAGCCGGGCGTGGCAGCGCAGGTGTTCGGCCCGCTGGCCGAAGCCAATATCAATGTCGACATGATCGTGCAGAACGTCTCGGAAGACGGGAAGTATACTGACCTTACGTTCACGGTGCAGAGCGCAGACCTTGATCGCGCGCTTGAAGTCTTACGCAATGCCAAGGATCACATCGGTTATTTTGACTTGCGCGGCTCAACCGACATCGCCAAGGTGTCGGCTATAGGTGTGGGCATGCGGAGCCACGCCGGGGTTGCCGCTCAGATGTTCAGCGCGCTTGCCGAAAAAGGCATCAATATCGAGGCGATCTCCACGTCTGAGATCAAAATCAGCGTATTGATCGACGCGGCCTATGCCGAGCTTGCGGTGCGCACCTTGCATTCCCTGTTCGGCCTAGACAGCCGCTAGCGGATTTCGCGCGGGCTAAGCGAAAGCTCCTTTAAAATGCCCTGATCGCCGCGTCGCAGGTCGGCGAGGACCTAAGAGTTATGGCCGTCTCTGTTGGTGCCCCGAGACAGTTGCTCCGCCGCCTGCGCGAGGTCATGGCGCAGCGCGAGAGTGCGCAGGCGCGCCTCGACAAGGTGGCCGTGCTGATCGCCTCGAACATGGTCGCCGAGGTGTGCTCGATTTACCTGCGCCGCCGTGACGGCTCGCTCGAGCTGTTCGCCACCGAAGGTCTAAGGCCCGAGGCCGTGCACAACACGCATCTCAAAGCCGGCGAAGGCCTGGTTGGCCTCATCGCCCTTCAGGCCGAGCCGATGCAGTTCCCTGACGCCCAGCATCACCCCGCCTTCTCCTACCGGCCGGAAACCGGCGAGGAGATCTATCACTCCTTCCTCGGCGTGCCGATCCTGCGCGGCGGGCACACCATCGGCGTGCTGACCGTGCAGAACCGCACCATGCGGCAATATTCCGACGAGGAGGTCGAGGCGCTCCAGACCACCGCCATGGTGCTCGCCGAGATGATCGCCTCGGGCGGTCTCGGCGTCACCGAGGAGGAGGTCAGCGCCGAAATCCGCCGCGAGATGGCCGGGCGGTTCACCGGGCTTCCCATCTCCGAAGGCGTGGCGCTCGGCCATGTCGTACTGCACGAGCCGCGCATCGTGGTTACCCGTCTGATCGCCGAGGACGTCGAGCTCGAGCGGCGGCGCCTGTCTCAGGCCATCGAGGAGCTGACCGGTGCCATCGACAGCATGCTCGAGCGCGGCGATCTCGCCCGCGCCGGCGAGCATCGCGAGGTGCTCGAAGCTTTCCGCATGTTCGCTCACGATCACGGCTGGCGCCGCCGCCTCGACGAGGCCCTGCTCACCGGCCTCACCGCGGAGGCCGCCGTGCAGCGCGTGCGCAATGACACCAGAGCGCGGATGCTGCGCCAGACTGACCAGCACGCTCGCGAGCGGCTGCACGACATCGACGATCTGTCGAATCGCCTGCTCATTCTGTTGTCAGGCGGCGCCGGCACTGCGGCCGCCGGCAACCTGCCGCAAGACACGATCCTGATCGCCCGCACCATGGGCCCTGCCGAGCTGCTCGACTATGACCGTCAGCGCCTGCGCGGCCTCGTGCTGGAGGAGGGGGGCGCGGCAAGTCATGTCGCCATCGTGGCGCGCGCACTCGGCATTGCCGCCATCAGCCAGGTCTCGGGCGTACTCGAGACGGTCGAAGCGGGAGATGCAGCGATCGTCGATGCAGAGGGCGGCGAGCTGCATATTAGGCCGACGCAAGAGGTCGTCTCGGCCTACGCCGACAAGGTGAGGTTTAGGGCAAGACGCCAGGCGCAATATGCGGCCTTGCGCACGGTGCCCTCGGTCACGCTCGACAGCGAGCGCGTGGCGATCCAGATCAACGCTGGCCTCCTGTTCGACCTGCCTCATCTCGATCAGTCCGGTGCGGAGGGCATCGGCCTCTTCCGCACCGAGCTGCAATTCATGATCTCCGCGACCTTCCCGCGGCTCGAGCAGCAGACGCGCCTTTATAAGGCCATCCTCGACGCTGCCGGAGACCGCCCGGTCGTGTTCCGCTCGCTCGACGTGGGCGGCGACAAGGTGCTCCCCTATTTCCGCGGCTCCAAGGAGGAGAACCCTGCCATCGGTTGGCGCGCGATCCGCATGGCGCTCGACCGGCCCGCGCTCTTCCGCACGCAAGTGAGGGCGCTGCTCCGCGCCGCCCAAGGCCGCGAGCTTCGCATCATGCTGCCGATGATCGCCGACGTTTCCGAGTTCGAGGCGGCGCGCGCGCTCATCGATCGCGAGGTCAGGATCCTGTTGCGGCACGGGCGGCCTGAGCCGAAGCGGCTCATGATCGGCGCCATGATCGAGGTGCCGGCTCTGCTCTGGCAGCTCGACCGCCTGTTGCCCTTGGCCGATTTCGCCTCGGTCGGCTCCAACGACCTGATGCAATTCCTGTTCGCCGCCGACCGCGGCAATATGCGCGTCGCCGAGCGCTTCGATCCGCTCAATCCTGCGGCACTCAAGGCGCTCGGCCAGATCGTTCAAGCCGCGAATAGGCACAGGGTGCCGCTCACGCTGTGTGGCGAGATGGCGGGAAAGCCGCTCGAGGCCATGGCCTTGATCGGGCTTGGCTTCCGCTCGATCTCCATGGCACCGGCCTCGGTCGGGCCGGTCAAGGCCATGATCCTCTCGCTCGATGCCGGCAACTTGAAAGAGCGGTTGGATGAGCTGCTAGCGAGCAAGGACACCTCGCTGCGCGAGGATCTCAAGCGCTTCGCGGCCGAAAAGGGCGTGCAGATTTAAGGCGATGAGAGGTGCCCAGGCCACATATCCATGTGCTAGTCTCGCCGAGCCTTGCAAACTCCATGCTGTTGGGCTTGTGTTAGTGGAGAATAGCGAGAGATGGGATCGGCGTTGTGATGCCGCCCAGGCCGCGCCTCGTGCCGGCAAGCCCACAGCCGGACGCCGCCGAGCGGCGCCTGCATGTTCAGGGATAGAAGAAATGCCAGCCGGCTATGATGCTGAGGTGGCGGAGTTGTTTCGGGACCTGAGAGCCGCAAGCGCTCTTTCCGAAGCGGACCTCGCAGCGAGATTAGGCACGCGGGCCGACGTGGTGCAGGCGCTCGAGCAGGGCGCGCTTTATGCGCTGCCACCTTGGGCCGAGACCTGCCGCGTGGTGAATGCCTATGGCGCGCTGCTCAATCTCGACGTCCGTCCTCTGCTCCGGCGTATCTATGCCCAGCTTGAGGCAGGGATCGTCGAGTTGAGGCCGAAGGCCATGCCCGACGTTCCAGTGATGATGCCCCCCGACAATTCCGATTTTGCCTTCAGGCCCGGCACTCAGGCGGCGCCATCGGGCAGGTCGCCACTCGATATCGAATGGACGCCCGATCCCGTTCCGGCCCGGCCGCAGAGTCCGCCTCCACCTCAGCCGGCGCAAAAGCCGCAGGCTCCCCAAGCGCCCTGGCAAAATGCTTCTCCGGTGCCGCAAGCGAGGCCGCGAGGGCCTTCGGCTCCCGCACCTCAGGCGCCCTGGGCCGGCGGAGCGCCGCAACGTCCGGCGGGACCGGCGCCGCAGCAGGCCGAGCGGCGTCCTGAGCAGAGGCCACCGCAAGCGCCGCAGGGGCAACCCGCTCAGGGCCGACCCCCTCAGGGGCAGGCCCCGCAAGGGCAAGTCCCTCAGGGACAACCGCTGCAGCGGCCGGCCCAGCCGCAAGCCCGGGAACCCGCTCCGCCTCGACCGCCCAAACCGCGTGCCGAGTTTGCTCCCCCACCTCCGACTCCCCCTCCTGCCGCGCCTTCAGCCGCCATACCCATAGCGGAGCCTGCAGCGATCGAAGAGAGGCCCAAGCGGAAGTCTGCGCTCTTGAAATGGGGCGTGATCGTCCTTCTTATCGCCATCATGGCCTTCGGCGCGTGGCTCGTGCTGCACAGCATGACCGGCCCGTCAAGCGTCAAGTCTCCTACCACCGGCTCGCAACCTCTCGACCCTGACGACCCGAGGAGCCGTAAGGCCGACAAGCTGCAAGGCCCGTCTTAGCGCGGCCCTAGGCCAAGTCTTCCTCGCCATTCCGGTTTCCTGTTTAGCCTAGACCATGACCACGATTCCCGCCGAGAGACTCGATAGACTCGTCGCCCGTTGGCTGACCGTGCAAGGCACGCTCGCCCAGGGCGCCGATCAGGAGAGCTATGTCCGCCTCTCGCGCGAGTTCGCCGAGCTCGATCCGATCGTCGCCACCATCACCGCGTTGCGCAAGGCGATCTGCGAGCGCGACGATCTCAAGCAACTGATCGACGATCCCACCTCTCATCCCGACATGACGAGCCTCGCGGAGCAGGAGCTCGGTGTCCTCGATCCAAAGATCGACGAACTCGAGCATCGCTTGAAGGTGCAATTGCTGCCCAAGGACGCCGCCGACGAGAAGAGCGCGATCCTCGAAGTGCGTGCCGGCACCGGCGGCGAGGAGGCGGCGCTGTTCGCCGGCGATCTGTTCCGCATGTATCAGCGCTACGCCGACCGTATGGGCTGGAAGGTGAATGTGCTATCGGCGAGCGAGTCGGCGACCGGCGGCTACAAGGAGATCATCGCCAATATCACCGGCAAAGGCGTGTTCGCCCGGCTCAAATTCGAGTCAGGCGTGCATCGCGTGCAGCGCGTGCCCGAGACCGAGGCGCAAGGGCGCATTCATACCTCGGCCGCGACCGTTGCCGTGCTGCCCGAGGCCGAGGAGGTCGACATCAAGATCGACGACAAGGATCTCCGCATTGACGTGTTCCGCGCGAGCGGCCCGGGTGGCCAGTCAGTCAACACCACTGACAGTGCGGTTAGGATCACGCATCTCCCGACCGGCCTCGTGGTGAGCCAGCAGGATGAGAAGTCGCAGCACAAGAACAAGGCGAAGGCGATGAAGGTGCTGCGCGCCAGGCTATATGAGCTTGAGCGATCGAAGCTCGATGCCGAGCGCGCCCAGAATCGCCGCAGCCAGATCGGCACCGGCGACCGCTCCGAGCGCATCCGCACCTATAACTACCCGCAAGGGCGCGTCACCGACCATCGCATCGGCCTCACCACGCACCAGCTACCCTATGTGCTCGAAGGGGGTCCTGCGCTCGATGAGATCATCGATGCGCTGATCACCGAACATCAGACGAGCCAGCTCGCGGCCCTACAGGAGGAGGCCCATGCGTGACATAAGCGGCCTGACCTTGAGCAAGGCCTTCGCAGAGACTGCTGGGCTGTTGAGAGAAGCGAGCATTGACACGCCCGAGCTCGATGCGCGGCTTCTTCTCTGCCACGCCGCGGGGCTTGCGCATGAAGCCACTATCACCAGGGCCCGCGATGCGCTCTGGCCTGATGCCGCCGCGCGGCTCGAAGCATCGATCGCGCGCAGGCTTAAGCGCGAGCCGGTCTCCCGCATCGTCGGCCTACGCGAATTCTACGGCCGCGCATTCCTGGTCGATCGGCACACGCTCGACCCGCGCCCCGATACGGAGACACTGATCGAAGCAGCGCTCGACCTGGTCGAGCGGCACGGCTTGCGCAATCAGCCCCTCAAGCTGCTCGATCTCGGCACCGGCACCGGCTGCATCCTCATTACGCTTTTGGCGGAGCTGCCCGAGGCGCGGGGGCTCGGCACCGAAATCAGCGGCGCGGCGCTTGAGCTCGCGGCAGCCAACGCGCGACGGCTCGGCGTGGCCGATCGCGCAGGCTTCGTCTCCAGCGATTGGCTCGATGGGACCGAGGGTAGATTCGACCTCGTCCTCTCGAATCCGCCTTACATCCCTTCTGCCCAAATCGCAGGTCTTTCGCCAGAGGTCGCCGAGCACGATCCGCGTCTTGCGCTCGACGGCGGCCCTGACGGGCTTGATGCCTATCGGCGTATCGCCGCCCGCGCCGGCCAGGTTCTCGCGCCAAATGGCAGAATTCTCGTCGAGATTGGCTCCGAGCAGGCCGAGGCGGTCGTTGAGATCTTCAACAAGGCCGGCCTCAGCCTTGATGGGACGCGAGCGGTCAAGCACGACCTCGCCGGAAGACCCCGCGTGGTCATGGCGGAGGCGCCCAAAACCGGGCGAGCAGAGGGTCGCAGCCCAAAAAAGGCACTTGGAAAATCGCCATGTTCGGATTAAGTTCGTGGTCAGCGAATTGAAATTCTCGGCATGGACGCCCCAAGGCGCCGGCCGGTTGCAATGGCAACAGAGCGGATTTCTCGTGAACCTCGTTTGACAGGCGGCGTGCCTCTCGGGACGTTCAGGAGCAGCTCAACCGCCCATCAGATTGAGGTTGTCTGGCGCTAGCTCTGAGATCGTAGGACGCGTGGCGCCAGAGTTTCGACTCAAACAAGGCAGCGAAAAGCGCGAAGTAGGACGACTGCTGGGTGGTCCGGCGTTTCCAGACGGTGAGCCTGCTAAAGGCTTGGGGCCCAGCCGTGAATTTGAGTGAGCAGGGAGAAGGGACGCGGCAATCGCCGCTTATCAGGTGAATAGAAGCCCATGAGGCAAGGACAACAGAATCGCAGGGGCCGCGGCCGCGGTCGCAAGCCCCAAAATCCATTGGCGCGGAACTACGAATCGAACGGCCCCGATGTGAAGATCAGGGGCACCGCGGCGCATATCGCCGAGAAATACATGTCGCTCGCGCGCGACGCGCTCGCATCAGGCGACATGGTGACCGCCGAGAGCTATCTCCAGCACGCCGAGCACTACAACCGCATCATCATGGCGGCGCAGTCGCAGATGGGCGGACATCAGGGTCATCAGGGCGAAGGGCCCAACGGCGGCGGCTTCCGCCCGCGCTGGAGCCCGGAAGCATCAGATGACGAAGGCGGCGAGTTCGACGGCGTCGAGGGCGGCGGAGACATCCGCGCCGGCGGCGGTGGCGGCGATTTCCGCCAGAGCGGCGGGGAGATGCGCCAGGGCGGCGGAGGGCAGGACCGCGAGCGCCAGGAAGGCAATCGCGAGCACCATGGCGGCGGCCGCGAGCATGGCCGGCGTCACGGCGGCAACGGCAGCGAGGCCGGCCGCGAGCGCGATGCCAACGGCTCGGACCAAGGCGAGGGGCATCAGCCCGACGAAACCACCCCCGACCCGGTGAGCTAGGCTCGTTTAGCTTTTTCCATTCTCATGCTGAGGAGCGCTGCGAAGCAGCGCGTCTCGAAGCACCGGCATTGTCATGCCCGCGCAAGCGGGCATCCAGTAACACCGACCTCACTTTGCTGGAGATGCTCACGCCGAGCTGGTGCCTCATGCTGAGGAGCGCCCGAAGGGCGCGTCTCGAAGCACCAGCATTGTCATGCCCGCGAAAGCGGGCATCCAGTACCCACCGACTTATTTCTTTCGTGAGCTCCCTCGAAAGCTCATTCCTCGCCACTGCCGGGGGTGTGGCGCAAACCCCGACAAGCCCCAGGCAAAAAGCCGCCACGCATCGCCTGAGCTGTGACACACTCGGCCGACTCTTACTTGCCGCAATGCGGGTTGCCGAGTTCCTTGATGACCCCACAGAAAACTAAAGGCAGGACCAGCGTGCGCAGCCTCGAAGACACCACCCTGTTGCTGCTCGTTGTCCTCGTATCGCTGGCCTTCGCCTGGAATCCTGTGGCCGTTCTTCGGGGCGGTTCTGTGGGTGGCCGTGCTGGCGATCGTGTTTGCGCCGCTCCATGTGCGGCTTTTGCGCTTCATGCCGAAGCGTCAGAACCTCCCCGCGCTCGCCACGGTCCTGATTATCTTGGCCTTGGTCATCGTGCCGCTGACGCTGATCGCAGCCTCCTTGGTGCAAGAAGCCGCCAACTTTCATGAGAGCATGCAGGCGGGCACGTGGAATCTCGGCGACTTCTTCAAGCAGTTCCTTGCCGTCTTGCCGTCCTGGGCAATCGACCTCCTGGATCGCCTCGGGCTCAAGGACCTCGCCGCGGTGCAAGCGAAGCTGTCCGATGCTCTCATCAAGGGCAGCACGTTCTTTGCCTCAGAGGCGCTGGATATCGGGCTTGGCACGATCAACTTCCTCGTCAGCTTCGGCATCATGCTGTACCTGCTGTTCTTCTTTGTGCGCGACGGCGAGGGGCTGGCGAGGCGCATTACCCATGCCATTCCGCTCCGCCGAAGCAGCAGAATGCCCTCGTCGGCAAATCGACCGCCGTCATCCGCGCCACCTTCAAGGGCAACCTGCTGGTGGCCGCGGTGCAAGGCGCTCTCGGCGGCCTGAGCTTCTGGTTCTTGGGGATCTCCGCGCCGGTGTTATGGGCCGTGGTGATGGCCCTTTGCTCTTTGCTGCCCGCCGTCGGCGCGGCCATCGTCTGGTTCCCGGTGGCTGTCTATTTCTCGCGACGGGCGCCGTCTGGTAGGGGGTGGTGCTCCTGGCCTATGGCGTCTTTGTGATGGGCTTGGTGGACAACCCTGCTGCGCCCGCGTCTCGTCGGCAAAGACACCGAGATGCCGGGACTACCTCGTGCTGCTTTCCA
>Ga0310810_10006971_pt1 | contig 12829 bp, 20 predicted proteins | sample NCmetagenome_FD_207641 | JGI IMG/M metagenome (GOLD analysis project Ga0310810, IMG submission 207641) | Soil microbial communities from experimental microcosm in Duke University, North Carolina, United States - NC | ecosystem: Engineered > Artificial ecosystem > Soil microcosm > Unclassified ... | reverse complement strand
GTCCTGGAGACGCTTTTTGAGACGCCAAGCGGCACTGCCGTGCTGGTAGACCTGATGCCGGTCGCGTCGGAAGAATACAAGCGGCGCACGACACTGCCCGACCACGAGATCTTGCGGCAAATAGAGTGCGCCCGAGGCGAAGTTCAAATCGCAGTCGATTTTCAGCCACGCTCCGGGTATGGATTGTCGCCGGTGAAGATCAGGAGCGCTGGCAAGCTAGGGCTGCGGATGGAGGTCGGACGTGGTGTGTACTGGTTACGCGGTACACATCCGGTAAATGCCGCCCGCGATGCGTTGCGTGCAGAATTTCGGCTTCGCGCAGGTGAAAGAGCGCAATTCTCGCTCTCGTATACGGAAGATGCGCCCGCCGTGCTCCCCTGTCTCGGAGAAAAGGCCGCGGAACGCATCCGGACTTCACAACTATGGTGGCAGCAATGGGCGGCGCGTGCCAAGTACGAGGGCCCGTACCCGGAGGCAGTGATTCGCAGCGCTTTGATCCTGAAGCTGCTCACATATGCTCCGTCGGGGGCCGTTATCGCGGCGGCAACTTCGTCCTTACCGGAACGCATCGGTGCCGGTCTGAACTGGGATTACCGCTATTGTTGGCTCCGTGACGCATCGCTAACGGTTCGCGCCCTGATCGGCCTTGGTTACTGGGAAGAGGCACATGCGTTTCTGAGCTGGATGCTGCATGCTACCCGGCTCACCCAACCGGAACTACGCATCGTTTACACCGTATTCGGCGAGACTGCGCCCCAAGAACGCGAACTACACCACCTGCGAGGATTTCTTGATTCCCGTCCCGTCCGAATCGGAAATGAGGCGCGAAGCCAGTTGCAACTGGACGTCTATGGGGAGGTGATTGATGCTGCCGCACAGTTCGCATTTCATGGGCACCGCTTTGATCGCATTACGCAGCGGGTGCTGGTGAATATCGGCAAGTTCGTGGTGGAGAATTGGCGGCGCGCGGACGAGGGAATTTGGGAGCCTCGTAGCGGACGACAGCACCATACGCATTCCCGTCTTCTGTGTTGGACGGCTCTAGATCGCTTACAGAAACTGTCGAGCGAAGGCCTTCTCGAACATGCTCCGGCACAGCAGTTTGCGGAGGAGCGCGAAGCCATACGAAAGAATATTTGCGATCAGGGTTGGAATTCAGACTTGCGATGTTACGTTAGCACGCTCGGCGGCCATGAGCTTGACGCAAGCCTGCTCCTCCTCAGTTGGTATGGATTTGAGAGCGCCGGTTGTGAACGAATGCAGCGGACCTACTCCGCAATTCATGCAGCGTTACGCGCTGGACCAGGGTTGCTGTACCGCTACCAAAGGGAGCCGCCAGAAGGCGCGTTCGGGATTTGCAGCTTCTGGGAAGCGGAGTATCTGGCACTCGGAGGCGGCTCTGCGCAAGACAGCCGTGCGACATTTGAACAATTGCTGCGCTATGCGAATGATCTCGGATTGTACGCGGAAGAGGTCGATCCTGGCTCCGGCGATGCGCTTGGCAACTACCCCCAAGCATTTACACATGTGGGCCTAATCAACGCGGCTCTGTCGCTACAGGAGCGTGAGCAGGGCGTCCAGCAACTGGCCCACCGTAAGCAATCTGCGGGGCCAGCCATCGGTGAGCAAGCAGGCGATAGATATGCATGAGTTGGTGAACTGGGGTGGTTGGCTGTTCTGGGGATTCGTATCGACCCTGATCCTCACAACTGTTCTAGCAGGATCGCAGGGCCTTGGATTTACGAGAATGAATCTTCCCTACATGCTTGGAACGATGTTTACGCCGGATCGGGATCGTGCGCCGCTATATGGATTTGGTCTTCATCTGATCGCGGGATGGCTTTTTTCTCTACTGTATGTATTGGCTTTCGGATTCCTAGGTGATGTCAGTTGGTGGAGCGGCACGCTCATTGGCATCGCCCATGGGTTGTTTGTGCTCGTCGTCGGAGTGTCGCTGCTGCCCGGGATTCATCCTCGTATGGCGAGCGAACATCAGGGGCCGAGCGCAACGCGCGAATTGGAACCTCCCGGATTTCTCGCACTGAATTACGGATTTCGAACACCGTTGTCGGTTTTGCTTTCTCATGCAATTTTCGGGGCAATGCTCGGTGCTTTTTACAGGCTGCCGCGGTAGGCTAATCCACGCACCAAATGAGGTCGAATTTTACTTCCCGAGCGCGGAAATCAAATTTCGCGCGGCTGCAAATCACTCCTTGCTCTTCTACAATGCTCTCGCGGGTGGATCGGCGCACGGCAGCTCCTGCAATCGCGGCATAGCGGTGAGATGAATCTTGTACGGATACTCGTCGAGCGTGACCAACAGCACAAAAAGCCCAGCACTGCCCGAAGGGCTCAGAGACTTGTACGATGGGGATTTGCATTTTCCAGCCAGCTCCCGCTCAGCGGCCTTACGTGATCGGAAATTTCGTTTGCACTCTCGATGGAGTGGTGAGCTTCAAGACCAAGGACTATGCTGGCGGCTCGACCATCAGTGGTTTTGATCCAGCAGACTGATCATGGGTCTGTTGCGGGCGTCTGTTGATGCCATCATCGTTGGAGCTCGTACTGTTCACGATGTAAGTCCGGATGGACTATGGGTTCCCGAATACACGTACCCCGATGCCAAGGATTTTGTACAGACATTACAGGGTGGACGTGCTGCACAAGCCGGAGTACCCGCTCGTTGTCATTGTCAGTGGCAGCGGCAGGTTGGAACTGTAGCGAGCAGTTTTTAGAGCGCCCCAAGTACCCCACCGTCATTATTATCACCATGGCTGGCCGCACTCAACTCGCCAAAGTGGCAGGTGCCGCATCAGCATCTGTCGAAATCCGCGCGCTCAAGGCCGAAGACAGCGGCATCGATCCGGCAGTCATGGTGCAATTCCTGCGTTCAGAGCTTGGAGTACACATCCTGCCGCACGAAGAAGGCCCAACGCTCTTTGGTCAATTTTTAGCAGCCAACGTCAGAAAAAGCTCATCCACAGTGCTTTCGCCCCAAATCGCTGGCCGTGCGGCCCACACAGTTCGGCCGGGAATTGTTCAGGGCGTAGAGTTCGTCCCGAACACCGCGCCGTGGCTTCAGCTTCTGAGAAGCAAAAAGCGGACCACCTGTATTTGCGTTACCGGCGCGGCGCAACTTGAGTGATTTAGCCGATGTGCATGGCAGCTCGCAGCGATCAGTTGCTGAAAGTTGTAGGGCGCATCTTCCCGCGCGAAGTCGGTAACCCGATAGGGTGCCGCTGAAAAAGGCGATATACGCCGCGACCGCGGCAGATCTCGCCCAAAGGAGCCTTTGACGCGACAAATAGAAGCGGCCTCTTCCCCCGAGGACCGGACGCGCACTGGTTGGCAGTCAAAGAGGCCAGCAGCCCTCTTTGGCGCCACAAGGGTCTAAGCCATGTATCAGATCCCTATTAAGAGCAACAATATATTACTCAGCGACTCCGATGCCTTTGCCATGATTAATCCGCTGCAGCCAGTTTTCCTGCGCGTGCGAGACGACAAACGCGCCGAAGAATGTCCTTTGCCGGATACGTTCAGGTCCTCTATGTAGCTCGTGTGGGGCTGTCAGTCTGTGCTGGCATGCACCTCGAAAGGCGAATTTCTGAGCCTTCGATAAACTCAATACGCTCGATCCATTTGACCATCTTATAGCCAAGCTGGTTCTCGACTCGCAGCCGCAGGGGTGCTCCGTACACCTGCCGAAGCCGTTGTCCGTTCATCCGCGAGGCCAGAAGGCATTGCGCCATGAGCACATTCTCCAAGCTTTGTGTGTCGTAATAGGGGCCACTGTAGAGCGCTTCGCCAAAGGAAAAAAGGCGACGACCCTGGCTTCCGGTTTAGACTGCACCAAATCGATGAGCGCCTTCATGGGAATGCCGCCCCACCTGGCGATTCCGCTCCATCCCTGGATGCAATGATGCATGGTAATGTGTTCAGTCTCACCCAACTTCTCCAGGTCAGCCAGAGAAAGCTCGACCGGCCTTTCGACAAAGCCTCCCACCTTGAGCCGGAAAGTTTCGAAGCCGGCTTCCGCCAGACGCTTCCAATCGTCCCGGATCGGCACTTTCCTGTTGGGCCAGAAGCAGTCCGAGATGTCCTCCTCAGCATACTTCTGCTGCGGAGTCAGGCGATTCAAGGTAAGAAGCTGCATCGGGTAAGTCACGGACTTGAGCGCATGCTGCAATCCGCGCGGGTGGTTCCATGAGATGTAGTGCGCCACGATCCACGAAAGGACAACCCACGTATTCCATGCCTGTAAGAGGACGAGGGGCGAAGTTGGCAAAATACGTCGCCACTGCTCAGTATCGAAGAGCATGATGACGAAGAGAATGGCGGTGATGATGAAGCCTTGGACGTCGATAAAGTGCCAAACCCGCGCAATACCAATTGTGTGTCGGTAGCCCGGCGTCCCGACTAATGGCGAAATATAACGGGCGTCGTCTTTCGCGGTCCATATGCGATCGCGTGGGACTTTTAGCGGTGTAAGCCCGATCCATTCGCTCCCCGGCGTGCAGCCATCGTTGAAATACAAACGAGGATGATCCATCAGGATGGACAGACCGCTGCGAATCAGCATCATCACAAAAAACAAATTGAAGAAGGGGCAGTAACGAACCCAAACCGGAAACCCGTGCGGCCCTGCGAAGTTGTCAGGATATATCTGAGGAAGAGCTGGAACATGAGCAGCCCGGCCACGGCGACTTCGATCCAAGACGCCGCGATTACAGAGAGGATCGCGATACCGATTCCGATCAGGCTGGAAGGTCGAATCCAGATACGAAATCGGCGATCAGGCGGACAGTGGACGGCTCTGTGAGCCGGATCGAACGAGATCAATATTGCCTCCGCGAACCACCGGTCAAGCTTTAAAAAGCGGACCGCTTGGCTCTCGGCGTGGGCGGCTGGCACACGCCCGAGAAGACAAAGAGAGCACCCAGTCCATGATCCGAAAACAACCGCGTAAAGCCACGGACTGAATTCGTCGCCGCAAACAACGACAGCTACGACGGTCTGCAGACCACTATGCTGACCGTCTCAGCGTGCTCTGATAATCAGCCACAAATTTCTGAATGCCCTTGCTTGTGAGTTCTTGTGCAGGGTCAAAGGTGTCCCATGGAACGTTCAGGTCCACTTTTCTGTATGGGATCGGTTTCAGGGGGTTGCCCCTAGCGTCGACCGCTTTGTACGTGAAATTCCGATCCGGCAGAGGAAAACCTGCTGCTGCCCATTCCTGTAAGACCTTACTCGGCACGGTGGCCAGCTCAGCATCCAGGAAGAAAGAGCAAAGCAAATGGCTGATGGAACGTATGCTTGCGGCCAAGACATGCACATGGCCATCGCTGCCTTCGTACATTTTCTTGATATTTCGGACAAGGTCCATGCCGTCTTCGCCTTGATCGTCGAGCCGGCCGACAAACGGTGATACATACACCGGCTCCTTCGATCCCCGTGTCGCGGCATATACTGCAGCGGCTTGATCCTGCGAAAAGCACAGTGTCATATTGACCCGAATACCCTGTTGCACCGACATTTCTGCAGCGCGCAAACCCTCGTGGGTGCACGGATATTTCACATAGGCATTGGGAATCCAGGTGAACATTTCCTGGCCCTGGGCAAGCATCTCCTCGGCACGGCTACTCAGATCTGCGAATACCTCAATGGAGACCCCAGCAGCTCCCACGAGTGGCGAGATGCTTTGCACAATCTTCTTGTATGCGTCTTTCTCTTCTTGCTCACTCAATTGGGGGCCAGATGCGACGCGTCTTTGAATGTCCGGGTTTTTTGCGATCAGAGAGGGACTAGTGGTCTGCCCATCAACGAACCCGATCAAGCCCTTAATCCGGAGGGTTTCCTCGGGATCTCCACCGTCTACAAGAAGTTTTGTCTTAGGCTTATTTGTCAGCATGCGATGCACCTCCAAGAAATCCTTCCTTCTTGTTCGACCCGAGCTCGATCGTCCCGCTGGCAAGGACAAACTTCAGTATCCGGCAAAATCTTCCGTTCGGATGTCGTCTTCGTCAACGCCCCCGCCCACAAGCATCTCCCTCATACCGGCAACCATGGCGGGCGGTCCGGCACTGTAATAGATGGGGCCCTGCAGTGTTGCCAAATACCTGGACAGCATATCTTGGTCTATCGGGGCTGTCTCGCCTTTCCATTCCTTCTTGGATTTCGACATTTCTGTCATGGTGCAGATCAAGTGGAAGTTGGGATTGGTCTTCTCCAAGTTCTGCAGAGTGTCCAGGAAAGGTGCGTCTTCAGGCCGCCGATTGGAATAGAAAAGATACAACTTGTGCGGGAGGCGGTCGTGATGGGCTTGCCGCACGATACTGAGAAAAGGTGTGACTCCAATTCCGCCCGCGAGGAACACGGCCGGCTTGCCACGATTCTTGTGTAGGGTAAAGGAACCCGCAGCGGAGCTTATTTTCACTTCCGTGGCCAGCGGCGCTCCCTTCAACGAGCGCTTGAAAGCAGTCTCGCGCATCCGGGTGGTGAAGACTAACTCGTTTTCGAACGGAGGACTCGCGATGGAAAAAGTGCGTGTGTTTCCTTCGGCATCAGTTTCTGGCGGGTCGACGAGCGTCACATCGGCGAACTGCCCTGCTTTGAACTTGAATCCGGATGGTTTCTCGAAGTGAAAGGCCATCGTACCTTCCGCAACTTCTTCGCGACGCACCAGTTTGGACGTTTGACCCGCCATTAGGACCGCTTCGGTTGCGATGGCCACCTCCTTAACAGAGTGCGTAAACGGTGCAGCGGTTACAGCCACATGCGCCAATTCCCGCAGCAGGTCTCTCACGGGCGGGTTCATGAAAAACGTCTAGCTGCCATGGCTGGCTTTCCTTGCGGCACCGGACGGGTTGACCGGAGCGTCAGGGGCACCACCTTCATCATCCATTCGCGACACCGCTTCTTCGTCTAACTGTCGCTGAGTAGATGAAAAGGATTCTGAGGCGTCACTCTTCTCTCTTCGCCAAGAGATGGTTAACAGCAAGGCACTCTCCTCCAGCGCTTCGACGTCGTGCAGAACGCCGCAGTCCAGCACCAACAAATGGCCAGCCGAGATGTTCACTTTCCGATCGGCCAAATGTATACAGACCTGCCCCTTCAACTGTTGAATGGAGATCCGTCCCTCTGCTCTATGCTGACGCATTCGTGTGCCGCTCCTCATCAGAATTAGAACGATTCGGAAATCTGGATATTTCGCGAGCGTTTTGGAACTCCTCCCAGTCTCCCGCTGCCAGGAGTCTTCTCGCCGCAGTTGCTGCAGCTCTCGTTCGAGGTCGATTTGTAGCAGAGGTTCCGCCAACCCGGGTAATCGATTCAATGCTTCGATTCCGTCGCCGGGATGGCAAGTGCTGCGAGTCGTAGCCATGATGAGCACCTTCCTTCTGTGAGTCTCCGACGCGACTACGTCCAGGCCACTGAGCTCGAATTACGGGGCGCACAGGGCATTTCTGAAACCTCGGGAGACCCAGAAGACTATGATCGACGATATGTCGCAACAAAACTGCTCAACATTGCACAGCCACTCGGTATCTCAGGTTCCGGCATTCCGCCAAAGGGGCTCGGGACAAGCCAGTTAAAGGTCAAGGCGCCCGAACACTCTGAATCGAGCGACGAGTATTAGCCCCACTGCCACCGCATGCTCGCCGCAGAGTTTTCCATTTTCGAGCCTCGTCTTGCAATATCACAAACAGCTTCGATTGATGGGTGCGAGAGAGAAAATGCTCGTCGAGGATGTCGATGCCACAAGGGCCGCTTTCGACGTCGGATATGAGAGCACGAGTCAGTTCACCCGCGAATACAAACGCCTCTTCGATCAACCGCCGATCCGGGATGTAAAAGCGCAACGACTCGCCAGCTGAGGTTCACCGACATTGTGAGCTGCATCCCTTATCGCGCAGATGCGCGATCGTGCCTGTGAGGTCAGTAAACAGCAGCTACGAAGGAAGCTACAGTCTGAATTGATCCAGTATCCTACACAAATCTGATTTGGCGAACGAGGTGATCCGCCATGACTGCATTTGCCGGATAGGAGAACTTTTACGTAACCGTGGGGTCGTCGGCTGCGCCCTCATTGGATTGCAGTTCGTCAAGCTGTTCTGCTGCTCTCCGCAATCGCCAGCGCTCCGTGGCACGGACTCACGAACGCCGCGATTCTTTGGGGGGACTGGGCCTCATTGGAATGGTGTACGAGCTCATCGTGGCTCGGCGTATGCGAATGCAAAGCCGATTGTCGTGGCGCGGCTTAATTTACGGGCTTGCGCGAATGGTGACCGCTTACATGTTCTTCAAACTGCTTGGTCAACGCCCGCATCATGTCGTGAGGATTACCAATCTCGGCTTTCGTACGAAAAAGTGCGGAGCATTCCGGGCATCTTGCTGCCACTGCAGAGCTGCCAATGTGTTCGGTAATAATCAATCTTGATCTTGTCATGCTTACAGCTTGACAGACTTCTTGTAACATTTCTGTTCTAAATTGAACTCTAATTCATTTTAGTTTGTGAGAGCATCGCTGTATGCCTAAAAAGAAAGTTGTCGAAGCATCAAGCGTGGCAACACTTTCTCGGCCCAAGAAAGAAATGGCTGAGCCACGTGTGGCGAAATCCGCCCAGCAGAAGACGTGAACCGAGCGCTCAGAACACCCCATTCAAAGATGGTGGAGCGTCGCGCGCGTCGCCGGGAAGCGTTGTCAGGGACGCCCCAAGATGTCCATTATGCTCGAAATCTACACGGTGCCGATTCCCGACGACCAGCGGGCAACAGTCGAGCGATTTTCGGTTTTGATGCCAGATTGATGGCAAGAACCGTCGAAACTCGGAGACGGGCCGCCGGTCGGTTCCCGGCAGATTCAATAAGTTGGATGGTAGGCACGTGCGGATTCGAACCCCAAACCTCTACCGCGTCAAGGAATTGATCTTTAGCACAAAGCGCTTTATCTGGTCGATATCCTCAGGGTGGCTGAGGGTGCCCAGCACGTCTTTAACCGCGACTGGGCAATTTTGAACAGTATTGCCGAGGCGGGTGAGCCAAGCTGTTAATGGCTCAAAAGAGCAGTTTCCCCGCCTGGTCGTTCGACGGCCTACCTACCCTCTTGAGAGGGCCCCACTTCGGGGCGACAGCACCGCGAAAGCAGGCCAATAATGCAGGCATTTTGGGAGAAATTAGGGGTGCTCGGACCGATCTATCGTCTGGTCGGCGAGGGTTTCAGCGATCGTGAAATTGCCGGCAGGCTACACCTTCGTGAACCCGTGGTCACCAACTGCATTGCCTGGATGTTGCACGCCTTCCAAATTACCAATCGGGCGAAGCTGGCGGAAGACGCTTTCAGCGCGGCACACCCATCGAGTGCCGATGCAAGTCGGAGAGCGGCCTGAAGCCGAGTGACAGTTTCCCGAGGCACTTCGGAGGTTTTATGGTAGCGGGAACGGTGTTGGGCGTCTTCATCTTTTTCGCGGTAATGGCGAGTTTTTTTTCGTATTTACCAACGTGCTTGATGCCCTGAACGGCAGCGGGTTCAGAAATCCGTGCGCACCCAAGGAGGGACAATGGCGGACCAAGAGTGGACTGTCAAGGAATTAACAGAGGAGCTGAAGAGGTTCCCCGTAGATGCGAAGGTTTACTACGATATGGGGCCGAACGGGCCCGAAACCATCGGGAAAGCACAATACGCGAAGACCTGGGGCGACTCCGAAGAGATGGCAGTTCTACTGGGCAGATAGGCCGGGTGCGAACGGTAAAACCAGTATCTACTTTGGGGCGGATCTAAGTTGATGGAAGCTCCCATGCTCTTAATTTCTGTGATCGTCTTGACCACTGTTGTCCTTTGGATGGCTGCGATCTTTGCGGTGCTGGAAGAAGCGAAGCAGGAGCCGCGAACCAATTACGAGATCACCGATGCTAGACCGTTGGGTGCTGGTTTGCACGCCTTCGCTGAGCAACCCCCACAATGATGAATCCGCTCTCCAATCCTGTCATGCAACTCGAGGCCCTGGCGAAAAAGCAGTCAGGCGACAAAGAAATCAACTGGGTGACCGGCCTTTTCATGGGTTTGTTTCACGCCGGCGCCGTAGTGGCGCTGTTTTTCTTCACATGGAAAGCTCTGGTCGTCGCAGTTCTCCTCTGGTGGATCTCGGGCAGCCTGGGCATTGGTATGGGTTATCACCGGCTGCTTACTCATCGCGGGTACAAGACCCCTAAGTGGGTCGAGTACTGCCTAACTGTCTGCGCCACGCTGGCTCTGGAAGGCGGACCTATCTTCTGGGTAGCCACCCACCGCATTCATCACAGTTCTCCGATCAGGATGGAGATCCACATTCTCCGCGGGATGGTAAGTGGTGGTCGCACATGGGATGGATCCTCACGGGCAAGTCCATGCATCATGACACGACGACCCTCGCCCGCTACGTCCCCGACCTCGCCAAAGACAAGTTTCACGTCTGGATCACGAAGTACCACTATGCCCCGATGATCGTGCTGGGCCTGGCGCTACTGGCGGCCGGCGGATTGCCCTTGCTGCTCTGGGGCATCTTCCTCCGCACCGTGGTTGGCCTGCACGCCACGTGGCTGGTCAACTCGGCCACCCACCTGTGGGGCTCACGTCGTTTTGCCACCCGTGACACGTCCACTAACAACTGGGTAGTCGCCCTGCTCACCTTCGGCGAGGGCTGGCACAACAATCATCACGCCTATCCCACCTCTGCCCGCCACGGTCTGAAGTGGTACGAAGTAGACGTGAATTGGTACGGCATTCGGGCGCTCCAGCTGCTCGGTCTCGCCAAACAGATCCAGCGCGCCAGTCTGGCGAAGTCGCCGCGTGAAGGAGTGTCGACTCCCCAGGGCAAGCTGATCGACGCCTACTAGCCTGCCCAGGGCCAGGAAGCGTGCGGATGAACCCCTTCAGGGCGGTGGGAAGAGAAGCAATGCAACGCGATATCAGCCGCATCCCATTTCTCTCTAACTACTTACTGATTCTTACCCAGCGTTCCGTAAGCCCTGGCTCGAGGGCCTCCTTCTCGCTGCCAACCTCAACCTTGATCTGCTTGGGCTGTGGAAATCCATGGTGTCCGCCGACGCACTTTCGCTTCATAGCGACTCACTTCCGGGCGTGCGATCTGTAATGGAGGGAATGGACAGCCTGGGGGTGCTCTTCAAAGCAGCTAGCGACATGGCAAACAGAACCAGACAGACCAAATCCAGCATCACAAAAGTATTGCGCGGAAAGCTGATGGGCAGGGCAGGGTTGAAAAGCACGCTAATTGCAAGAAACGCTGCGGCCCAAATGTACTTGCCTGCGCCAACCGACTGTACCAGAACCACAATGGCACCAGCGCAAACCACAAGAGCCGCCAGTACGGTGCGGTAATCGGCGGAAGAGCGCCAGCTCGCTGCTGCGAGTACCAGCAATGCGGCAATGGAACTCCACTTCATAATTTTCGTAAGCATAGTTGCTCCTCCATCACTTCGTGGTAGATTCAGCCTGTTGAACTGAGCAGCCAGCGAGAGCAGCCGGGGAACACCCGACTTAAGCCGGGCACAGTTGGCCATAAGTGGTTTGCGTTTCATGCTTATCTGGCTTGCCACAGGCTGCCACCTCCAACAGGTGCGCATCAGGAGACGGGATTTCTGTGTGGGGGCCGTCCCCTGGTACACCTGCAAAAAACTCCTTCTCAAGCGTTTCACTAAATTCCAGATCGGTATCGTGGGGCAAGGAGCTGAACATATGTACCTTCCTTGTTCTTGTTTGCTAAGCAAAAGTAGAGTAACCAATCTCAGCACAATTACCAGGCATTAACCTGTACGGGCACTATTTCCGGACTGCATCGGGAATTCTGAATGGATTTGACAGCGCCTTCGGCCGTAAATTTCCCCATAACCAGCGCCAGCTTACGGCTGGTTGTCGTCTGGATGGGAGTCCGATCAATCCGCTGCACGTATTCAGCCGGCCGGGTACCACCGCGGTTAACTTTCACGACAAATTTCTTTGTTTCATGGTTTTTCCTTCACGTGCTCAGAGGACAAAGAAACATGAAATGGGAGGTGTTATAAACCGCCTCCCATCTCTCACACTGGCTTACTGGTTTTACGCGGCCTTGCCGTGAGCCTTGGCTTCGAGGGTCCTCTCGCTGCCAACCTTAACCTTGATCTGCTTGGGCTTGGCTTCGGCCTTCTTAGCCAAGCGGATCTCGAGCACGCCCTTGTCATAGGTGGCCTGGACGTTCTCGGTTTCCACAGAGCTGGGCAGCGTGAACGAGCGGGTGAAGCTTCCGTACTGCCGCTCGACGCGACGGAAGTTCTCCTCTTTCTCTTCCTTCTCGAACTTGCGCTCGCCACGGACGGTGAGGGTGTTGTTCTCGGTGCGGACATCAATGTCTTTTTCGTCGATGCCCGGGACTTCCATCTTCAGAGTAATGTTGTGCTCGTCTTCGTAGATATCCACCGGGGGTGCAAAGCTGGTGGTGGTCAACGCTTCTTCCGGACCTTCGGGGCTATACGACTCACGGAAAAGACGATTCATACGGTTCATGCGTTCTTGCATGGTGGAAAACTCTCGGAACGGATCCCAGCGGGTCAATAGTGTCATAGCAGTTCCTCCTTCAGAGGGAAGCTAAGAGGAAAAACTTCAGATGGGCTGACTTAGTTCAGAAGACCTGAAAGAGTAAGAAGAGGTAGCTTGCTCAATTACGATGCTAAGCTTATGTGCACCATTTGTCAAATTGCCAAGGGATTGGGTTAGTGGTGCAGCTTAAATGATTGCTTCACGGTAGAGGCTCATTTTCACCCGTTATGTCGATTGCGGCCAAAGTCAAGGGACATACCGGTC
>Ga0310810_10006970_pt1 | contig 12829 bp, 12 predicted proteins | sample NCmetagenome_FD_207641 | JGI IMG/M metagenome (GOLD analysis project Ga0310810, IMG submission 207641) | Soil microbial communities from experimental microcosm in Duke University, North Carolina, United States - NC | ecosystem: Engineered > Artificial ecosystem > Soil microcosm > Unclassified ... | reverse complement strand
TGTAAGTCAAATATTCATTGCCGAAAGTCGTAGGCTTTTGCAAATTGCCAAACTCGACTTCGATTTCGATATAGCCCTTCTTGCTTTCAACTTTGGCCTGGCCGTTTGCTGCGGGCATCAGGTCCGTGCCCGCGAAATCCAGCTTGGTGGCTCCGCCGCGATGTTTGTAATTCACGGCTTGCACGCTGCGGCTGATTACGGTGACCCGGAAGGTAGGCGTGTGGGCCATAGGCTCAACCACCAGGTTTGTTTGAGAATTAGTTTGAGTAAATGCACTCAAGCTCAGAGTAAGTCCGGCTGCTAACAAAAGCATTGTTTTCACGGTGCTCCTTCAGGCAGATGTCTGCCGTGTTACCTGGTTACCGATCTCGGTTGGCGCGATCAGCTTCAAGACTAGTTTTCAGGCTGTCCGAATCGTGTTTGCCGGAAAGGTGGTGGCAACACACGGATGAAGAATGCCGATTAGCTGGATGTGGTCGTTTTGCGGGCGTTGACTGGGTCGACCTGCAGCGACCTAAGAATGAGAGCCACGAATCGGCGGTCGCGGCCCAATTGCACACTCAGCAGAAACAAGAATGACAGGCGCCAGCTCTCGTGTCTGAGCAAGACAGCTCACATGCATAAGAATGCAGGGGACCCAAGATTGAGCGCCCTTGTTAAATCAACGAAATGTCAGTATGCCTAATCGCTTCAGCGGTGCGCGGTCATAACCACCAGCGCTGGGCGGCGGCGTGCGATAGGGATCTGGCAATACAAATTCCTGCCCACAATTCAGGCAGACCTTGTACGTCCGTTTCTGGATTGTGAACACCCGGCTCAAGTGACGGTGATGACAGCAAAACGCGAACTTAAACATGCGGAGTAGCAGTTTCATCGGTCCTGTTCTCGCCGGCGCTCGTTGCTTCCATTTCCGTCCAACCAGTTCAACAGGGTGCGAACGCTGCTGCGAGCCAGGGCAATCGAGCAGTCCGCAGCTCCGTAATAAATATTGATGCCGTCGCCATCGGCGTCCATCGTATAACCGCAGGGAAACACAACATCCTTAACATCCCCCTGACGCTCGTATTCGGCCTCTGGCCCAAAGATCCAGGAATCTCCACGCAGCAAGCACTTTTCCGGATTTTCAAGCTCGAACAATGCGAGACCCAATCTATACAAGCAGCCCGAAGGCGTGTGCCGTACTCCGTGATAGAGCACCAGCCATCCCCTATCGGTCTCGATCGGCGGCGGCGACAAACCAATCTTATTTGCATCCCACCAGGCGCCCCGGCGAGCTTCCAATATCAACCTATGCCTGCCCCAGTGACGCAGGTCGGGAGAATAGGAGATCCACATGTGCGAGCCGAGTGGAGTCATGGGTCGATGAATGAGTGCCCAATACCCGTCGATTCTTCGCGGCAACAGAGCGGAGTCCTTATCATCGGGTGACATGATCACGCCGTAACGCTCGAAACTGCGAAAGTCCCTGGTCAGAGCCAGCGAAACTCCTGGCCCACCACGCGAATACGATGTGTATGTGATTGCGTACTGCTGCAGTTCAGGCACAAACGTGATGCGAGGATCTTCGATACCCCAGAGCTCTTCGGGATATTCTTGCGGGCTCGAAAGCAAGGTTGGCTCGCTGTCAATTTCCCAGCTGTCCACGCCGTTCCGAGAGCGGGCTGCACAAAGGTGGGATATGCCGCGTCGGTCCTCAACCCGGCACAGCAGCAGGGTCGAACCATCGGTCAACAATGTTGCCCCTGCGTTAAAGACGCTGTTGATCGAGTAAGGCCAATCCTTCGCGGTCAGGATCGGATTACCGGGATGCCGAAGCAGAAGAGGTTCGTAACGAGTTGTTATGGCAACGCTCATAAGCATTTCACGCAAAACATTTCACAGTACGTTTGCTGTCTCAAGATTTTTGTTGCGGGCGATGAATAGATCTCGTCTTGATCGCGGATGATTTACTTCCCCCAGCAGGCGCATTTCGACCAATGCCATCAAGAACGCCAAAGTCGATTCTGCTCCCTGGTTTTCATTTACCCGCTCGGGGTGCAGGCCGTCTCGGCAGCCGCCAGTGCTGGGATCATACAGTGCAATTTGCAAATCATTTTTCCCCAGGAACCAGTCGAACGCGGACCAGGCCTCTTTGAGCCATCGATCCTCCCCGGTTGCGCGATAAGCCTCCAGGCATGCAGAAACCGCTCCTCCGGCTTCCACAGGTTGTTGGTCGAAGCGGGCCTTCTCGCCTCGCTTGCGATAGAAACCTTGCGAGCCGACGGGTACAAAATGATCATTCTCCGGCGAGCGCTGTACAGCAGTCAGCCAACTCAGTGCGCCGAGAGCGGCCGATACCATCAGCGTATCCGAGCTGCGACGGCCAGCAATCAGAACCGCTTGTGGCAGTCTGGCATTTGAATAGGCCAGAACATCCTCAAACCAATTCCACCCCGCAGATTGGTTCGAACCGTAGAGTTCAAGCAGTCGAGTTGCCAGGACCGATCGCGTCTGTTGTGCATCGCGGTCCCCTGGAAAGCGGTCGAGGTATTCCTGTATCCCGAGCAAGGCGAATGCCCACGCGCGGGGGCTGGTGAAGGCGACCGCCGCCGGGACGGCAGCTTCGAAAAGACGGCCTGCCGCACCTCGCAGCGCCTGATTCTTCGATCTTCCCAGGACCGTTCCCAAGGCCCACAACGAGCGGCCATGACAGTCTTCCGAGCCCGCGGCCTCGGTCCATTTGCGTTCGTAAGTCAGAAAATTCCTGAACCTTCCGCTCTCCGGATTGAACGCATGCGCTAGAAAAGCCAGGTATCGCGAAGCAAGTTTCTTGGTTCCCGCAAACTTGGTTCCTCCAAGTTGCTCGACCAGCACGGTTAAAAGCAAAGCGCGTGCGTTATCGTCTGTGGAATATCCCTCGCTGTAGTTGGGCACAGCAAAGGTCGCGTGCTGGAGCATGCCGGTCTCATCGGTCAGCCGGTGCAGGTGGTCGAGCTTAAGCAGTGGCAACTCTTCAAAACATTTTTCCGGCGAATCATTCGAGAACATCGCCCGCGGCTGCCGCATTCGGTCAGCGCGCGCTTGTTCAAAACTTGCCATGTACCCCTGTGCCACACTTTGCCAGACCATGTCCCGTGCATAGGTGTAAGCACGCTTTCGCATAGCGTGCCGTATTGCGGGAGTATCCAGGAGTTCGACTGCTTTTCGCGCAATCGCGTCCGAGTCTTGAAAAGGGACCAGCGCCCCACGGCGATCGTCCAGTAATTCGATCGCATGCCAATAGGGAGTCGAGATGATCGCCTTGCCCGCACCTAACGCGTACGCCAGCGTCCCCGAAACCACTTGGGCCTCATGACGATAGGGAGTGATATAGATATCGGCTGCGCCGATGAATGCCACCATCTCCTCAGGACTTACGAAGCGGTTGTGGAAGATCACATTCGACTCCACCCCGACTTCCTTCGCCAGGTCCTGCAAGTACGATCGATAGCGATCACCCTCGCGGCGCAGAATATGAGGGTGAGTCGCGCCCGCGACTATGTAAACCACGTTCTTGTGCTTCGCCAGGATCTGCGGCAGGGACTGAATCACATTTTCGATTCCCTTGTTCGGAGAAAGCAGGCCGAACGTCAGCAGGACCGCCTTCCCCTCGACGCCAAAGCGGTCCTTATAAAAATTCGGATCGAGGAATGGCAAATCAGGAACGCCGTGCGGAACGATGTCGATCTTGCTGTCCGGCACCTTGAAGATTTCTTGCAGAAACTGGGATGAGAGCTGACTCATCACGATCAGACGATCTGATATTGCCGCGATTTCTTCCATCACCAGCCGTTGATCGGGATTCGGTTCCCGAAGCACAGTATGAAGAGTAGTTATGACCGGCATCTTGAGCCGACGAAGCAGACTCAAGATGTGACCACCAGCCGGTCCCCCGAAGATTCCGTACTCGTGCTGCAGGCATGCCAAGTCAAAATTGGTGAAATTCAGAAAGTCAGCCGCTTGCTCGTACGACGATAGATCGTCCTGCTGAAGGGCGAGTCTCACCCTTGCAGGGTATGCGTAGCCCGATTCCGTATCGTTCACCGGCACCGCCGACAGTCGTGCTGCGCCATACTCCCCGCAAATTGCTTCGCACAAATCAGTAGTAAAGGTGGCGATGCCGCACTGGCGGGGAAGGTAATTGCCGATAACGGCGATCCGACTCGGCAGCCCGGCACGAGGGCGCGGGCGAATCGGTGCGGCAGGCACCTGATGCGGCACGACGGGATCCCGCTTACCAAGTTCGAGGATTCTGGTCGAAGGTACTGTCTCTGGTTCTGACATCAATTGTCTCAGGGTTGCTCGAAGCTGCGTGGCGAAGGTGATTTCGCAAACGATTAGAGCTCGTTAGTGTTGATTCAAGATGGGTAATGTCTGTTCATTTCGCGCACTTTTTAAATTGTTTTCTCGCGGGCAGCAATCTTCCGCCTTCAGTATCAGTTTCTCGGAGAAGAAAGACTGGTCAAAATTGACCAGATCGCGACCTCGTTGTCAGCTGGATAGTCCGTTCTGAAAATTCATCGCGCTTCCCAAATTTTTGAAAGCTTCCGTTTTTCAGCACCACAGACAACGGGAACTACTTTCCAATTTTCCTGTATCTCATCTAAGGATGGAATTGTCTGCAATGCGTATAGTTAAGACTCACAAGGAAATCAGGTATGCAATGCGAGAAAACACAGAAAAATGGTGGAACTTTGCGCACAGGTGGGTACAGAGGTCCCAGGCCTCGGCAAAGGGACTCCCTTCGGAGCGCTTCGAAACGTGTGGCGCCATTTGCGACATCGCCTGGTCTCTGTGCGGTTGCTCGGCACAACCTTGAGCACCCTCAAGACACTTGGTATTCACGCGACAGAATTTCTGGATATCCGCGGCACAAGCGAATGGACAGTGTTACTGGCAGAGCTGCGATGACTCTCTTTATTAATATTCTTTTGGTAGCTCTCTACGTCTAAAGCAGTCCACTGGATCCGCCTAGTTTGTTTTCATGGGCTTATCCCGTCACGAGCCATCCCCTATTAAGAGGCTCGATCCCGGCTCTCGTCGGTCGCGTCGTCGTAGGACCGCGACGGCAAGTGAGGGTTCGACCCGAACTCAAATGAGCGGAGACACAGTCTGAGCGATGGGTAAGCAAGAAATTGCTGACCCACCATTGCTGAGGGGCTCACCGCTTGCCAAGTATTTCAATGCCACTTCGGCCTGTTTCAGTAGGTCGAGTTCAAGGTCCCGCTGAATGGCGCGGAAGTAAGGTGCGTGCGCGAATCGGCGGGGCTCACTTGTTGGGTCACGGTTAAACTGCCTTTGCTGTAACGCTTCGGCTAAAGCGAACGAACTCTGTACTCAAGTGGGTCGAAGATTAGCTCTTCGGGATTGGAACAGGCTACGTACCGAAAATGTTGACGCAGGCCAGCCGCCCACCAGTTCATTCTTGAGCGCCGGAAATCCTAGGGTTTTTAGCAACGCTTAGGAGCGAAACGATATTTCACTTTCGCTCGGCTGAGGGCCGCAGGAGGAAGCCGTGCGAAACTCCCGCCACACGGACGATGCCCGTGATCGCCCCCTTTGGGTTGATGCTCACGGGCAAGGGTGTATAGGAGCCCTGGCTCAATCTGATGAAGTTACCATCGCGGGCGCGAAGGAATCCGCTAAAACCCGAGTAGCCACCCACGATTCCTGCAATTGCTCCCCCCGGATTGATGCTCATCTTCAGGTCCGGTATATACCAGGAGCATTCTAGGCCCGGAGGATCGAACGTGGTGAACTTCCCGTCAGGTGCGCGCAGGAAAAGGTGCCAACACTCACCCCCGATATAGTATCCCGCGATCGTCCCCTGCGGATTGATGCTTATCGCGTAGGTGGATGATGCGCCGGGAGGATCAATGGTGGTAAAGTTGCCATCGCGACTGCGCAGGAATCCGTGCCAGGAGTCGCCAAAGTAATATCCCGTGATGTCTCCTTTGGAATTGATGCTTTTTGGCACCGTTGCTCGGCTGCCCGGCGGATCGAAAATGATGAAGGTGCCGTCGCGAGCACGCAGAAAGCCGTGCCCGGCACTCGCGTCATCAAAACTTCCCGTGATTTCCCCTTCCGCGTTGATGCTGTTGGCATAGGTCCCCAAGCTGCCCGCCACATCGACGGTGGTAAAGACCCCATCGCGAGCGCGCAAGAAACTGTGCGGATTAAGATTCGCGTCATAATAGAATCCCGTGATCGCCCCCCCTGGGTTGATACTTGCGGGCACGGTTGTGAATGCATCTGGGAAATCAAAGGTGGTAAACGTGCCGTCGCGAGCGCGCAGGAATCCGTGCGCGATGTTAACCGCGTCACGGTATTCTCCTGTGATGGCCTCCTCTGCATTGATACTCGTCGGCGTGGTCGACGTGGAGTTGGGGACATCAAAAATCGTGAAGATGGAATTTTGAGCGTTCGCGGACGTACTCACCGCCAGTGTGCACAGGACAGAACAAACCGCGAGCGCTCCTTTCCATCGACGCATTCGATGTGGGTGGCGGTCAAAGTCGCGCGTGGCGCCGAGGGCCCTCTGTGGTTTCATGATTCCTCCCCAGTTGGTCGGAGATCCAGACTTCCTTCACAATGAGCCGATCCGGAATCAAAAGTAAATAGCTCGAAAGTTGCAGGCTCTTTCCGTTGGAGAATGGAAATGAAAACAAAAATTTGGGCCGCTAACATGCTAATCAGCATGCGGTTATGTGGGCAGTACAGGCGTTGGCAGAAATGAGCTGTGCCCGTGTGGCAAGCAAGACGCCAGTAGCAAGGTTCTGAAGTTTAAGAAGTGCCACGGAGCCTGAATTTTCCAAACATCCGACGAGTCTTATGCCATAATTCCCACCTTCCCAGAACAACGCCTCAGACTGCGACGTTCTAACCAATGAAAACAATTTTGTCTGCCTTTCTACTGCTGTCGCTCTGCACCAGTTCAGCGATTGGGCAAGTCGATCAGGGAGCCGCTTTCCCCGCTGCCGGACGCCACGCGCAAGCAGTGGTTTCTCCCCAGCCCACGTTTTGCTTCATTCCTCCGCAAAAAGGAAGCCGCGGCGGGAGTTAACGCAGGTGACTTCATTCTGATTCGACTTGAGGACCAGGAAGCTCGAAGCTACGAGCCGAGACATGGATATTGGCAGACCATGGGTTTCAATCTATTGCAGAACGCGAATCAGCGGTTGGCGGCAAGCGACGTCTTTCAAACTCTGTAATCGGTCAGCTTCCAGCAAAATGCGACCCCCGCCGCGGCGAAGAGGATCATAGTGATGGCCATCATGAACACAATTAAGACTGATAACCAAAATCTACCCATTTTTTGGCTCCTTCGAGTCCGCTTCCGGGGGCCAGCGTCGCGTTATTTGTGATACCGTGTTGCGGTCGCGTGAGCGCAGCCGGTGCTTAACAGAGAACCGTTTGTGTCGTAGAAGCGCGTAATCGCGACTGATTCAAAGGTGTCGCCGTTAACCGTGATGGCTTGCGTGATGCGCTGAGTGCCGCTTTGGAAAATCGGTGGGGTGTTATTCGTAAAGAGGATGAATGCCTCCGAATCGGCAGAGTAGGCGTTTGTTCCGGTTTGCCACCAGATGCCGAAGTCATCCGAACGTTGGCCCGGCTGGAAAAACGGGTTTCGAGTAGTGCCCGTCAGCGTTCCACCCCGGGCGAACAGGAGCAACGAGGAAAAGCTGGGGCCCAGGTTTTGACCAGTCGAGCAGTTGACTAAGCTAACCGTCACGTGCCACGTCCCCTGCAGCCCGGTCGCCGCTGCCTCGGACTGCGCTGCAGCGGGAATCGCTGAAATCATGAATGCAATGGCGAGTCCAATGGCGAACAGCCCGAAATTGTTAGTGGCAGAGCGAGAAGTCTCACAAATCATATTCGTATCCTCCGAGAGTAGGACTATTTCGTCCTGCACGCGAAGATAAAGCCGCATGGTCGGCCAAGTCTTAATCGAACTTTGATTTTTCTGTGATCTATTCATATCCGCGGAACTGCTCCTCCCCATGGGATCGGGCAGCCCACGGTGCTATCATTCACCGATGCCGGCGGAACCGCAGGTTTCCTACAGGTTTGGCAAGTTCCTACTGGTCACCCGGGATAAACGCCTGCTTCGTCACCACACTCCGGTGCCTTTGAAGCCGAAGGCTTTTCAGACCCTCCTGTTCATGGTCAAGAATCCTGGCCGTCTCCTCGAGAAAGAGGAATTTCTAAAGGGACTCTGGCCCGAAAGTTTCGTTGAGGAGGTCGCCCTTGCACAGAACATTTCCCAACTCCGGAAAGCGCTGGGGGATGGTTCGCATGAGATCATCGAGACCGTGCCCAGACTCGGATACCGCTTTATTGGTTCAGTCGAGGTAATTACTGATGAGGACTCTTCATCTCCGGTGACCATTGCAGTGCTGCCGTTCGAGATACTCGGCGACAAGACCGACAATGAGTATCTTGCGGACGGGCTCACTGATGAGGTTATCGCGTGCCTCGGGCAAATCGACCCACTTCACCTGCAGGTGATCGGACGCACGTCGGTTATGAGCTACAAGCGAACCTCAAAATCACTTACAGAAATTGGGCGTGAACTCGGTGCGGCGTTCCTGGTTGAAAGTTCCATGAAACCAGAAGGCACACGGATTCGCGTGACCTCAAAGCTCATCCGTGCCGCGGACCAACTTCAGAAATGGTCTGCATCGTACGATGCGGAGCCGAGCAGCATGCTTTCGTTTCAAAGGCAATTGAGCGCTGCGATTGCGGAGCAGATTCGATTGAGCCTTTCTACGGAGCGGTTGGACGCACTCAAGCGCCGTCAGACGAAAAATCCACAAGCCTACGACGCATATTTGCGAGGCCGCTATTACTGGAATCACTTCACCCCCGCGACCACGAGACGCGCAGTCGAGTGCTTCACACAGGCAACGGAACTCGATCCACACTATGCTCTGGCCTGGTCAGGCATTGCGGATGCGTTTTCATCTGCTCCCATCCATGCTGATGCATCTCCGGCGGACGTTTGGAAGAAGGCACAAATGGCGTCGGAAAAGGCCGTCTGCTCCGAACCTGAGCTGCCGGAGACGCAAACCTCAGTCGGAATATTGAAGTTCTGGCTGGATTGGGACTGGCAAGCGGCAGAAACCGCCTACCGTAATGCAATTCATCTGGATCCCAGCTATTCCCTTGCGCACCGCATGCTTGCAATCCTGTTGGCTTGCAAGCGCGAGGATGCAGAGGGAAGGGCCGAGATGGCACGAGCCCGATCCCTAGACCCGCTGGATGCTATGCATCACGCCTTATCAGCCCAAGTTGCTTTCTTCACCCGCGATTATTCCGGAGCAGTGGAGCATGCACGACAATCAACTATTACTCTTCCCGACTTTTGGATCGGCTACTATCAGTTAGCACAGGCATATGAGCAGCAGGGAGATTACCACTTAGCCCTGGAAGCGCTCAGAAAGGCGGAGGATTTTGGCAACGCAAATAGCAAAGTCACGTCGCTCTCTGGCTATCTACTAGCCACATTGGCGCGGACGGAAGAAGCGAGCGCGATTCTGCAAAAAATGCAGCAGATCGGCAACCAACGATATTTCCCGCCGTATGCGAATGCGCTCGTGCACGCCGGACTGGGAAATATGGATACTACATTCGAGTTTTTAGAGCGCGCGCTCGAATATCACGACGTCCATCTTGTGTTGTTGACTGCCGATCCGAAGTGGGATTCATTCCGATCAGATACGCGATTTGTTAATCTGCTAAACCGCAGCGGATTGCCGCCGGACACATCCAGGCTGTTTGTTGCATCCTCCCGTTGACGCGGCAGCTGTGCTTAGATTAGGCGATTAGCCAAGTTCATTTTCTGTTCACAGACAGATATGGGGGATTGTCCTCAACTAACGGTAACAATTGGCTACTCACCCTCTATAATCGAGACGAGGTGCGGCCTTGTTCGGACGTACTGTCTTTGGTGTTGCTCTGCTACTTTTGGCTACCGACGCCCTTCCGCAGTCGCATGAGCTACCCGCCACGCCACCTGCTATCGACGTGCTCATCCATTCCCCTGTCCAACTAACACCTATCGAACGTCGAAAACTCAGGACACAAATTCGCAAATTTGGACGGGGCAGCACGGGTGAATTCGTCCGAGAACTATATCAAGATAAGGGCTATTTCAAGGTCGAAGTGATCCCGATCTCGAACTCCGACCAACGGGTAGTGTTTCAGGTACGTACCGGCAGACAGTACCACCTCATCGGCATCACCTGGACTGGGGATACCGGGATTGTGGAATCCGAATTGAAGAACCTCATTCCATTCACACCAGGCGAACTCTTCAATAGAACCAAAATAGTAGAGGGCCTGAATACGGTACGGAATCTCTACGGTTCACGAGGGTACATTAACTACACATGCGTTCCGACGCCACAGACGAACGATGACGCTGCGACTATTGCTTTCGAGATGGATGTTGACGAAGGTGGACAATTTCGGTTTGGAGAGCTTGATGTCGAGGGAATGGAGGAGGCACATCGCGGAATGCTGCTATCGGCGTGGCAAGGCTTGCGCGACCGTCCTTACAGCCGCGGGGACGCCGACAGGTTTTTCAACCGCTTTTTCAAATCGCCCCGGCCTAATATAACGCCGGAAGATTACGCGATCCGCCAAATTGATGAAGCGAACCACTTGGTGAATTACTCACTGAAGTTTGTTCCTAACTTCCGCTATCGCATCACTCGGAGTTCGCAACTGGAACCTGTTGAAGTTCCCTGACCATTAATAACAGGCGTTATCACGCATTGGGTGGGTTCAGGCTGGCCTTTTGTATTGCTCACTGTCTTTCCAGCTCAAGACCGTGGCATCGGGTAGCTCAATTCGCTCGGCATGCTTCTTTTGGCGTTCGTGATCCTTCGCTAGCTCGGTTTCGAGCCAGCAAGCTTGCTTGTCAGCAATCCTTTGGTTCGCGAGGTGGGGAGGATGCCCGATCACGAACTCTTCACCGCAGACGTCACAGCTCAGTACACCCATTTCTTTTAGACAGAAAAATACGACATATGCCCAATCCTTTTTCAAGGCGATTGCCTTCATGGACTGCAGTACCATGCTGTTGCACACTCCCGCCGAGCATAACCGCTTCGCTTTAGATGATGCCCTAGCTCCAGAGGCTGTTCCAGACCTGGCTTTCTTAGGTTCAGTGAGTGATATGGAGATTAATCAGATGGTCCGACGCCGAGTAGGATATGGACCTTGATTTGAGCGGGTTCGGCAATCATCAACGCAGTTACGGCCATCACGCACGGTTTTATTCAGAAGCTGCCTGTTTGTGGACAACATGCATCACGCGCCAGCTAAATGTCAGCAACAAACAAAACCGCTGCGGACAGAGCGAACAGCGCTCGCCGGTTTAGGCATCTCATCGAACACCGGCTAGTACCAGAAAGCCGGCAAGACCCCATGGCTGAGCGAAGATCGCCGGGCCCGCGCGTCGTCTCTGTTGGGACAAATTCCAACCTTCTTGCATTGAGGCATGCCGTATTGCAACTAGCGGGATTCGATGTTTGGAGTACGAGCAGCATGCCTCTGGCGCAAGCCTTCATGAAACATGAGCGCTGCGGGGTCCTTGTGCTCTGTTACTCCGTAACAGAAAACTGGAGAAACACTCTGGTCCGATCCTTCCGCGAATCATGTCATGACGGCCGTATTGTGGCCATTGTCGGAGGGAACCTGAAACGCATTTCGGGCGGCTTCGATGCAGTTATATCCGCTACAGATAAAGCCGAGGCGCTCTTAGAGGCTGTCAGCGGAGAGCCTCGCGGCACGAGAAAGGCAAGTTAAAGAAAACCACCGCCCATTTCTAAACGGTGCTCTTGCCTGCTAACAAATTAAAAGCTTTCCGCACGCCCTGGCCTTGCGCTCCGTGCCGATCGATTAACGCTGATCGCAGTTTTCAGAGTCTCTGCGTAATCAGCGAAATTGTTGGATACAGGAAGCTCCTCCGTGGGTGGGGCATTCGACGTGGAGCGGCGTTTCTTCGTTTTGCCTCACCAGCTCAATCTCTCGCCCGTAATTCTCGCACCTTGCCGGCGACGGGTTCGGGTACCTCAGCCTCGTTTCTACCGTCGATTAGAATCGGACGCTTTGCGGCTGGCGTCACAATCTTCACTCTTTTTGTTGGTTCTCGGGAGCAGCGTGAACTGCAGTACGCGCAATTTAGATCTGCGCAGTAGAGCGAACCAACTCTCCGCAGGTGCGGATACGAAATGGCTTTGAGCAGCAAATGTTTGTACTTGTGACGGTTGACGCGATTAGACGTTAAATCGTTTGTTCCTACAAGCTCAAATCTGATGTGACTGCTTCGCGGAGGATCTCCACTCAGTGTTATCCGGGCTACCCCTTTGGTCAGGACTTTCTTGTCTGTGGTGAGGCTGCGCAAACAGCTTTGCCAAAGCCGTGAGGAAGGTACCGCGATTGCCAAAAGCAACCACAAGGGCGAGCAGCTCCCATATTCAAAAGAGAACGGAGCTTGACCGCAGCTCCAGCGTTCCGCGAAATCGTGGAGCAGGCGGCCGCAGATCTGTCGAATTTCCGTGCAGAGCAAAGACAGGAATGCGCAAAAGCCCCGCCGAATGGTGCATTTGCATGGCTCAGAAACTTGCATCAAAGTGCCGTGACGAAGTTCCTGCGGAACCGAATGAGCCTCGCTGATACCTATCGCGGGGGCCTTTTAATAACAACTGTGATACTGATTTGCGGCTATAGCACTCCGCGGTTGTTGCGATGGGTCGCGAAAAGTCTTGCAAGAATTGCTGATTGAAGAATTTGGCAAAGGGCA
>Ga0310810_10006968_pt1 | contig 12830 bp, 11 predicted proteins | sample NCmetagenome_FD_207641 | JGI IMG/M metagenome (GOLD analysis project Ga0310810, IMG submission 207641) | Soil microbial communities from experimental microcosm in Duke University, North Carolina, United States - NC | ecosystem: Engineered > Artificial ecosystem > Soil microcosm > Unclassified ... | reverse complement strand
TGCGCGATTGCCTGCGCTAGTGAAAGAAGTGCGGTGAAACCAACTGTGAAACCGAGGTATCGATCGTTCATCTTCCCTCCCTACATGGGTTGAGTATACGCCTTGCGGGCCACAGCGGCCACCGGCAGTGAGGGACGTAAACAGTTCCAGGAGTGGGGCTCCCACAGGAGACCGAGGAGAGATAAACTATCCAGTACGCGTGCGGTCTGCCGCGCAAGAGGCGTTTAAAAGGAGCGAATATGTGCGATCAGGATCATTTTGAAGACGACCGGCTCAAGTACGAGGCTCTCGGTTTAGTGACAAGAAAGCAATTCGGCATCATGTTGGGAGCAGGCGTGGCCATGCTGCTGCCCAAAGTCGCGAACGCGGTCACGGTGACCGAATCGGACGTGAAGGTGAAGACGCCGGACGGCACCGCGGACTGTTACTTCGTGCATCCCGCGACAGGCACAGCTCCCGGTGTTCTGGTGTGGCCAGACATCTTCGGGCTGCGGCCGGCGTTTCGCCAGATGGGCAAGCGGCTCGCCGAATCGGGCTATTCCGTGCTGGTGGTGAATCCGTTCTATCGTAAGCAGCCGGCTCCGACCGCGTCCAAGGGCGCTGCAACCCCGATCCAGGAACTACTGCCGCTCGCGCAGGCTTTGAACGAGACGACCCACATGACGGACGCGAAGGCATTCATCGGGTGGCTGGACCAGCAATCCTCGGTGGCCAAGAATCGGAAGATGGGCACGCAAGGTTACTGCATGGGCGGCCCGATGGCGTTTCGCACCGCGGCGGCGGTTCCCGATCGCGTCGGCGCAGTCGGCTCCTTCCATGGCGGTGGACTGGTGACAGACATGCCGAACAGTCCGCACCTGCAGGCCGCGAAGACCAAGGCGCAGTTCCTTATCGCGATCGCGGCAAATGACGATATGCGGGCTCCCAATGAGAAGACCGTTCTGAAGGATACCTTCGCCAAGGCGAACCTGCCCGCGGAGATCGAAGTGTACACTGGCTCCGCTCATGGCTGGTGCCCACCCGATTCGGGGGTCTACAGCGAGCCGCTGGCTGAAAAGGCGTGGAGCCGTTTGCTGGCGCTGTACGGAAAAGCCCTCAGCTAACCTGCGCAACACGGAACGCGCCGCGTTCTTGATCCTCGTTAAGGACGCCGGCGCGTTCTGTGCGCTCTGGACTGAACCTCGGGTCTCAAAAAACGTACTTGATCGCGAACTGCATGATTCTGGGGCTGACGTCGTAGAGGAGTTTGCCGAAGGCGGTGCCGTTCTGGGAGCCGATCGACACGGCGCTGGGGTTATTCGGGCTCGTTCCCATATAATTCGCCCGGTTCTGAATATTAAACGCCTCTGCCCGCAGGTCCACCCGCTGTCGTTCTCCGAGCGGGATGGATTTTGTCAGGGCCAGGTCCAGATCGAAATAGCCGGGGCCTCGCAATGTATTGGGGCCCATGTTGCTTCGGACACCATTAGCGATCGTGTTCGGGCCGAAGGCCGCCGGGTTCAACCAGCAATTGATGTTCTTGTTGGCGCAATACACATTGGACAGTATTTGGTTGGACCGGTCGCCACCCACACCGTTCAGGTCATTATCGATTCCGGTAGTCGCGGAGAAATTGCTGCCCGACCGGGCGGCGCCGATCACCGCGAGCTGCCAATTCCCGGCCACCGTCTGTAGAAGCCCTTGGGAGAACTTCGGCGCCTGGAGCACGGCGGAGAGATTGAAATTGTGCCGTATGTCGGTCCCGGGGCAATTCCCGCGATCGAACCTGCGGTCATTCGGGTCCGTGTAGGAGCCCGCGAGCAGTGTTGTCCCCAGATCCGAGATGCAGTGCGACCAGGTGTAATTTGCCAGCACCGTAAAGTGATTCGACAAGCGGTGCTGGAGGGACAGCAACAACCCGTTGTAGCTGGTGGTACCGCCGTCGTCCAAGTTCACGATGGAATTGTAGTAGGGTCCCTGTTGCGGGTTGAGCAGCGTCAGGAGACGGCGTTGCGTCGGGTTTGCGGTGGAGGAGCAGGGGGTAAAGGTTTGTCCGTTGATGACGCAGCTGGCGCCCGGCAGGTAGACCGAGGGATTCAGCGCCTGGGGGCTCCAGAAGTGGATCGTGTTGGTTCCCATGTAGCTTGCCTTGGCCAGCCAGTTGGTCCCGAATTGCTTCTCAATGCTGAGGTTCCACTGGTTCAGGTAGGGCGGATGGTAGTTCAAGGGAACGGATACATAAGGGGCAAGAGTCGGAAATACAGAATTCTTACTGAATGTGTACGGAAACGGATTTCCGCCGGGATAACCCTGCCAAGGATTTGAGAAACCACCCACAGGATTACTGATCGAAATCGCCTGTCCCCACGGCGGTTCGTTCGAGTAGCCATAGTAGAACAGAGTCGAGGGCATGTCGTAGAACATTCCCCAGGATGCCCGCACCGTCATGCGCCCGTTTCCTTTGGGATCCCAAACCAGGCCGAAGCGCGGCGCCCAATCGTTCAACTTGGGGTTCATCGGACGATTGCCTGTCTCATATCCCTTATCGCCCGGGAAGAGCGTACCGGCCGGAGCATTGGGATACACGCCAGAATGCACATTCTGGAGAAACTGCCCCATATCGAAATGGCTGACCCATCCCTGCGGGATCACGGACCCGAAGTAAGGCTCCCAGCGCAGGCCATAACTTACGGTCAGCCGCTGGGTCATTCTCCACGTGTCCTGGATGTACGACCCAAAATACCGTTGCCGCTCGCGGTCCAGACTGACCGTGTTTTGCGAGAAGTTGGATGGCGCTCCGATGAGGAAGTCACCCATCGACAAACCGGTGGTCTGGCCGTTGAATGTGAACGCGCCAGCCGCGTTCAAATAAATCCAAATATTGTGGACCGGACGAATGTAATTCGCACCGAACTGGATCTCGTGCTTTCCTTTCACCACCGTCACATCGTCGGCCAACTGGTGGCTGGTAGTGTACAGATAACCTGGATACGTCGCTCCCGCGGCGCTGTAAAGGGCTCCGGTCACCGTCACCAGCAGGTAGCTGGGGATGGTCTCATAGATACCCTTGATGCCCAGGTCGGCGGCGCCGAAGAAAGGCACCTGGGTCTTTTCGATGGCGGATCGATTGAAGCTGGCGCGGAACGAATTGATGGCCTGGGCATTAAAGATGTAGGTGTCCCCCAGAACCACCGAGGTGACTAGATCGTCCGGAGACGGCTGGGTGATGGACAAAGGCGATCCCGTGAAGGAGGGCGGCGCGAAACTATGCGCTCCGAAGTAGCGTCCGAAGATCGAGTGTTTCGCGCTAACCTGATAGTCCATCTTCCCCACGCCATACTGCGAGTTAAAGCTGTTCAAGGAACCGAAATGCACGGTCCCGCAGGAGTCTTCAGCCGTTCCGAAACCGTAGGTGAGCATTTTGAGCGCCGGCGCGCTCAACTGTGACGCAGGAATCTTGTTACCCACGAACGGCGCTTTCAAGTTGATCTGCTTGCCGCCGTTGCAGGCCGGCGAAGTAATCGCCGTAAAGTCTCCCGTCTGCATGGCCGGTGTGGGGATATAGTTGGTACCGGTGATCGGAGCCGAGCGCTGGATGGTGAACTGGGCCCCGCCAAAGAAGAAGAGTTTGTTCCTCTTGATGGGCCCGCCAAGGGTTCCTCCGAATTGGTTGCGCTTGAGCGAATCCCGCACCGGAGAGAAAACATCGCGGGCATTAAAGTAGGCGTTCCTGATGAACTCGAATGCGTCGCCGTGAAACTCATTGGTGCCCGATCGGGTGACCGCGTTCACCGCGCCGGAACCGTGCTGCCCATACTGCGCGGGAAGCGCGCTGGTCTCGACCTTGAATTCCTGGAGAGCGTCCGGGAAGGGGAGAGGCAGACCCAAATTGTTGATCGGATCATTATGCGTCCCGCCATCCAACACGTACGTCAGCGCGCTATTGGCCCCGCCACCCGCCACGCTGATAGGCGATTCGTCGGGGTTATTCTTGCCCGAATACAATTGCCCGACATTGCTCAGGGGAACCGTGACGGCCGCCCCGGCCGTGAGAACGAGCTGGGTTGCCTGACGTCCGTTGAGGGGCAGCTCCAGGACGCGTTGCATGTCGACTACCTCGCCCACGCCGGTGCTGTGGGTCTCCACCATCGAAGCTGCGGCTTCCACTTGCACTTGCTCACTCACCGAGCCGATCTTCAGGCTGATATCGATGGTCGGGTTCGTGTTTACTTGCAGGACAATTCCGGACTGAACGTAGACACTGAAACCTTCCTTCCTTACTTCCAGGCGGTAGGGACCGATAGGCAGACTCGGCAGCACGTACGCGCCGTCCGGTCCGCTCTGGGTAGTCCGGACTAATCCGGTGTTGACCTGAGTCACGGTAATTTGAGCCTCCGGGACTGAAAGCCCCGTGGGATCCTGAATGGTTCCGGAGATTCGCGCTACGACCGAAGTTTGCGCTGAAAGCCCTGCGCAGAAGAGTACAGCCAGCAAGAAAGTCAAAATTGGCTTCATATCGCCTCCCGGTAAATGTCGGTGCCCCTAACTGAATAGCCCAGAACGTTGGTCTGGCTTACAGGTCGCCACCGATTATACATCCGGGCGATCAAGCGCAGGGCAGGTCGATCGCACCATCCACAATCGCTTTTCCTCACCACCGGCTAAGATAGCCAGATGAAACATCGGCGGCTGCTTCTCCTGTTCGTGATTTTCTCGGCGGGCGCGCACGCGCAATGGTTGAACTTTCCCACGCCAGGAACACCCCGTACGCGCGACGGCAAGCCGAACTTGAGCGCTCCGGCGCCGCGCACGGTCGATGGCAAACCAGACCTTTCGGGTGTGTGGCTACATGAAATCACCTCGCTCGCGGAACTGAAGAGGCTCTTCGGCGCCACGATCGACTCTGCCCTCACAGTACAAGTGCCGGGAATGGAGGTCGGCGTCATACACAAGTACGCCCGCAATATCCTTGCGGACTTCAAGCCCGGCGAATCGCCGATGCGGCCGGAAGCCGTGGAAATAATGCGCCGCCGCGCGGCCGAAAGCAACGCCGCGGAGGTTTGCGCCGTGGGACAATTCGGCGTCCCCCTGGCTGGTCTCCTCGCCGAGGCGATTAAGATCGTTCAGTCACCCCGTATGACAGTCATCCTTTACGAAATCGACAATCTCCATCGCCAGATCTACACTGACGGACGGGCGCTGCCTAAGGAATTCGACTTCCCGGCGTTCCTGGGCTATTCGGTCGGGCGCTGGGAGCGGGACGTCTTTGTAGTGGAAACAGCGGGCTTCAACGGCAGGACGCGACTCGACTTGATGGGCCACTACCACAGCGAAGCGTTGCGCGTCACTGAACGGTTCCGCCGCCGCGACTTCGGACACCTGGATGTCGAAATGACCTTCGACGACCCCAAGACCTACACAAGCCCTTTTAGCATCAAGGTTCCCCACGACCTGCTGGCCGACTCGGACATCTTCGAGATGTTCTGCAACGAAAATGAGAAGGACCGGGCTCACTTGCAGAAACAGTAGGCCAGGGTGTCAGCGCTTGGGCGTGATGCGCAGAATGCTTCCGCTCCGGGTAAGAAGGTACACCGCGCCGTCGGGACCCTGGCGGATGTCGCGGATACTCTGCTTCTGGTCCAATAGCAGACGTTCTTCGGCCACGACTTCATTTTTATCGAGCACCAGCCTGACCAGGCATCGCGCTTCCAGTCCGCCGACAAACAAATTGCCGCGCCAATCCGGAAATAAGTCGCCCGTGTAGAACATCATGCCCGACGGAGCGATATCGGGGATCCACCAGTAGACCGGCTCTTCCACGCCGGGCATGGAGGATTTCCCATTGCCCACTGGTACGTTCTTCCGCCCGTCGGTGCGACGCGCGTCGTACTGCGTGCCATAGGAGACATCGGGCCACCCGTAGTCCTTGCCCGAGCGGATGATGTTGATCTCATCGCCGCCTTGCGGGCCGTGATCGGTGACCCATAGCTCGCCGGTGGCCGGGTTGATGGCGGCTCCCTCAGGATCGCGAAGACCGTGCGCGAAAGTCGTGGGCGGAACCGTGGCGCGGCTCAACCAAGGATTGTCGGGGGGAATCGAGCCGTCGCGATTGATGCGCAGCACGCGGCCCGAGAAATTGCGGCGCAGATCCGGATTAGCGGTGAAATCGTGCTCTTCGCCGTCGTAATCCTCCTCGTAGAAGCGAAAGCGGTCGGCTCCGGCGATGAGCAGCTTCCCGTCGGGCGCAATCACGATTCGCCGCTCGGCGCCTTCGGCCAGAACCTTGACGTCTTCCAGGCGGCGGCCATCGGCGCTCAACCTGGCGCTAGCGGCTTGCTCCATGCCGATCTGCATCGTTTGCCGCTCGGCCAGTGATTTGCTCCAGACATAGTCGTAGAAGAATTCCACGGGCCACATGGCGGGAGCTTCGCCGGGAGGCGGCGCGAAGTAGTTGAAGTAGATCGTGCGGTTGCGCGCAAAATCGGGATCCAGAACGACGTCGTGCAGGCCCTGCGCCGCGACCGATTTCACGTCCGGGACTCCAGCCAAAGGCGCGGAGACCACGCCGTCCCGGCGCACAATTCGCATGGTGCCCCCGCTCTCGGTCACCAGGAATTTCCCGTCCGGAAGAAACGCCAGCGCAAACGGCGAGCTGAGGCGGGTGGTGATGGTTTCCACGTTGAGCGCGGGCGAAGGCTTCGCCGGCTTGGGTGCATCCGTCTGCCTAGGGAAAGCCGGTTTCGGTTTGGGCGGATTACCGGTAAACGCAGACTGCGCCCACATGGGAGCGAAAGCAGCGCTCAAAAAAACGGAAGTTGCGACTCGAAGGACATGCGCCATGCCGTACATTATAATTCCCGCATGGGTCAAACCAGTATCGCGATCTTTCTTCTCGCCGGCGTAGAACCCGTGTTATTCGGCCAAAACACGAACCCAGACACAGACATGATGCGAGCGGACCGGGCGTTTGCACAGGCGATTGTGAAGTCCGATAAATCCGCCCTTGAAAAACTCCTGGACGCAGATTTCACATGGACCAATACGGAGGGCAAGCTACAGACGAGAGCTCAGGTGTTGCGGGAACTGCCCAAAGCGGCCATTACCAATGCGATAGATGCGGAATCGAAGGCGTACACGTACGGCGATCTCGGTAACGTCCAGGTGAACTCGGGGAGAGCTCACGTCTTGCGCGTGTGGGTGAAACGGCCCTCAGGCTGGAAGGCCATCGTCGATCAGGAATTGATGTCGCGGGAGACGCCTCCCTCCTTCACGCCCGGGGCGGGGAAGGATTGCGAGAACCCATGCAAGACCATCCCTTTCACTCCGAAGAACGATACCGAGAGGCAGGTCGCGACGGCGTATTCGAGACTTGAAACGGCGGCCCATGCCCGAAATTCCGCGGCCTTTGGTCCAATGGTGGGGGATGAGTTCGTGGCCGCCAGCTCCAACAGCGACAAACTACAGAGCAAGAGCAGCCGCATGGAGGATTTCGATCGTTCCAACGATGGCGGCGTCGCGCCGACTCCGCTGCTGTCCGCGCGGATGCTCGTTTTCGGTGACGCGGTTCTGATGGTGTCCGAGCACAAGCCTGACCGCGGAAATCCGCTGCGAGTAACCCGCGTGTGGGTAAAGCGGGGCGGAAGCTGGATCGAAACCTTGAGCTATCAAACCGCCATCACCGTCGCCGCACCCGCACCATAGGATGAGGTGCACGGCTCACTTGAAGTAGTGGAAGTATAGCCGGCCATTGGGGCGGTAGTGGCCGAATAGTGCGTTGATGCTCCGGGCCCTTATTGCTGGCGCCGGCCAGGATGGTTGGGGTCGGTGAATTCGAGCAGTTCGATGGGCGCGCCGTTTTCAACTATGAACGCGACACGGACGCCGTCAGATGGGCTGTTGGGAGGAATCAGGATTTCGCGGCCAGCAAGCTCATAGGCGAGATCAGCCACTTCGAACGCGACGTGCGGAACTTGCCGGACGAGATCAGGGACCGCCGCGTCCGCCTCGAAACGCATCCACTCCACGCCAAATTCGCTTTTCTCGTGGCTGACGACAAAGACTTTCAGGTGTTTCAAGTGGGTCTCGCCAGGCTTCACTTCAGCAGTGGGAATTCCGATGTGATGGTACCGGCGCATTGTTTTTCGCTCTCCCTGGAATTGGCAAGAATTCTATCTATTGGATTCAGGCTAGCAGTTCTGGAATGTCCTACCCAGATCGGTCACTCCCGCTTGCATCAAGGGCGTCCTCATTCGTCCTGCGGCCTTGATCACTCTGGCGACGTTCCTGGCAAGTGGCGCAGCATTCCCAGCCCAAACAGCCGTCCGTGGCATTTCCCCCTAATGACATTCCTTCAGGAAAACAACATCTATCTTGGCGCCCTCGTTTATCAAGTTTGACTTAGCGTCCTCACTTCTTTATTTCCGGCCGGGTGACGCCACTCGGAACTCGGATTCACCGGCCCGCGTTAGCCCGGCCCAGGAAGTAGAATGAACGGAGGAGAAAACACGAATGACCCTTTCCCCATTCTCGCGCTGGTGCGCCGTGATTCTGCTCGCAGCCTCGGCGTCCTTCATTGCGTATGCTCAATCGAAGCTTCCTGCCGACCTGGATCCCCAATCGCGAGCCCGCCTGCCGTATCTGAAGAGTTCCGAGGTGGATGCCAAGGGAAAGCGAGTCGTCGACATCTTTGGCAAAACTGGAACGGTGAGCGGGCCGCTCGCCTTCGCCACCTATAACCCAGCCGTGGGACAAGCCTTGCTGGATCTTCACGACGCGGCGGTGACGGGCGGAACGCTCGATCCGTACACGCGTGAACTCGCAATTCTGGTCGCCTGCCGCGAAACCAACTATAACCTGGAGTGGAACGGGCACGAGGCCAGCGGTCTAAAGGCTGGAATCGACGCCAAGTTGATCGACGTGGTTCGGAAACGCGGTCCGCTCGCCGGCTTGAATGAAAAGGACGCCACCGTCATTCGTCTCGGCCGCCAGATGCTCACTGATAAGAAGGTCGATTCCGCAACCTTCGCCAAGGCCGTCGCATTGTGGGGCAAGCGTGCCACGATGGACATGGTGGCCGTCATGAACACCTACGCAGTGAGCGGCTTTTTTGCCATCGCCGTCGATGAGCATCCTGCCGAAGGAAAGCCCGCACTTCCGGCGGTAAAGTAACTTCATTCACCGGAAATTTCGGGGTTAATTCTTGGGAGGTGTGCCGGTATTCAGCGCACCGGGCTCGCGAATTCGCTTGGTGAAGGCGTTCTCTTCAGAGGCCACGCAATAGCCCTGGCGGATTTCGGCGCGGGGACGCAGCTTGAGAACGCGGGGCAGGGCCACCCAGGGTTTGGTATAGGCCTGCGGGTCGTTGATCGTCAGCGTAAAGTTGATCGTGTCGCGGTCCACGCGCTGATAGCGTTCTTCCAGACGCATGGTCTCGCTGTGGGTATAACCGGCGGCGCCCAGCCAGGTGCGGTCATCGTAGCCGGTGGATTCGACGACGAACGTAGTATCGTCCGCCCACTTGCCGGTTGAGTATCCGTACCAGAGCGGATCGGGGTCGGCGGGAAGCGCGCGGCCGTCGGTCCAGATTTCGCGGACCACGTGGTCGCGTTCAAACATTTGCAGGACACGGTTGGAGATTTGCGCGAATTCGAAAGGCGTGGGGAAATACAGAATGCGCGGAAAGCCCATGGGGTCGCATTGCAGGATGGGATCGTTTCCGCCAGGCGCGGCTCGCTTTCCGTAGCCGGGTTTCTGGAGGTCGTAGCGGGCTTTGGCCCAGGCGGTCATGGGAGGGATCGCGCCGCCCGGCGATTGCTTGTCGTCCGCGGAAACTTCGCCCGCAGTCTGGAGTCCCCACACGCCGGATAGATCCCGCCGGGGAGCTTGGGCTTGGACGCCGGAGGACAGCCAAAAAATCAAAGCGAACGGGACCAGTCGCATGTTCGCTAAGGTGCGGTTTTATCGACCGTCTTATCGGTGAAGTCCAGTTCGCGGCCATCGGCGAAGATGACCTTGGTGCCGGGGTCTCCCGATCCGGCGTAGGCCACCGGCTGGCCGTTCTTGGCCGGGCAGAGAATAATTGTGACCTCGTCGCCGGCCTTCAGTGCGCGGCGCGTCCAGCCGGCGCGAGTCAAGATGCCGGGGCTGTTGGTCTCGACGCCCCAATTGACGATTTTGCCAGAGCTGTCCTTCACGTCCAGATAGATTTGAGAATGCGGGTTGGTCCAGATGAATTCGGTGACGGTGCCCTTAATTCGGACGCGGGCAGTTTCATCGTAGGCGGTGTTCCCGTGATGGGCGAACAAGACGCCGGCGGCGAACAGGGGCACGAGCAGCGCGCGCTTCATGCGATTATTTACCCGCTTTGCCCGGCAAATGCGCGGCGTCCTTCTCGTTTTCGTAGCATATGTGCTCGAAAACATCGGTGTCCGGAAGAAGCTGTTCGACGAAGTTGATGGTGAACGGCTTGGTGAACATTTTCGGATCGGTAATGGTTACCGCAACCTCCATGTGGCCGAAATCGCGCCGGTGGAAGCGCTCCTCGACGCGCATGTCCTCGCTGTGCCCGTGGCCGCGCGCGTCCAGCCAGCTGAGATCGTTGAATCCCACGGTATCCACCACCAATGTGTCCCCGTCCCATGCCCCGACGGAATACCCTAGCCAGGTTGGTGACGGATCGGCGGGATGCTTGCGTCCATCGATGAAGATCTGGCGGAAGATGGTTTCCACTTCGTACAGCATCACGATTTCGCCGGGCGTCTGAATGATCTTAAATGGCTCCGGCAGCAGATCGGCATGGGGCACTCCATCGGGCAGGCACTTCAGGTTGTAACCGACGACTCCTGGCTGGCCGCGCTGTCGCAGGATTTCCCTCCCTGCGGCAGTAAGCGGTTCCTCGCCCGGCTTGAAATCAGACAGGATGTCCCTGAAGTACTTGGAATTTGGGGATTCGCCCAATCCGTACAGGCCCGGTCCTCTGGGCTCGGCCTCGACCTGCCAGATTCCCGAAAGGTCGGGGTGGCCGTTGACGCGGGGAACCGGTCCGGTCATATTCACTTTGCCATCGGGCGTGCGGGGAGCCCCGGGAGTCGGATTCTGCCACTGGGCTTGCGCGCACAAGCCAACTCCCACAAACGCGATTCCCGTCCAGATATGTCCACGCATACTGCTGATTAAACCACAAGCGGCGACCGGCTGATACGCTGGCTTTCATGAAAAGCTACCGAAAAGAGTTGTGGTTCGAGGTCCCCGCGCGCAGGGCGTTCCTCAACATCACGCCCCAGGTGGAATCCTGCCTGCGAGAAAGCGGCGTGCGCGAAGGATTGGTTCTGGTGAACGCCATGCACATCACCGCCAGCGTCTTCATTAACGACGATGAGCGGGGCCTGCACCAGGATTACGAGAAATGGCTGGAGGCGCTGGCGCCCCACGAACCAACCTCGCAATACCAGCACAATCGCACCGGGGAGGACAACGCCGATGCGCACATGAAACGCCAGATCATGGGCCGCGAAGTAGTGGTGGCGATCACCGCGGGCAAGCTGGATTTCGGTCCCTGGGAGCAGATCTTCTATGGCGAATTCGACGGCCGCCGGCGAAAACGCGCCCTGGTGAAGATCGTCGGCGAGTAGGACCGTTCGCCGGTCAGTCGTTCATGTCGGCGTTTTCGACAAAGCAGCTTCGGAACGCGCGGTCCAGCAGTTTTTCGTTCAGCGTGCCGGGCAAGCGCTTAAAGTTGATGACGTCGACGGCGTGCGAGATGACGTCGCGCGGATGACACCGGCGCAGGCGCTTGCTGCCGTCCACGTAATGCTTTTGGACGAAGTGCTCGGCTAAACCGGGAGGGCAATCCAAACCGCGAGACTCGGCGTAGCGCTTGAAGATCGTAATGAATTCCTCGGAGTCCGGGCTGCGCAGAAACATTTTGTACTGGATCCGGCGCAGGAACGCTTCATCACCCAGCTGGTCCGGCCGCAGGTTAGTGGAAAACACCAGGAAGGCTTCAAACGGCACGGTCATTTTCCCGCCGGTTTGAAACGTCAGGTAATCCACGCGCCGTTCCATGGGGACGATCCAGCGGTTGAGTACCTCCGATGGCGTAGCTCTCTGACGGCCGAAGTCGTCGATCAGGTAAATGCCGTTGTTGGCCTTTAGCTGGAAGGGCGCATCGTAGACTTTGGAGACTTTGTTGTAACTCAAATCCAGCATGTCCAGGGTCAGCTCGCCGCCGGTGATAATAAAAGGCCGCCGGCATTTGAACCACCGCGCGTCAAATTCCGTAACGTTCATCGCGGATTTCCCCGTCTCCGCGCTCTCGATCTTCTTGTGATAAATCGGGTCGTAGAGCTGGATAATGTTGCCCTGCGACTCGATCGCATAGGGCATGTAGATCGGGTCGGTTTCGATATGAAGAAAGGCTTCCGCCAGCGCCGTCTTGCCATTGCCGGGCTGACCGTAAATCAGGAAGGATTTGTTGGAGTTCACCGCCGGCCCGAGTTGCTCGAGGATATCCTCCGCCACCACCAGGTGCTCGAACGCCCCGGTCAGCGCATCCTCACTCAACCAGTTCTCCGCCAGCCGCTGCTTGCGGACAACTTCAGCGTATTGATCGAGCGGCACCGGCACGGGACCGGAGTATTGGTTATTCTCCAGGACCTCCCGGCTCAGGGTTCGTCCCGACTCGGTGAGGGCGAGAACGGCGGAGGCATTGCCCATGCCCATCGACTTTTTCACGCCGACGTGATGCTGGCGTTTCAGGTTCTCCAGCAAGCCGTCAATCAGGCTGAACTGCAGCCCGAGCTGGGTGGCCAGCTCCCGGCCCAACAGCTCCCCGCGAAAGTACAGGTGCCTCA